>Ga0137403_10006043_pt1 | contig 13907 bp, 13 predicted proteins | sample CZOMad2_1_16fung_FD_122057 | JGI IMG/M metagenome (GOLD analysis project Ga0137403, IMG submission 122057) | Vadose zone soil fungal communities from Angelo Coast Range Reserve, California, USA - CZOMad2_1_16fungal (Hybrid Assembly) | ecosystem: Environmental > Terrestrial > Soil > Vadose zone... | reverse complement strand
CGCGACGCCGTCGATGGTCATTTCAAGTACGCGCGCAGGCCGACCAGCGCGTTGAAGCCCGCGGCCTTCACCCCGAAAATCTCGGTGTAGGACTCGTCCGTGACGTTCTCGATGCGCGCGGTCAGCTCGGTCCGGTCGACCACGCCATGGCGCCCGAACAGGCGGAAGGTGCCGCCCACGTCGATGCGGTGATAGCCCTGGTTGCGCAGGCCCTGGCCCGCCGACTCGAGCGCGCTCGAGACGACGGTGGCCTGCGCAAAGAGCGTCAGACGTGGGATCGGCGTGACCGCGACGCCGGCGTTGTAATGGTGCGCCGGCGTGCGGGTGAGATCGGTGTGCGCGTCGGTGTCGCGCGAGCGGGTGATCGTGTAGTTCGCGTAGAGCAGCAGCCAGTCGAGCGGCTCGACCTCGACGTAGTTCTCCCAGCCATAGGTCTTCGCCCGGCCGACGTTGACAGGCAGCACGCCGAACGGCGCGCCGGCGACCGGCTTGAACTGGATCAGGTCACGGAACGTATTGTGGAAGTACGTCGTGCCGAAGCGGAGGCGGTTCTGCCAGACCTTCTGGTCGAGGCCGACCTCCCAGCTCTCGCTGTGCTCAGGCTTCAGACTCGTGTTGCCGAAGCCCGGGAAGAGGAGATCGTTGATGGTCGGCGCGCGGAAGCCCTCGGCCCACCCGCCGCGCAGCTTGGTCCCGCTCTCCTTGATGACGACGGCGACCGACACGCGCGGCGTGAGCGACTCGCCGTACGTGTCGTTGTCCTCCCAGCGGAGTCCGCCCGTGACGAACAGCCGGTCCAGGAGACGGATCTCGTCCTGGCCGAAGACCGAGTACGTGTTGAGGGTCTTGTGGAACACGGAGACGTCCTGGGGCGGAAACAAGAAGCCGACGACCTCGCGGGTCGCCCCCTGCTCGCGCCGGTGCTCGACGCCGACGGTGACCGCGTTCCACGTGGCGACGTCGAAGGTGTTGATGAGCTCCGCCTCCTGCCGCTTGGTGTCGGTCTGCGAGACGGGCACGCCGAAGGCGTCGCCGGGCGGAGGCGGCGGGTTCTGGTTGCCGACGTTGTTGAACCACTGGCCGAAGCGGACGCGCCAGTTCCACCAGTCGAACATCGTCTGCTTGTAGGCGACGTTGTAGAGCCACGTGTCGGTCTGCTGCTGGAAGTTGGGATCGAGCACGGTCGGCTTCGGCGACGTGGTGGCGATCGGCAGGTCGGTCTCCAGCTTCGTGTACCGCCCCGTGAGCGACAGCTCACCCTTCCAGGGGAAGTCGTAGCCGACGCGACCGGAGAACGCCGCCTGCTCCGCGTCGTCGTTCTTGAACCGTCGCAGGTATCCCTCGGTGTCGTATCGGCTGCCCGAGAGGTTGAAGTTGAAGCCGCCGTACGAGCCTTGCACGTTGGCCTGCTCGCGGAACGTCGCGTAGCTGCCGGCCTGGACGTGCACCGAGCTCTGCACGGGGCCGGCGCCCTTCTTCGTGATGACGTTCACGACGCCGCCGATGGCGTCGGCGCCGTAGAGCGTCGACTGTGGGCCGCGCACGATCTCGATCCGGTCGATGGCGTCGAGCGACATCTCCGAGAGATCGGCCGAGCCGAGCGTCGGGCTCTTCACGCGCATGCCGTCCACGAGGACCTGCACCTGGTTTGGATTGGCGCCGCGGATGCGGATGTTCGAGTTACGTCCGAGCCCGCCGAATCGCTGGATGTCGACACCGGGCACCTGTCGCACGGCCTCCTGAAACTCGGAGTAGTTGTACGTCTTCAGCTCTTGCTCGGTGATGACCGTCACCGAGGCGCCGAGCTGTTCGCGTGGCGTTTCCACCTTGGTCGCCGTCACCACCACCGGCTCCGCCTGCTTCACGTCCTGCGCGGCCGCCGCGCTCACCAGCAGCGCGAGCACGACCACCGTCAGCACTGTCCGGACCATGCTCCACTCCTTTTTCTGCGAAAGGGTTGGACGATTCGCTCCGGACAGGTTTCCTGACTCGTGGATCACCGCGACCGCCCACGCCTTCCCATCGCCCGTTACACCGGCTCGCAATGCGAACCGCGACAGTGGCTCCCGCTCGCGCGGGACCTGGACGGCGCTCCCCACTCACAGTGGCGCGACCGTGCCGGCTTCTCACCGGCTTCCCTCGCACCCGGAGCGCATGACACGTCAGCGACCCGCCCGCTCACCCCCTCTCGTAGGCGAGCTGGACGACCGGCCGTCCGCTCGCGCTCTTGTCCACGGTGACCCGACAGCCGAACACGCGTTCCAGCAGCCCTTGCTCGAGGACGTCGACGGCGGCGCCGACGCGCGCGATCTCGCCCGCGCGGAGTAGCAGCAGCCGATCGCACAGCTCGGCGGCCAGGTTGAGGTCGTGCGAGACGAGCAGGATCGTCATCCCGCGCTCGCTGTTCAGTCGCCGCAGCAGCGCCGCCGTCTCCGTCTGGTAGCGCAGGTCGAGGTGCGCGGTGGGCTCGTCGAGCACGAGGAGCCGCGGCTCCTGAGCCAGCGCCCGCGCGAGCAGCGCGCGCTGACGCTCGCCGCCCGAGAGCTGCTCGAGCGGCAACGGCGCCAGCGCCAGCGTCTCGGTGGCCGCCATGGCGGCGCGCGCCGCCGCGGCGTCTTCCGTGTCCTCGAAGAAGCGGCGCGGCGCGTGCGGGTAGCGGCCCATGAGCACGAGCTGCTCGACGGTGAACGGAAATGGCCGCGGCGCTTCCTGCGGCACCACCGCCACCTCGCGCGCCAGCTCCCACGACCGAAGGGCGCTCACGCGCCGGCCGTCGAGCCGGATCTCACCGCGCTGCGGGAGCAGCACGCGCGTGAGCAGCCGCAGCAGGGATGTCTTGCCGGCGCTGTTCGGGCCGATGACGCCGAAGACCTCGCCGCGCTCGACCGCGAACGACAGTCCGGGGAACGCGAACGCGCGCGCGCGACGCTGCGCCGGCCTCGCATAGGCGAAGGCCACGTCCCGGAACTCGACGAGCGGCGTCATACCGGCCGGCTCCGTGTGCGGAGGATCCAGACGAAGAAGGGCGCGCCGCAGAAGGCGGTGATCACGCCCACCGAGAGCTCCGCGGGCGCCACCACGCTCCGCGCCAGCGTGTCGGCGGCGAGCAGGAAGGCGCCGCCGGCCAGCGCGGAGGTCGGCACGAGGAGGCGGTTGTCCTGGCCCACGACGCCGCGCAGCACGTGCGGCACGATCAGCCCGACGAAGCCGATGGGTCCGGTGAACGCGACGACGGTGCCGGTGAGCAGCGCCGCGGCCACGAACACGCGCCGCTTGAGCCGTTCGGCGTCGACGCCGAGCTGGCTCGCCGCCTCCTCGCCGAGGGCCAGCAGATTCAGCTCACGCGCGTGCCGGAGGACGAGCCACACGCCGGCGGCGGCCAGGGCGGCGAAGAGCGCGAGCGAGGCGGCGGGAATCGGCGCGAGGTTGCCGAGCAGCCAGTGGATCACGCCGCTGAGCCGGTTGAAGTCGACGACCGAGATGGTGACGGTGATCGCGGCCGAGAAGAAGATGCCGACGATGACGCCGGCCAGGAGCAGGGTCTGCACGGCGAGCCCGCCCGGCGCGGTGGCGATCAGGTAGACGATGGCGGCGGCGAGCAGCGCGCCGGCGAACGCGAACACCGTGACGCCGAGCGCGGCCACGATCCCCGCCTGAAAGCCGAGGATCTGCGCGAGCACGACGCCGAAGGCGGCGCCGCTCGACACGCCGAGCACCGACGGCTCCGCGAGCGGGTTGCGCGTCAGCGCCTGGAAGCCGACGCCGGCCACCGCCAGAGCCGCGCCGGCCAGCACGGCCGCGGCCACGCGCGGCAGTCGCAGGCCCAGCGTCACGATGGCTTCCACCGACGAGGCTTCGGCGCGGCCCGCGAGCGCGCGAGCCACCGCCGAGGGCGAGAGCCCGGCGCTGCCGACGAAGAGCGCGGCGAGCGCCACGCCCGCGAGGACGAGCCCGAGCGCCGCGAGGGCGGTGGCGAGCCGCCGCGCGTCGGTCACTTGAACGCCTCGGGGTGGATCATGCGCGCGAGGATCTCCAGCCCCTCCGGCACCCGCGGTCCATAGCGGTGCAGGATCGACAGGTCCACGGAGTACAGGCGGCCGGCACGGATCGCCGGCACGCTCGTCAGCGTCTGCCACTTCTCCGGCGCCGCGCGCCCCGCCGTCGAGGCGCCGCTCCCGTGATCGGCCAGCACGATCACCTCGGGGGCGCGGGCGACGGCGGCCTCGATGCTGAAGCGGACGTAGCTGACGGGCTCGGCGGCGGTGATCGAGCGCCCCCCCGCCAGCTCGATCATCTCGGTGAGGTGCGAGTCCCGGCCCGGCACGAGCAGCGGATCGGGCCAGAGCACGTAGAGCACCCGTGGCGCGGGCAGCGCCTTCACGGCCGCACGCACGGCCTCGATGCGCCGCCGGATGCCGGCGACGATCGACGCGACCGCGTCCCGGCGCCCCGTCAGCTCGCCGACACGCGTGATGAGGTCGTACATCTCCGCGACGCGGCGCGCGTGGACGACGTAGACGGGAATGCCGAGCCGGCGGAGCTGGAGGAACGTCTCCTCGCGATTGCCCTCGTCGGTGCCGACCACGAGGTCCGGCCTGAGCGCGACGATCGTCTCGAGGCTCGGATTGACCATCCCGCCGACGCGCGGCTTGGCGCGCGCGGCCGGCGGCCAGTCGCAGAAGTCGCTCACGCCGACGATCCGCGCCTCCCCGCCGAGCGCGAAGGCGATCTCGGTGACGCTCGGCACGAGCGAGACGATGCGCGTCGGCGGGCCGGCCAGCGCCACCTCGCGGTCGAGCATGTCGCGCAGCACCAGCGCGTCCGCCGGCGACGCCAGCGCGAGCAGCGCGAGCGCCGCCACCGCGCGAATCACGTCGTCACCGCCCCGAGGGGACAGCGCGCGAGCCGGCCGAGCGCCTCGAGATCGAGCGCGGCGGCCACGCCATCCGCCAGCCGATCGTAGCGATCGGCGAGGGCCTCGGCGCCCCAGCGTGGCTCCGGCGCCACGCCGCGGCGCGCCGCCGCCGCCGTCAGCAGGGCGCGCCGCAGCGCGCCGCTCGAAAAGCAGCCGTGCAGATAGGTCCCGATCACGCTGCCGACGCGCGTGCCGTCGACGGCCTCGGTCGCGACGCCCGCGCGCTCCGTGAGCGCGAAGACCGGCGCGCCGCCGTGGACGGCCGTGCGCCCGCAGTGAATCTCGTAGCCCTGGACCGGCGCACCCGCCGCCGCGCCGAACGGGCCACCGGCCAGCACGCGGCCGTGCACGCGCGCGGTCGTCTTGTCGCGCGCGAACGTCGTGACCACCGGCAGGAGGCCGAGTCCCGACACGCTCGTCGCGTCCGACTCGACGTGGTCGGGATCCGCCAGACGCTCGCCGAGCATCTGATAGCCGGCGCAGATGCCGATCACAGCGCGACCGTCGGCGGCGGCGCGCGCGATGGCGGCGTCGAGCCCGCGCTCGCGGAGCCAGGCCAGATCCGCGACGGTCGTCTTGCTGCCGGGCAGCACGACGACGTCGGCGCCGTCGATCGCGGCGGGGCCCGTGACGAAGCGCACGGCCACGCCCGGCTCCGCGGCCAGCGGCTCGAGGTCGTCGAAGTTGGCGATGCGCGGCAGCCGCGGCACCGCGAGGGTGAGGCGGCCGTCGGCGACATGGCGCGCGCCGCTCTCGAGCCCGAGCGAGTCCTCCTCGGGCAGCGGCGCCTCGCCCAGGTGCGGGACGACGCCCAGCACGGGCACGCCGGTGCGCGCGGCGAGGAGAGCGAGCCCGGGCGCCAGCACGCTCGGATCGCCGCGCAAGCGATTGACGACGAGGCCCGCGACGCGCGCGCGATCGTCGGGGGCGAGCAGCGCCAGCGTGCCGACGAGGGCGCCGAAGACGCCGCCGCGATCGATGTCGCCGACGAGCAGCACGGGCGCCTCCGCCAGGGCCGCCACGCGCATGTTGGCGAGGTCGAACTCGAGGTTGATCTCCGCGGGGCTGCCGGCGCCCTCGATCACCACGAGGTCGTGGGCGCGCCGCAGCCGCTCGAGGCTCTCGCCGACCACCGGCCAGAGCGTCGGCGCCAGCCGCCCATAACCGTGCCAGTCGAGGCTCGCGACAGCGCGGCCCCGCACGACCACCTGCGAGCGGTCGTCGGCCTCGGGCTTCAGCAGGATTGGGTTCATGTCCACCGTCGGCTCGATCCCGGCCGCGGCCGCCTGAACGGCCTGCGCGCGGCCGATCTCGCTGCCGTCGGCGGTGACCGCCGCGTTGAGCGACATGTTCTGCGACTTGAATGGCGCCACGCGATAGCCGCCGCGCGCGAAGATCCGACAGAGCGCGGCGGCGAGCAGGCTCTTGCCGACGCCGGAGGCGGTCCCCTGCACCATCACGCACGGTGCCCGCGTCACCGCCGCGCCGCCGCGCACGCGTCCACGAAGCCCCGCGCGAGCGCGGGGTTCGACACGAAGTGCAGGTGCACGTAGCTCATCAGCGCGCGCCGGACGAGATAGCCTTCGGCGCGCGCCGCGCCGCCGGGCGCCGTGACGCTGTAGGCGCGGGGCACGCTCGCCGCCACCGGCGCCAGCGTCGAGAAGTGGAACTCCTGGCCGCGCGCGACCGCCCCCGGGGGGCCGAGCGGCGTGGGCGCGGTCAGGGTGACGTCCACGTAGCCGAGCGACATCCGCGGCGGCCGCATCGTGACCCGCGCCGGGAGCACGTCGACCATCTCGTGCACGCCGCCCTCGGCGTCCTCGAGCGACTGCGCGAGGTACATCAGCCCGCCGCACTCCGCGTACACCGGCCGCCCGAGGTCGAGGACGAAGCGCCGTACCGCCTTGCGGCATCCCGCGTTGTCGGCGAGCCGCTTGCCGTGCAGCTCCGGATAGCCGCCGCCGAAGTAGAGGCCGTCGACGTCCGGCGGCTCGCCGTCGGCGAGCGGGCTCCACTCCACCAGCTCCGCGCCCGCCTCGCGCAGGAGGTCGAGGTTCTCGGCGTAATAAAACTGGAACGCGACGTCCCGGGCTATGGCAATCGTCGCGCGCGGGCGCTGGACGAGAACGGGCGACGGCGTCACCGCGAGCGGGGCGGCGAGCGCCATGAGCCGGTCGAGGTCCACGTTTCGCTCGACGGTCTCGGCCATGCGGTCGAGTCGCTCGCCGTCGAGCACGCCTTCGGCCGCGGTGACGAGTCCGAGATGCCGCTCGGGCAAGCTCCACGTATCGTCGCGCGGGATGGCGCCCACCGGCACCGCACGGCACGCCGCGCGGATCGCGTCGCCGACCCAGCGCGCGTGCGTGTCGCCGCCCACGCGGTTCGCGATCACCGCGGCGACGTTCAGGGCCGGATCGAAGCGCTCGAAGCCGAGCACGGTCGCCGCCGCGCTGCGCGACTGCGCGCTCGCGTCCACGATCAGCACCACGGGGGCGCCGAGCCACTTCGCGACCTGCGCGGTCGAGCCCGCGTCGCTCGTCCCGTCGAGCCCGTCGAAGCAGCCCATGACGCCCTCGACGAGCGCGACGTCGGCGTCGGCCGCGTGCCGCGCGACGGTCGCGAGCACGGCGTCGCGGCCGCACATCCACCCGTCGAGGTTGTACGAGGGGCGCCCCGACGCCACCGCGTGCAGGCCGGGATCGATGAAATCGGGACCGACCTTGAACGGCTGCACGGAGAGTCCGCGGCGGCGGAGCGCGCGGAGCAGGCCGAGCGTGATCGACGTCTTTCCGACGCCGCTCGCGACACCCGCGACGACGAGGACGCGGCTCACGCCGGGCCGTCCACGCCCGCGGACTTGAAGGTCGCCATCTCGGTGTAGACGCGCGCGGCGGCGCGCGCGAGGTGGACGAAGAGCGCGGCGCCCGTCCCCTCGCCCAGCCGCAGCCCGAGGTCGAGATAGGGCACGAGGCCCAGGTGCTCGAGGGCGCGGGCGTGGCCGGGCTCCGCCGAGCGGTGCGAGGCGAACATGGCGTGGACCGAGGCGGGCGCGATGGTGGCGGCGACGAGGGCGGCCGCGCCCGCGATGAAGCCGTCGAGCGCCACCGGCACGCGGCGGGCCGCGCCGCCGAGGATGACCCCGACGAGTCCGCCGATCTCGAAGCCGCCGACTTTCGCCAGCACGTCGACGCCGTCGCGCGCATCGGGCTGGTTCACCGCCAGTGCGCGACGCACGGCGTCCACTTTGCGGCGCCAGCCGTCGTCGTCCACACCGGTTCCGCGTCCGGTAACGGTGTCGGCGGCGGCGCCGGTGACCGCGGCAGTGATCGCGCTCGCCGGCGTCGTGTTGCCGATGCCCATGTCGCCGATCGCCACGAAGTCGGCGCCGGCGTCGATGGCGTCCATGACCAGCCGCGCGCCGGCCTCGATCGCCGCTTCCGCCCGCTCGCGCGTCATGGCGGGCCCGCGCGCGATGTTCGCGGTGCCGGCGCCGAGCGAGCAGCGGATCAGCGTCTCGGAGTCGCCGATCGGATTCGCGACGCCAAAGTCGGCGACGACGACGCGCGCGCCGCAGTCGCGCGCGAGCACGTTCACCGCGGCCCCGCCGCGCAGGAAATTCTCGACCATCTGGGCCGTCACCGACTGCGGATACGCGCTCACGCCCTCCGCGACCACCCCGTGATCGGCCGCGAACGTGAAGATCACGGGCCGCGCGACGCGCGGCGGCGCGCCGGTCAGCGCGACGAGGCGCGCGGCCAGCTCTTCGAGGCGGCCGAGGCTGCCCGGCGGCTTCGTCAGCGTGTCGAGGTGGCGCTCGGCATCGCGCGCGGCGCCGGGCGGCGGCGCGGCGATCGCGTAGCGGAGCGCGGCGACGGTGATCACGCGCGCACGTCCTTCACGATGAGCGGCAGTCCGGCCACCATCAGCACGACGCGATCGGCGGCGGCGGCCAGGCGCTGATTGACGAAGCCGAGCAGGTCGCGGAAGCGGCGGCCGTCCTCGGTGGCGGGATGGACGCCGAGCCCCACCTCGTTGGAGACGAGCGTCAGGTCCGCCGGGTGAAGCGCGAGCAGGCTGGCCAGCTCGTCGGCCTGCTTGAGGACGTGGTCGTCCGGATCGCCGCGCAGGAGGAGATTGGCGACCCACACGGTGAGGCAGTCCACGATGACGGCGTCGGCGCCGGCGCAGGCGTCGCGCAGCCGCGGCACGAGGTCGTACGGCTCCTCGAGCGTGCGCCAATGCCCCGGTCGCTCGGCGCGGTGCCGCGCGATGCGCTGCGCCATGTCCCCGTCGCCGGCCTGGGCCGTCGCCACGAAGGTCACGCGCCCCCGCGGCGATTGGCAGTCGACGGCGAAGCGGCTCTTGCCGCTACGCGCGCCGCCCAGAACGAGAGTCGTCGAAGTCACGCCCGGGTCCTCCCGCGAAGACCGAGTCGAAAAGTGCGCGCGCGGGCAGGTCTCCTGGCTCTCGGATCGTCCTACTCCCCGCGCCTTCCCGGCCTCGTGGCCAGTGGCTCTCGCGGGTTTCGTCCCCGATTACAGTGACGGGGTCGCGGCGGATTCGCACCGCCTTCCCTGGGGCCCTCATGGGCGCCCGGGCGCGAACAACGCCGGAACGGTAACAGGGACCGGTCGGCGCCGCAAGGCCCAGGCGACCGGCTATGCGGCGCGGCGGGTGGGACTCTTGCGGCGCCGCGCGGCCATCCTGGCCTGACGCGAAAGCGCGGTGCGGGACGCGCTGCGTCGCGGCTCGCGCTCGAGCGCGCGCTCCGTGGCCCAGGCGCGACGCGGGGAGGTCGTGCGCTTGCCGCTCTGACCCGCGCGGTACGCGGACACGGCGCTGCGGCGCGTGCGCGCCGCGGTCTTGCCTTTCGGGGGCGGCGGCAGCGGGACGCCGGCGCGGCGGGCCTTCGACAGGCCGATGGCGATGGCCTGCTTGGCCGAGCGTGCGCCGTGCTTGCCTTCGCGCACGTGATGGATCTCCTCGCGCACGAACTCCCCGGCCTGGGTGCTGGGACTCTTGCCCTCGCGTCGGTCGCGTCGGGCCCGCTCGAGCGTTCGCTTCTCAGGCATACGGCACCTCCGGGGCGCGGAGGCCGCGAGTCGTGTGCCAGCGACTAGGCTTTCTTCTCTCGCACGTCCTTGTCCGCGTAGGAAACGGCGAGGCCCGCGCCGGCGTCCGACTGGATGCCGTAGGGCGGGACGGGATAGCGCAGGCCGTTCCGGTCGAGGGCGCCGAGGCCCTCGATCACCTTGGGCAAGAAGCGCGGCGGGATCGCCATCAGCAGCTCGTCGTCGGCCACGCCACCGTAACGGCGCTCGGCGTAGCACGGAATCGTGAGCGCGGGCTCGCCGGTCTTGAGCGCCTTGCCCCACGAGTCCGCGCACGCGGATTCGCCCACCGACGTGAACGACATCTTCTTGTAGCCGGTCCACTGCAGCCCGTTGATGAAGAAGATCATCTGGCCCGGCGTGCCGTAGATCAGGCAGACGTCGGGGGGATTCAGGCGGCCGGAGGTGAGCGGCGCGACCGCCATCGCCGCGTAGCGGCCGTGGGGCACGCAGTCCATCGCGTGCTGGTGCGCGCTGGCGTCCTCGAGCGTCTTGAACCACACGCCGGCCATGCGCTTGCCCGAGAGCCACTCGTCGTCTTGAGGGTGCAGGCCGATCACCGCGCCGCACTGGGCGCCGATCAGATCGGCCATCGTGATGCCGACGGTCCAGCCGAGCTGGCGCGCCTGGGCCACGATCTGGTCGGTCGTGTGCTTCGCCTTGGGACGGCGAATCTTCGGGATCGCCTCCATCGCCTCCACCGTCTCGAAGAGCTTCATGCCGATGGGGATGGAGCGCAGCCGCAAATAGCGGTTCAGCCCGTCGACGATCGCCTGCCAGTCGTAGGTCGTCTCGGTGGTCATCGCGTCCTCCGGAGCGCCATGATACCGTCGCGCGGATGGCGACGGAGACCTTCCGTTGCCCGCCGCGGTTCAGGGCCATGACGGCGGTCTCGGCTGTCGTGTTTCACGCGCACCGCGACGAAGGATCTGAAGAACATCACCCCCCCGACGCTCGTCGCGTCCCGGGAAACCCGGGACGCGCCTCGATTTCACGACTCGCGCAGGCGGTCGAGCGCGCGGCGCTCGCGCTTGGTCGGACGGCCGGCGCCCGGCGCCCGGAAAGGGGGCGGCGCCCAGCGCGGCCGCGGCGGCTCGGGCGGCGTGAGGTCGTCGTACAGAAGGCGCGCGTGGGCGGGCGCGCCCCGGCGCTCGTCGAGGCCGACCACCTTCAGGACCCGTCGGCGCCCCTGGGGCAGCGTAACCTTTATATAGTCGCCGGGGCGGACCCCCTTGGCCGGCTTGGTCGACTGGTCGTTGACGTGGACCTTGCCCCCGTCGCACGCGTCGGCCGCGAGGCTGCGGGTCTTGAACACGCGCGCCGCCCACAACCACTTGTCGATCCTGAGCGAATCCACGCGCAGACGGTATCATACGGTCCGTGCGCGCTCGCTCCGTCATCGTCGCGCTTGTCGTGCTCGCGCTCGCCGCCGCCGCCACCGCCGCCGAGGTCCTCATCGAGGACTGGCAAGCGGACACGGTCGGCACGACAGGCCCGCCCGGGCAGTGGAAAACGCAGAACTGGGGCACGCCGAACTACCAGAACGTCACGATCGTCGAGGACGAGGGGCGCCGCGCGCTCCACATGAAGAGCGTCAACGACAGCATCACGCTCAACCGCGACATCAAGGGTAAGGTGCGTCTCAAGGACACGCCGATCCTCGAGTGGGAATGGAAATCGATCGCGCTGCCCAAGGACGGTAACGCGTGCAAGAAGTCAACGGATGACGAGGCGGCGCAGATCTACGTCGTCTGGCCGCGCTTTCCCGAGCACATGCGCTCGCGCATCATCGGCTACGTCTGGGACACGACGCAGCCGGCCGGCACCATCTGCCGGAGCGAAAAGATGCGTACGGTGACCTACATCGTGGTGCGCTCTGGTTCCACCGACCTCAACAAATGGATCACGGAGAAGCGCAACGTGGTCGAGGACTTCAAGAAGATCTACGGCGAGGCGCCCGACGACCCCGCCGTGCTCTCGCTGTCCACCGACTCCAACGACACGAGCTCGACGTCGGAGGCGATGGTCGGCACCATCCGCTTCACGAGCGAGTGACGCGCGTTTTCGGCGCCTGACGACTCGTCGATCGCGAGCGAATCCGCGCGCCGACGGTATCATGGGATCCATGCGTCCTCGCTCCGTGATCATCGCGCTCGCCGTGCTCGCGCTCGCCACCGTCGCCACCGCCGCCGACCAGGTCCCCATCGAGGACTGGAAAGCCTACAAGGTCGGCAGCGCAGGCCTGCCCGGCGACTGGAAGGAGCAGAACTGGGGCGCGCCGAACTACCAGAACGTCAAGGTCGTCGAGGACGAGGGCCGCCGCGCGCTGTACCTGAGGAGCCACAACGACAGCACCACGCTCAACCGCGAGATCAAGGGCAAGGTTCGCCTCAAGGACACGCCGATCCTCGAGTGGGAATGGAAGTCGATCGTGCTGCCGAAGGGCGCCAACTCCTGCAAGAAGGCGCTGGACGACCAGGCCGGCCAGATCTTCGTCGTCTGGCCGCGCTTCCCCGAGCAGGTGCGCTCGCGCATCATCGGCTATGTCTGGGACACGACGCAGCCTATCGGAACCGTCTGCCGGAGCGAAAAGACCGGCATGGTGACGTACGTCGTCGTGCGCTCGGGGCCCGCCGAGCTGAACAAGTGGCTCACGGAGAAGCGCAACGTCGTGGAGGACTTCAAGAAGATCTACGGCGAGGCGCCCGACGACCCCGCGGCGCTCTCGCTGTCCATCGACTCCAACGACACGGGGACGACGTCGGAGGCGATGATCGGGGTCATCCGCTTCACGAGCCAGTGACCGGCGTCTCCGGCGCCTATCGCGCCCACCGCGCCCGCGTCGACCGGCGCGCCTGACTGTTCCTTCCGCCTGATTTCACGCGAAGTTCGCCGATCGAGAGTTTTCGCTCACACCCGGCCGCCCGGAAACGCCACTATGGTTTTAGGTGGGAACAATGGCTCCACGAGCGGCGCGCCGCGGGGCGCTCGTTCTGGTCGTCCTGCTCCTCGGCGGCACTCTGTTCGTCGCGCTCCTCGTCGTCGTTGGCGTGCCCGTGCCGCAGCTGCGTGCGGGCGTCTGCGGCACGCTCGGCTCCGTGGTCGCCCTCGAGCGCGTCATAGCGGCCTGCGGCCGCCCGGCCCAGGCGAGCCGTGAGATCGGGGCCGGCCGCGCGGCGGCCCACCGCCGGGAGTACCGCGAGGCGCTCCGCCACTACCGCGTGGCGGCCGCCGTCGCGCCCGACCTGCCCGGCGCGCACGTCGCGCGCGGTCAGGTCGCGGAGATGCTCGGGGAGTACGAGGAGGCGCTGGGCGCCTTCCAGCGCGCCGCCGCGATCGCGCCGTCGACGGACGCGAGCCGGCGCGTGGGCGCCGCCGCCGAGCGCCTGGGTCGCGTGGACCTCGCCGTGCAGACGCTGGAGGGCGCGCGCGCCTACGGGCCGTGGCGCGAGCACGCGGCGGCCGGAACCCGGGCGGCGGCGGCGACCTTTGCGGCGTGCGCGCCGGTGAACTGGTCGAATCCCGTGCGGCTGTGGCACACGTGCGTGAACGGGTCGCAGGATGCGTACGACTTTGCCTTCGCGGCCTCGCGCGAGGTGGTGCCGCGCTGGGTCTTCCGCATTCTCGTCGAGGAGGGACGGCGCGACCGCGCGCTGACGTTCGCGCGCGAGCGTGGCTGGGTGCGCCGGGACGTCGAGTACTGCGGGCGGCACGCGCTGCCGATCGACGAGGAAACGTCGGCGCTGCTCGCGATGCTCGTGCAGCCCGACCGCGCCGACTGCGCGGTCGCCACCGCGGTGGCCGTCGCCGACGACGGCGGGGCGCGCCTGGCGCGCATGATGCTGCTCGATCGCATCGCCCGCTCGCCCCACGCGGAGACG
>Ga0137403_10006042_pt1 | contig 13910 bp, 15 predicted proteins | sample CZOMad2_1_16fung_FD_122057 | JGI IMG/M metagenome (GOLD analysis project Ga0137403, IMG submission 122057) | Vadose zone soil fungal communities from Angelo Coast Range Reserve, California, USA - CZOMad2_1_16fungal (Hybrid Assembly) | ecosystem: Environmental > Terrestrial > Soil > Vadose zone... | reverse complement strand
CGCAGGCTCGAAAATGTCGGGCAGTACTCCCCCGATGTATCCGCCGATCGCCCCTCCCGCAACTTCGACGATCCAATCTCCAGGGCACCGACCTTTCGCCCGATAGGCCGCGAATATCAGCCCACTGCCAGTGCCGGCCAACTTATGAGTAACGCCATCAGCCATTTTGATCCTCCCGTTTCTCGAACTCTCGATAAGACTGGCCCCTAGAGCACTCAATACGTGGCGACAGGTGTGTGTCCCCATTCGTATAATTGACCCTCATGTGGCGAGACCTCAATGTCGTCCAAACACGACATCGATCCGCAAAGCAATTCCAGCGCGCGGCCGCCATTCAGTCGCCGTAGGATCTCGGAAATGACGAATGCAGCTGCCGTGAGACTCACAAACGGAATGCCAACGGACCGCGACATGAGTTGCGTCAGGCCGCAGTCATCAAGCTCAGGATGCTTTGCAGCTTCATAGGCCGGCATACGCTCGGCGTCGCTTTCTGCGTGGAACACGTCGTGACGCCACAAGTCAGCCGCCTTCAGTGAACTCGGAAACGCATGCACGGAATAGTTCTTGCAAGCCCAACGCCCACGACCAAGCCCTGCCTCAACGACGAGGCCGAATCCCGCACATTCCAGACTTCTTCTCGCGTCGATATTGTCCACACCGCAGATCGCGACCCCGGGCTCGAGCTTGTTTCGACGCGTCCATTCGTCGAATGGGCGCTCCTCAATCACAGTACGGAAATCTCTTCTTTCCAGCCAGTTTGCCATCGCTCTGCTCTTCATTTGACCGATGACCGATTGATCGGTCAGCAGTGAGGTACTCTCGTTCGAAGGAGCGATTCGATCAAAGTCCTCCAGCACCAACTCCACTCCCGCTCGGGCCGCATACGGTAGAGTCGTCAGGAGCCAGAGGCAGGCCTGACCCAAATTTCCTAGGCCGATCATCCATAGCCGCGAAGGCAAAAAGCTCAGAGCGGGCTCGGTTTCATCGCTAAGAAACCAATCACGTCCTGGATTCCAGAGCGATACTCCGGCTCGCCGTCTGCCGGCCATGGGATGATCCCCGGCAAGAAACGAGAACGTCTCATTCGCGCAGGCTGCGGCGGCTACGGCGGGTGCCAAAGTGCACAGCGAACGGTCCGCCAGTCTGTGACTTCGTTCGTCCACGGGAACGACTCCGCCGCGCCACCCATCCCATGTGATCCACCAGGCGGGCCCGTCGCCGGACGACTTACTTGCCGTGCCAACCAGAGCCGTCGGCCAGTCATGATTCGGCGTCTCTACAATCCGAGCCCCGAGTTGTTCAACCGCTTCCGCGAAGCACTGGGTGTCTGCCAAAGGTACCAAGAGCGGACACGTATCGACGCCGCGAACTCGCACCCCGCCGAGAAAAGTCCTACGTGCGAGATTGATCAGCGTAAGCACCGCGATCTGATGATCGCGCGATGTGCGTGCCTCCTGACCAACTTCGACCTGAATACCGAATCCGCCGAGCAACTCCATCGCTTCTCGATGGCTCTGAACCCGCCCGCTATCCATGAAATACTTGGCGGTTCGGTGCAGCGTGGCGGCGGTCACATTCTCCAAGTTCTTAGCTCCACAGTCCGACATAAAAGAATCGCCCCCGTTGGCCTTCGTTGTGATGTGTCCATTCGTGATCGCCCCAATATTCGTAAATACCGAGCGCCCTGCTGTCGACCGGCGGGACCGCATAGTGAGGGACGATGATCGCGATGTGCCCGCTGCGGGCGACCATGGGGTTGCGGCGATCCGTGTCGCTCTGTCCCGCGCTTCCAGGATGCGTATGCACGTCAGCCACAACCGTCAATCCGGTTTTCCGACAATGAGCCCAGAGACTTGCAAAAGCAGAGCCTGATAGGATGCAAATGCCGCTGCTGTAGGCGCCGGCGTCCAGTTCATCATAGAAGATGAAATCCCTAACCTCGCAGCGTTGCTTCCTTCGAACTCCCAGCAGAAAAGCGCCTGACTCGTGCACACGTTCACCCCGCTGATCAAGCTGCGCCAGGATCTGCTCCCAAAGCTCGCGACGGCAGCTCACCCGATGTTCAGGAGCAACGAACGCCCGTATAGTCGTTTTGATTGAGAAGCTCATACAGTTGCTCCAAGTAACAGACGATCCCCCGTGTTGGATCCCACAGCCGACTCCGATGTTCTTGAGACCAGTTCACATGCCCCTCGATGGATAAACGATCGCAGGGAATGTACAAACACACTCCGCCCTTCCACTCGACTCGAAAGACTGACGGCACGATCGCCCGTCCCGTTGGCCAATGGCTGAACGCCAACGCGGAGTTCGTTTCGAGGTCCCACGGCTGGCATGTCACTGCAAGCTGTGGATAGCCACTGCACAGAAATCGGAACCCGTATTCCGTAGGCGCATTTGGCCGCATTGCGGCCGAAACAGCGATGGTCACGTAGGGCCAGCTCGTGGCCACGTGTCTCCAACGACCTTCGACCTGGCCCAGCCGAAACTCTGGAGAAATCAAGTGTCGCTGCAGCAGCAACAGGTCCGGTGCGGCAACGACACTCAAAACGCACCTTCGACGCGCTTCTCGGGAACGAGATTGAAGCAGAGCGCGCATCCCCCGTGCAGCAAGGTGTGCAGAGGCGTGTCGCCTGAGGGCCGCTCCGCCGACTCACAGAGCTGCAGGACATGTTCGGCCGCGTCTTTGTGATCCAGGTGAAACTCGCGGACTGCCCAGGCTTTCACGTTTCGAACGCGGGCGCCCGGCGCAAAATCCCGCTCTACGGTTTTTTCAAGGTAATGGACAGCGACGCCAATTCTTCGGCAGCCGGTGATATGCACGCGCGCACCATGGCGTACGCCTTCGACCGGACGATCCACCTCTCCCCGTACTTGATCCTCTGCTTCATCCACGAACACCAGCAAATTAGGTGCGCCCAGCATCCCGAGCTCCTTCAAGCGAGCCAGGAGGGCGGACTCCGAAACTTTCTCGGGAACGACCACCTCGACGACCCGGCTGTCCCCTTGTGCCTGCACAAACAGTACGCATTCCGACATAATTGCAGCTCCTGTTGATGTTGGCGGCCGATGTGCGCCGCTATAGGAAGTCAACCGCGGAGTTCTGTCGGGCGGAAATCAGCAAGGACCGGGAACGAAAGCGGCGCTTATCGTGCGGGGCAAATAAAGAAATACGGGCAACGTGGACACCTGAAATCCTCCGGATCCGGCTCGAACTGTCCGGACTCAATCTTCTGAAATGAACTTTTAATCTTCACAATCTCATTGGCGAGCGCGCTATCGCGGAACTTCTCTCGTCTCCGCTCCCCAGAAATCAGCGACACGTGCTCGAAGTGAACGTTCCGCCCGGGATATTGCTTCTGGACCGCGACTTGCATAAGCGCGTGACGTAGCTTTGCCTTTTCACCTTTCGCCAGCTTCGCCGCCTTGAAACGCCGGATCACAATTCCATCGGGTTCGACGCTGATCTGGTCCGCGCGGGAAGTAACGACAACATCTCCGCTCTTAATGCTCAGCTCAATCGGCAGATTGGACCCTCGCATCAGCGAAAGCGCAGTCCCTAGCATCTGCTCAGCTGCAACACGATAAATCGATTCGAACGCATGCCCCCGCGGACCGAATTGCTCCCAATCGCTGGCGAGTTGCGCGGATACGCCCGCTTTACGCTCCTCGGTCAACGGTGCATCTCGAAGCCAGGCGAGAGTATTGTGCAAGGCGGACTGAAATTGCAGATAGGGAGTCGATCGTTCACTGCCGCCAAGATCGATCACTTCGTCGTAGTAGAACCGACGAGGACAATCCAGGTAAGTTTCGATTGCCCGCGCCGTCCACGACTCTCGGCGCGCCGGAGCCGGCAAGGCGGTTTCGTGCTCGTCGTACGGGGCGGCTGCGATCCAATTCGGCGCCGCATCAGGGGGTCGCGGCAGGTGATCAGCAATCCTCCAAAGATAGGGCGATGGCTTAACATCCGCGCACGCCCCTCCACCGTACGAAACGGCGCGGGATAAATGCAGCGCGTCTTTGGCGCGCGAGAGCGCGACGAAAAAGAGACTCTCTTCTTCCGCGCTGCGGCTCATCAGCGGATCGTTTGGAACAAGACCGCGGGGAGGAGGGTCGAGATCGGTCCTGTTGACCGGAAAGTGTCTCGCGGTCAACGACGGCAGGTGTACCTGTGGAAACTCCAGTCCCTTGCTCGCATGAACCGTCATCAGTCTCACGGCATCGATCTGACTTGCCGCCGCCGGCAAATGGCGCAACTCTTTTTCTTCGTCCAGGATCTCGAGGCGGCGAATGTGTTCGAGGAACGCTCGCTTCGGATCTTCCACCGCCCGGGAACGAAATGTAAATGCAAGCTGAAGTAAGTTGATACACCGCGAGCCGACGCTGTTGGGCCGCGACACTCGGATCGCCGTCCAACACTCGATTCTGTCTTCCTCGCCCAAAGAGGACCTCCAACAGAAATTCATGAGGCCGCATCTTATAAGCGACATCGCCCACATCAGCCGCGAGTTCGCCCAAGCGAATACGCCCTTCGTCAGACAGGTTCGGAATGTCCTGCAGCCGGCCAAGGGCCTTCAACATCGACGTGTTCTGCTCTCTCCGCCATCGGAACAACGCATGAACGTCTGCAAGAGGAACGCCGTATTGCGGAAACTGCGCTACCCTGTACAAGCCAAGCCCACGCCGCTCGCTGACAACCGACAACATCGACAACAAGTCGCGAACTTCGCTGCGTTCGAAGTAATCGCCGAAATAGAGACAAGGGACACCCCTTCTTTCCAAGTGACTCGAAAGGCGTGCCAGCGTGCGATGCGAGCGGGCCAATACGGCATGATCCCGAAATCCTCCACCGCTGCCTACGGATCGCAAAATCGCTTGGGCGATGCCTTCCGCCTCCGCCTCGGGTGTGCTGGCCACATCAAGAGTAACCTCGCCAGCACTCTCTCCCCGCTTGGCTTCCAACCTTATTGTGGCTGACGAGTCTCCGACCGTCATTTCCCGTCCAAAGGATTCAAACGTTCGGATCAGCCGGCCCGCCGAACGATAATTTACCGCGAGGTACTTTGTCGTGGCGCCCGGGAAATCGTCGGCAAACCGCGCCATATTGGCTGGTGAAGCTCCTCGAAAACGGTAAATCGACTGCCGAACGTCACCGACCACCCAGGGTCCGGTTCCCGGCGAAACGAGGTGGTTCAACAAAACACCGCCTGCCCGGTTCATATCCTGATACTCGTCAACAAGCACGTGTCTAAACTTCCGCGCACAACGTCCCGGACCTCGGGACGCGCCACAAACAGTTCCACCGGGCGACAAATCAAGTCTCCAAAATCGACGCATCCCCTGTCCCTCAACGCGGCTTCATAAATGCCGTAAGCGCGCGCCACCTCCAGTGCCTTCTCCCCTTGATTCTTCTCGGTTTCGTCACCGCTCTCAATCATGGCAATGGCGAACTGCCGGTACTGCTCCGGCGAGACGAGTTCATCTTTTGCTCGCGAGATAAGCTTCCGGATTGGCCGAAGTCCTCTGATCGGGTCCACAAGATCCAGGTAATGAGACAATTGCAGCTGAGGTAGCAGGTCCTCCAACAGCATTAAAGAGCCGGTGCGGTCGAGCAGGCGCGGCGTGCCCGCAAAGCCGGCTTCTACGCTGTACTTGCGAAGGAGCTCCAATCCGAATGCATGAAAGGTTCCGACCCAGATTCCCGTCGCTCTCCCACCTAGCGCGAGCTGGAGCCGGTACGCGAGATCTTGCGCGGAGTGGTTGGAAAACGTAAGGACCACGATCGAACGTTCGTCTTCACCCTGTTCCACAAGGTGTTTTGCCCGTCCCACCAGAGTGGTTGATTTGCCTGTACCCGGTCCGGCACAGATCCGAACCGGTCCCGACGTATCCCCCATCGCGGCTGCCTGACTCTCGTCTGGCCCAGGCGGGTTTTCCGTTTCTGAGCTTTCTGGTCCTTCTTCCGGCAGCAGCAGCGCGTCGGCCAGTTGCTGCATCACGAGCGATCTCGGCAACCCAAGTTCTTCAGCGATTTCCGACGCACCCCGTCTGCTTTCCGCCCATCGCGCAGCTAGCTTGGGACGTGGAAGAAGGAACTCCCGCGCGAACAGATTCGCTTGCGCCTCGATGCGCTCTTTGGGACTGTACGTGTCAGGTTCGCCCACGAGGGACATCTCGGGTTCGGCTGGCGTAAACACGTCCAAATCATTGTCAAGGCAATGGGATACAAGATCGTCAATCCAGTGGTGTGCAAACTCATGCGCAACGTGAAAAGCTGCGACTGCCGGTGAGGTGGAGGAAGAAAAGTAGATATGTTTTTGTTCGGGGCGGTAAACAGCCTCCGCGCCATCCAGAAGCACATCGTCAGCCGAGCAGACCGAAACTCTGACACCCGTGGCCAGCTCTGCCGCGGCCAACAGTTCGGAAGCCGGTACAAGTGAGCTCGTTCCCTTCGCAAGCTCCGAGTGCTTGTTCCGAGCTTGCCGTCGAATTTCGCCCCAGATGCTCACACCCTGCCGCGCTTCTGTTCTTTTGTGACGGCATCAAGCCAAAAATCCCGTTGGGTTTTTCCCAGTGAGGAACTCCGCACGGCGGCGGCAAAATCTTCCGTTTTCGCCCTGGGTCTTTTTGCCGACTTGTATCGCGTCCCGGCTAACACAACAGGAGGACCGGTTATCAGCGGCATAACGAATTCCAGGGAAGTCCGCAGCACCCTCGCGATCCGTTCAAAACAGACTGCAGGGACAGCGGAAAGTCGTCGCAGGTCCAGTTTCGCAATAATGCTGCGGTCAAGGTCCGTCCTGTTGGCTAGTTCTTCTTCCGAGATTCCGGCCCGCCGGCACACGGCCAGCAACCGTGATCCCCGCAGCGTGACTGTCGGCGTTTCCATTTCACTTTCCTGCTGGCTGAGGATATTGAGAGCCCGGCTGACACCAATGTTTGCCAGCTGCGACTCGTCTACCGTGTCGTCCACCGGCAATTCAGCCTGAATTGCCCACGTCGCAAAGAACCGAGCCAACGATGCTCGATATGCCGGATACCGCTTGCACCACCTTTGAAGAGCTTCGTAGTTCGGCTCCTCCTCCTCAAGCATCACGGCATTCAGCACGTCTTCGAGATCAAATTCCGTTTGCCTCATTGTGAATCTCCTATGGCGTTCCGCATCGCCTCCAAAGCGCCTGCGATCCAGTTCTGAATCTGTCTGCCGGATTTACCGAAGTGTTTTTCGAGGCTCGGCTGCGCAGGGTCCGAATGTCTTATCGGCCAGTCATAAACGTATCGCAAAATAACGGCATCCACGTGCCTTCGATCTTTCACGGCGGCAAGCGCAGTTCGAACGAGAATTGACCGCTGGGCCTTATCCGCCAGGCGCAGAAGCACTTCTTGGACGTTCGGCCGCTTCTCCGGAAGCGATTCGACCAGATGCTCTGGGTCGTCCTCCTCGTCGCGTGTGTCGGAAACGACCACCAACTTCGGTCTTTTCTTCACCTTCTCAACCACGTTGATCGTGCGCCGTTTCACCGCTTCCCGAAACGCGATCTCAAGGAACTCTGTTTGCCGAGTCGGGACCTTTGGGAAGAGCAATTCGATGATCTGATCCTGCACTTCCCGGAGAATCTCTTCTCTTTCAGCGGTTTCGAAACCACCCGCGATGCTCCGCGCCACTGCCAACAGTCGGCGGCAGAGTATGTTAACGAGTGCCCCCACCAGGTTCTTGTCGCTTCCCCTGAGAGCGCGGATGAGGAACACGAGTGCTTCAGTGGGCAGCCGCCCGTTCCCGGTTCTTTGCGCGGCCACCACCCACTCCTCGGGCGGGCGTGCAAGCATTTGAGATATAACGACTTCCACGTCCGCGCGACGCCTATATGGCTTACCGGTCTTGTCGACCGATACAAGGAGCGCGACGGACATGTCGCCTTCCAAAGGCCTTGGACACTCGGGATCGCCCATAAGTAGCCATCAACCGCCTGCGGAATGCTTCCGGAAATCGTGGCCCCATAAAACGTGCATCCAAACTACTAATCAACCGACCATTTCGCTAAACCGGAAATCTGTCGCATTGACCTCCGCAAGCAAATCACAATCCATCCACAAACGCCGGCGCGTTCACGCGCAGTCGCTCCAGAAGATAGCTAATCGGCTTACCAATCGCAGCGGCTTGTTCCTCAAGTGTCCGTAACACGGTATCCCGATCTAACTCGTATAGGTTTTTCAAGAACGTGCTGGGACCCTGCACTGAAATCGCATAAGGAGCAAGTGATGCAGCAGAAAAATCTTTCCGATTGTAGGTCACAATGGTCTCGGCCTGTGCTCGCACCGCAGCGGCCAGTACGTGCCGATCTTTCAGCTCATTGGTCATGACTGGAATCAGATCCTCATAGCCAAGGATCCAGGCCTCCGGAAAGTGTTTCCGAATCTCGCTCTCCCGATACGCGGCTTGCGAATCGGACAGACCGAAATTCTCGATCAGGTTCCGGCTCACCTCGCTCATAATCTGGTCGGTCCACTTCGGCAGATACAGCCGAGGTCCGGCGGCCAATCGCAGGAGGGTATCAGCCAGCGGCATCGGGATGAGAACGCACGCATCCAAGACCGCCGGAAAATCTCCTCTCACTCGTCCTCTCCGCCCTCCGGACGCGCGTTACGATCGTAAAGCCCGGCCTCCAGCGCATTGCGCGATAGCCGGTCCAACGCCGCCTTGCGCTCTTCGTCCCGCTTACGCGCAAAAGTCAAAACGTCCCGCAGATATACACGCCGTTGGTTGCCGACCCGATGATGGGCCATGACTCCCGCCTCAAGCAATTTAATGAAAAACGGTCGAGACATCCCGAGAATGGCCCCTGCGCGTTGCGTCGTCACCACCTGGTTGTCCGGAACCAACGTGACCGCTTGCCCGCGTGACAGGATCTCGACGATCCGGGTCAGGACCTCATAGAGCGTGTCGGGAAATTCGACCTTCTCGCCCGAAGCGCTGACGAGGGCGGCTCGTCCTTTGTGCAGCAGACGGTTCAACGCCTGCACTTGGGGCTCTTCTGCTTCTGGAACCGCGATCGGGTCTTGCAATGCTAGGCTCATAGTGGTCCAAAGAATAGCACATACTCGCAACACTCGCAATAGTCGAAATACTAGAAACTTGGCGTCTCCTTTGTCGAAGGTTGACCATGCCACTGATACAAGAGCCTTGGCCTTCTGCACAAACAATTTTGACAGGCGTGAAATCAGTCGCCGCAAAAATTCCGTCTATGTCTTCTCCACGAGACACCGGCTCCCGACAAAAACATGAACAGTGATCTGACTCAACGACTCGTAAGGTACTTCCCCATCTTCTCTGCGGCGATTGCCGGAATCGCAGTCCTGTCTCCGCTAACCGATGATTTCCTGTGCCCTCCTTGATTCAATTTCAACTGCGCAGTGCTTGAGACAAATCTCGCATGCTTTTGCATAGACCAAGAAACAGGGAATTTATCGCACAGTTCCTAACGAGCTCATACGGCCTTTTCGTCCCCAAGTGGAGCAAAGGAGGCACACGAGCAGAAAAGGGGAACGGAGAAACGCAAGTCGAAACGCGAGAGGCGATTTGCAGTTGCCAGCTATAAAAACCAAAACAAAAACAACATGGCTCGTCGATTCAGCGTTGCCTGGCAGCAAGCGAGTCGTTTCGATGATGCGCGAGACTCGCGTTTCTCCCCTTCCGTCCCCATTGCTCCAAGGGTCCAGTCACGAGCCTAACGCCGGACATTGCTGTACTTGAAGAAATTGTGTTGTTGCTCACGGATGGAATCCGAAAGAGATTGCGACGATCGGTTCATGCTGTCGGTCAACACGGCAATTTGATTGCGCAATTGCCTGTTTTCACCTTCAAGCTGGGTGATTCGTTTTTTCAGCCCAACCACTTCCTCACGCCCGGCACCGCCCGCTGAGTCATCCCGCTTACGCTCTCCCGTCGCGGCGGACCTTCGTTTCACGTCTTTGCTTCCCTGGTGCCCCAGTTTTTCCATTGTCGTCTCCTCTCATGACCAAAACTGAAATCTTTCGGCCTTTTCCAGCAAAGAATGTACGCGAGTTTCTCGATCGCTATTCGTCTCGCATCGCTAGCAAGAATTTGCCCTCCACCACAGGATCAATCCTTTCCGCTTCCGCCAGCGCCCACAGGCTCCATCGTTCCAACTCTTCTCTTGAGCAAACCGCATTGTCAGCCTGTGTCGCATGAATCGCTTCCACGTACTTCCTGATTGCTCCGGCCTGCTGAAATGCCGCGGCGCTCTTGAGAAGACGATCGATGCGAGCTTGCTCGAGCCGCTTCTGTCGTTCCCGTTCTGCCCGCTCCGCTTGGCGCTTCCTTTCCCGTTCTTCCTCTTCCAGTTCGGCCTTACGTTGCACCCGCCATTCATAACTTCGGATAACGCCTTCACGGTATTGCAGCTCCGCGGCCAAGATGATCTGTATCGCAATCTCCGTAATGCGCGTTTCAACCTTGCCCTGTTCATCATCCTGCCAGGCAATGCGGATGTTTTCCGAGCCGGGGCTCTGGAGAATTGATAACGACAGCTTCGCATCATCGGCATCCGACGAATTCGCCGCATATCCCCTTTGCTTTGGTCGCTTGAGCCGGTCCAGACGGATGCCGACCTGTCGCTGATAGAAGCTGAAATGCATGCTCCGCCCTTGGTGATCGCTGATCGCAGGCTTGCCATTCATCATTCCCGCCGCGAGAACCAGGGCATTCAACACCCGCAGCCTCCTTCGCTCGAAAGGAGTATCGAATAACGGGGCATCCCACGACGATGGGAAGGAACTGGTGCGTTGCCGTTCTCGCCGTTGCTCATCCTCCTTCAGGAGCTTGTCGAGGGCGGGATGCCATATTCGCACCTCTCGCGGCACAGTCAACTTGCCAAAAGTTTTGGCAATGCGTAGGCGAACGCGCTCAATCGGCTCCTCGAATTCCGGAGGCGGAGGCAGTGCGGCCAGCAGTTCCTCTTCGCTCCAACCCGAATGCCAGTAACCCACGCCCGCGCCGACGAGGACCTCATCGTCCATACCAGGCGGACGCTCGGCGAGCGCCACCTGCGACGTACTCTTTCCAGCCCCCTTTTTTGCCCAGTGCCCAAGGCCGGGTGTAGGAATTTCCGCCCGCGCGCACGCCTTCTTCAGAGCGACATCGGAAATTCCGAATCGCGGGGCCAGAGTCTTCAGCGGCTCCGACCAGACAAGCTCGTAGAGTTGCTTCCGGGAAAGCCGTTTGGCCATCGTAATCTCCAAAATCTGCCTTGGACTTCATCTCAACGCAGAGGAGTTTCTCGGCAGCGTACCTCTCGTTTGATTTGCCGGCACCAGCAAGGAACTTCGTTTTCGGGCATGGTCTCGGCCTCCTCGGCACCAACATCCCACAACCGCAACAAAACCGACCAGCAGGCTTTACTGTGGTTTATGTCGGAAGCCGGCTGTTTGTCTCAGAATCTACTTTGATTTCTTATATTGCGTGGACGACAGGCCTAGGTCATGGGTGACCTCTCGAACTTCTTCGCTTGCGGTTAGCTGCTGTGGCTTCAGCCAACATAACTGGAGATCTTTTCCGGATATCCGATGATGCGGAGCCATTCTCCGCTTTGCTGGAATTCGGGGATCCCGATCCCGGTTAACCAGACCTTCACTCGCCGAACGGTCTGACCCGCAACGCCTCACCCTAAAGCAAAATACTTGCGAATCGCTTCAATCAAAGTTTCCGGCTTTATCCTTCGAGAGCCGAACGTCGTCTCCAGCCCGGCGTGAATCGCTTGCCACTGTTCTTTGTTCTCCGGGGGAAATGCCGAAAGAAACTTTCGCAAATCTTCCCGAACCGCTTCCGGGATAGCCGGCCCCGCTTCGCCGGTGAGGGTTGCGGCAATCCTGAACACGTCGGTACGGTGCTTGGCGATGTCCTTGCCTTTTCCTTCTTCCCCTTTTGCGTCGCGCTCCGCCAAATCGGTGTGTGCGCGTGCCTTGAGCGGAATCAACGCCGCCGGATTCGCGAACGGAAGATTTTTTTCTTCGTTGTGCTGGTCCCGGATGAGCGCATAGTAATCTTCATTCAGCAAAATTGCCGAAAGGCTGGCGGAATCATCGTCAAGCTTTATCGGAACAATCTGCTGCCCTTCGCTGAGATCGACATTGGATGGCTTCCTGCTGAAAATTTCGATCATCGTCGGATATCGTTCATCCTGTGGCTTGTCGAAACGGTAGAGCTGCCGCCCGTCCTCCGCTCTGAATCGGCCTTGGTACTTCCCGGCTTCGATGAATTCCCAGAATCGCTTCACGAACACGGCGTCCAACGCCTCCACAATCAGCACCATGTCCATGTCTTTCGTTGCCCGAAATTCCAGGCCTTGCATGGACAGCCATTCATGGCAAGCTACCCCACCGATAAGTACGAATGCTTTCCGATAATCAGCGAAGTGCTCGCGGAAAAGATCAAGTCCTCGAATCATTGCGGAAGCCTCTCAATCAAGAAGCCGATCTCCTTCTGGACGCGCTCGTCTCCGGATCTTCGCAGGCTCAGGTACAGCGAACACGGGTCCGCGACTCCGTTTTCCGCGAGCACCCAGGGATCGTATTTCCACGACTCCATCCGCGCGTCCGCGTCGTCGGAACCACTGCACCCGAGAAGTTCGCCTTTCTTGAAAGCGGCTACCAATTCTCGGTCGCGCATGCCGTAAGTTGGCACTGCATCTTCGGCAAGCATCGACAACCTGCTCAAGGCGGTCGTTCCGGACACGACTGCGCGCGCGCGCGGTTGTCCCCATCGCACCCACTGTGTCCTGCGAACCGGACTAGCCATCAGCGGCTCGGCCTTTTCCCACAACGCCTTGCCTCCCAGGCGGAACTCTAGGAAGACCATTTTCCCCGCGCGGCGCACGTCGCACAGATTCGAATTCTGCAGCTCCTCTTGTGCAAAGCTCACGGCCTGCGGCGAATACGCCAACCGCTTTCCCAACTGGGCTAAAGGAATGTGCGCGACCGGCTCCCGTAGAATCTGATAAATCACGACCAGCTGCGAAACCGGCGACAATTTGTCCTGTATTCGAGACGCCGCTTTAGAGAACCTTTCGCGCAGATCGATCATCACCGGGTAGCTCTGGTCGCCGTAGTGGAAGGTCGCGGCCAGCGCGACGGCGAAGACGTCGCTGAACGCCGTGCCGCCCCAATACCAGACGTTCGGCAGGAACGAGAAGAGCAGCGCCGCGATCACCGACGTCCGGAAGGCGAAGCCGAACGCGCGCGCCAGCGCGTAGAGCGCGGGAAAGACGAACATCGAGGCGACCAGGCTCACCGCGCGGAGGGCGTGGAAGTCGTCGCCGATGACGAGCCGGACCAGCTTCGCCGCGCCGATGAAGAGCGGAAAGCCGGGCGGGTGCGGGTGGTGTAAGACGACGTTGTAGTCGCGCAGGGCGAGGCAGAAGAGCGCTTCGTCCCAATCCCAGATCGAGCGGGCCATGGCAAGAAAACGGGTTGCTGCGCAGACGCACGCGACGATCCAGCACGCGATGCGCTGGCGTGATGTCAGGGCGGGAGGTGGTTGGGTAAGGTCCATCGCCAAAGCGGGCGAAGGATCTCATAAATGGCGTTACTGGGTTTCTGGGTTACTCGGTTGCTGAGTGTGGCGGTTGAGTGTAGTGGTATCGCGGTCCAGCAGTTTCACGCGGTTTCGGCATCTTCGCGGTGCTGCAACGCCACCACGCGACTGCGAGACCTTGCAACTCAGCAACCCTGCAACCAACGCGCAGCACCTTCACCGATAGAACTTCCCGTCGCTCTCCGCCAGCTTTCGCAGCGCCGCCGTCGCCAGGAATCGCTTGCCGTGTTTCTGGGCGAGGTCGTCGAGACGGGCAAGGATGTACGGCAGGCCGAGCTTGTCTGCATACCGCAGAAGGCCG
>Ga0137403_10006041_pt1 | contig 13910 bp, 13 predicted proteins | sample CZOMad2_1_16fung_FD_122057 | JGI IMG/M metagenome (GOLD analysis project Ga0137403, IMG submission 122057) | Vadose zone soil fungal communities from Angelo Coast Range Reserve, California, USA - CZOMad2_1_16fungal (Hybrid Assembly) | ecosystem: Environmental > Terrestrial > Soil > Vadose zone... | reverse complement strand
AGACCGAGCACGCCCGCCTCCCACACGAGCGCGAAGCCGCCCCACAGGAGGCTGAACGGCACCAGGAAGATGTCGACGCGCTCGAAGATCACGCGAGGGTCAGGCTGGCCCGTCCACAGCAGGCGCTCGCCGCCGAGCAGCTCACTCTGGAAGCGCAGCTCGGGGGGCGTCATTTGCCGCCCAAGACCTTCCGCGGGTCCAGCGCGTCTCTCAGCCCGTCGCCGATGTAGTTGATCGACAGCACGGTGAGGAAGATCGCGGTGCCCGGGAAGAGCGCCCAGTGCGGGGCGAAGTCGAGGTTGTCCTTGGCGTCGAACAGGATCCGCCCCCACGTGGGAATATCGGGCGGGAAGCCGAGGCCGAGGAACGAGAGCGACGACTCGGCGATGATCGCCACCGCCACGTCGAGCGAGCCGGCGACGATGACGGGGCCGACGGCGTTGGGCAGGATGTGCCGCAACACCTGGCGCAGCGGCGCGGCGCCGAGGCCCCGCGCCGCCTCCACGAACTCCTTCTCGCGCAGCGACAGGAACTGCGCGCGCACGAGCCGCGCCACCGGCATCCAGCGCAGCCCGCCGATCACGGCCACGATGAGCACGAAGACGCCGGCCTCGGGGCCCAGCGTCTTCTTCAGCGCGTCGCGGAAGAGATAGACGATCAGCAGCAGCAGCGGCAGCTGCGGCAGCGACAGGCAGAGGTCGGTGAGTCGCATCAGCGTGTGGTCGATGGCGCCGCCGAGCTGGCCGGCGAGGGCGCCGACGCTGGTGCCGATGGTGATCGAGATCAGCATGGCCACCACGCCGACCGCGAGCGAGATGCGGCCGCCGTAGAGCATCCGCGCCAGGAGATCCTGGCCGAGGTCGTCGGTGCCGAGCGGGTGCGCCCGCGACGGTCCCTGGAGCTTGGCCTTGAAGTCGATCTCGTTGATCGGCACGCGGTAGACGAACGGGCCCAGCAGCACGGCGGCCACCATGACCAGCAGCACGGTGAAGCCGACCATGGCCAGCCGGTGACGGCGGAAGCGGCGCGTCGCCTCGCGCCAGAGCGAGGGCCGGCCGCGGGCGACGCTCAGCGCGGGCGCGGCGGGCGCGGCGGCCACGTTCATCGGGAGGCGGACCTCATCGATAGGCGATGCGGGGGTCGAGCCAGCCGTAGAGCAGGTCGGCCACCAGGTTGAAGATCACGACCAGGCACGAGAACACGAAGGTGATGGCCATGATCACCGGCGTGTCGTTGGCGAGGATCGAGCTGATCAGGAGAGAGCCGATGCCGGGGATGCGGAAGATCTGCTCGGTGATGACGGCGCCCGTGAAGATGCCCGGGATCTGCAGCGCGACCAGCGTGACGACGGGGATGAGCGCGTTGCGGACGACGTGCTTCACCACCGTCACGCGCTCGGAGAGGCCCTTGGCCCGCGCGGTGTTGACGTAGTCGAGCCGCACGACGTCGAGCACCGCCGAGCGCACGAAGCGCGTGAGCGTCGCGCCCTGGAAGAGCCCGAGGACGGCGACCGGCATGGCCGCCTGCCGCGCGTGCTCCCACCACCAGCGCCAGCCCGTGGCGGCGATGTCGGCACGGTAGATGAACGGCAGCCAGTCCAGCCACAGGCTGAAGACCAGGATGAACACGAGCCCGGTGAAGAACGTGGGCAGCGAGAAGCCGACGAAGGCGAGGGTGGTGGTGACCTGATCGAAGACGGAGTACGGGCGCAGCGCCGAATACGTCCCGATCGGCAGCGCGATGAGCAGGCCCAGGAGCTGCGCGCTGCCGAGGACGAAGAGCGAGGTCGGCAGCCGTTGCAAGATCAGCGTGTCCACGTTCACGCGGCTCACGAACGAGAAGCCCCAGTTGCCGCGCAGCATCGAGGTGAGCCAGCGCGTGTAGCGCACGGGCAGCGGATCGTCGAGGCCGAACTTCGCGCGCAGGTTCATCCGGACCTCGGGCGGGACGTTCGGGTTGGTCGCCAGCTCCTCGAAGGGGTCGCCCGGCGCCAGGGCCAGGATGGTGAAGAGGACGAGGCTGATCCCGAAGATGACGGGGATCGCGATCAGCAGGCGCCGGACGACGTAGCGCGACATTGCTGGAAGAGGCCGGGCGCGTCCGCCCGGCCCCCGTCCTGCGTCCTAGACCCTGAACCAGTTGAAGAGGTTGGCCGTGTCGTTGTCCCAGCCGCTGATCTCGTGACCGCGCAGCCGGCTCGACACCGCCTGCACCTTGTTGCGCCAGATCACGGGCACGACGACCACGTTCTGGATGACCATGTCGTTCATCCTGATGAACAGCGCGGCGCGCTTGGCGGGATCGAGCTCCGTCTCCGCCGCCCGGAAGAGCTTGTCGTACTCCTCGTTGCGCCAGCGCGTGATGTTGCGCCCCTGGTACTTGTTGTCCTTGGCCGCGACCTCCCACGACGCGAACTGCTCCATGAACGTCTGCGGATCGGGCGAGGCCTGCGTCGTCGTGTACATCTGGATGTCCGTCGAGAACCGCGAGTAGATGTCCGGGTTCGCCGCGTCGGACGAGAAGAAGACCGAGGCCGTGATCGACTTCAGCTCCAGCTCGATGCCGGCCTTGGCGGCGGCCTGCTTGACGATGGCCTGGGTCTTCTGGCGGGGGGCGTTGATCGAGGTCTGGTAGACCATCTTCAGCTTCTTGTCGCCCTTGGCGCGGATGCCGTCGGCGCCGCGCTTCCAGCCCGCGGCGTCGAGGATCTGATTGGCCTTGTCGACGTTGAACTCCGCCCGGTTCGCCTTCGACGCGTACTTGCTGGGCGCGTTGAGGAAGTTCGGCGTCGCCTGGCCGCCGCGTCCGTAGATCTCCTCGTGGATGGAGTTGCGGTCCACGAGCAGGCTCAGGGCCTGGCGGACGGCGGGGTCGGTGAGGAAGGGATGCGGCGCCTTGACGCTCGAGCGCTCGCCGTCGACCTCCTTCCACGGGTCCGTCTGGTTGCACTGGATGTGCTCGATGTTGCCGGACGGTGACGTCTCGAACTTGCCGCGGCCGCCCTGCTCCATGCGGCGCATGATCTCTTCCTCGACTTGCATGTTCCACGCGTAGTCGTACTCGCCGGTTTGCACGACCGCGCGCCCGGCCGACACGGCGTCGCCGCCGCCCTTCATCTCGATCGAGTCGAAGTGCGGCCGGTTCGGCATGTGGTAGGTCGGGTTCAGGTCGCCGCGCACGATGTCGCCCGGCTTGAAGTCGACGAACTTGTAGGGGCCGGTGCCGACGGGCTTGAGGTTGCCCGGCGCCTCACGCGACTTCGCGCCTTTGAACGGCTCGAACACGTGCTTGGGAATGATCATGCCGCGGTAGCCGCAGAAGCCATCCGACCAGAACGGCGTCGGGTTCTTGAACACGAGCTTGACGGTGTGGCTGTCGAGCTTGTCGATGCGCGCGATGTCCTTGTAGGAGCTGATCGTGGTGGCCGCGCTGGCGGGATCGGCCGCGTATTCCCAGTTGAAGACGATGTCGTCGGCGGTGAACGGCTTGCCGTCGTGCCACACCACGTTCTTCTTCAGCCGCCAGGTGACCGACTTGCCGTCTTTCGCCACGGCGCCGTTCTGTATGGACGGGATGTCGGCGGCGAGGATCGGCACGAGGTTGCCGTCGGGATCGAAGGCCGCCAGCGGCTCGTAGAAGATGCGCGAGCCGTCCTGGTCCTTGGTGCCGGTGGCGAAGTGCGGGTTCAGCAGCGTCGGGGACTGCCACCAGAGGACCTTCAACGCGCCGCCGCCGCCGCGCTTCGTGGGCGCGTACATCGGCTTGCTCTGCGCGTGGGCCACGCCGGCCGCGGCCAGCATCTGCGCGGCCAGCGGCGCCGTCAGCCCGAGGCCGACCATCATCTGCACGAAGCGGCGACGGCTGAGCGCGCCGGCACGCACCTCCTCGATCACCACCCGCAGTTCGCGCTCTTGCATGACCGTCCTCCTCGTGGAGATGGCTTCTTATAGTCCGCGGTCGCGCGGTGTCAAGCCTTGTACCAGTACGGCAGTCGCCACATGGTGACGTCCCAGCCGTTGAGCTCCATGCCGTGCAGGCGCGCGGTGGCGGCGCCCACGCCGTTGCGCCACAGCACGGGGATCACGACGACGTTGCCGATGACCAGGTCGTTCATGCGGATGAACAGGGCGGCGCGCTTGACCGGATCCATCTCGGTCTCCGCGGCGCGCCAGAGTCGGTCGTACTCCTCGCGGCGGAACCGCGTGATGTTGCGCCCCGTCCACTTGTTCTCCCGCGAGGCGACCTCCCAGGAGACGAACTGCGCCATGAAGACCTGGGGGTCCGGCGCGTTCATGGTGAGGTTGTACATCTGCAGGTCGGCGTAGAAGTGCGAATAGGTGTCCGGATTGGCCGCATCGGAGGAGAAGAACACCGAGGCGACGACGGACTTCAGCTCGAGCTCGATGCCCGCGCGCGCGCACGCCTGCTTGACGATGGCCTGGGTCTTCTGGCGGGGAGCGTTGATCGAGGTCTGGAACACGAAGCGCAGCCGCTTGCCGTCCTTCGTCCGGATGCCATCGGCGCCGCGCCGCCATCCGGCCGCGTCGAGGATCTGGTTGGCGCGCTCGACGTTGAACTCCCAGCGCGTGTTGCGTGAGTAGAAACGCGACGGCGAGTTCAGGAAGTTCGCGGAGGTCTTTCCGCCGCGGCCGTAGATCTCCTCCTGGATGGCGCTGCGGTCGACGAGCGCATTGAGGGCGGCGCGGACGGCCGGATCCGAGAGGGTCGGGTGGACGCTCTTCGCGCTCGAGCGCTCGCCCTCGATCTCGCGTGCGGGATCCGTGTGGTTGAGCTGGATGTGCTCGGGATTGCCCGTGGGCCAGACGACGATCCGCCCCTTGCCGCCCTGCTCGAGCCGCTTGAGAATCTCGTCCTCCACCTGCATGTTCCAGGCGTAGTCGTACTCTCCCGTTTGCAAGACCGCGCGCGCCGCCGACGCCGCGTCGCCGCCGCCCTTCATCTCGATGGCGTCGAAGAACGGGCGGTTGGGCACGTGATAGGCGGCGTTCATCTCGCCGCGGACGATGTCGCCCGGCTTGAAGTCGACGAACTTGTAGGCGCCGGTGCCGACGGGACGCAGGTTGGCCGGCGCCTCGCGCGACTTCGCGCCCTTGAACGGCTCGAACACGTGCCTGGGGATGAGCATGCCGCGCGCGCCGCAGAACGCGTCGGCCCAGAACGGCGTCGGGCGCTTGAAGACGACCTTGACGGTGTGGGTGTCGAGCTTGTCCACGCGCTCGATCTCGCGATAGGAGGCGAGCGTCCACGCGGACGTCGCCGGGTCGGCGGCGTATTCCCAGTTGAAGACGACATCGTCGGCGGTGAACGGCTTGCCGTCGTGCCAGGTGACGCCGCGCTTGAGCTTCCACGTCACCGCGGTGCCGTCACGTGCGACGCCGCCGTTGTCGACGCTCGGCAGCTCCGCGGCGAGCACCGGCACCACGTTGCCGTCGGGATCGAAGCCCGCGAGCGGCTCGTAGAAGATGCGCGAGGCGTCCTGGTCCTTGGTGCCGGTCGCGAAATGCGGGTTCAGCAAGGTCGGCGCCTGCCACCAGAGGACCTTCAGCGGGCCGCCCCCACCGCGCCGCGTGGGCGTGAACTCCGGACCGCGCGGCTGCGCCTCGGCGCGCGCCGGCCCGAGCATCCGGGCGGCGAGCGGCGCCGTGACGCCGAGGCCGGCCAGCAGGCTGATGAAGGCGCGCCGCGAGAGGCGGCCGCGCTGGACCTCGGCGACGAGGGCCCGGAGCTCCCGCTCGTTCACTGCGCGGCGAGCATGCGCACGGCGACGTCGATCGCCTCGATCATGCTCTCGGGGTTCGCGATGCCCTTCCACGCGCGGTCGAAGGCGGTGCCGTGGTCGACGGAGACGCGCAGGAACGGCAGACCGACCGTCACGTTGACGCCCGACAGGCCCGTCCAGCGCTTCGTCGCCTCGTCGTAGGTGAAGCCGACCGTCTTCACCGGAATGTGGCCCTGGTCGTGATACATGGCGACGACGATATCAAATTCGCCGCCGCGCGCGCGGGAGAACAGGGTGTCGGCGGGCAACGGACCGATCACCGTCATGCCCTCGGCGCGCGCGGCCTCGATCGCGGGCGCGATCGCTGTCTTCTCCTCGTCGCCGAAGAGGCCGTCCTCGCCCGCGTGGGGGTTCAGGCCCGCCACCGCGATGCGCGCCTCGCGACGGCCCAGGCCGAGCATCGTCGTCTGCGCGAGACGGATCGTCTTCAGCACGCGCTCGCGCGTCACCAGCTCGGGCACGCGGCGCAGCGCGACGTGCGTGGTCACGTGGATCACGCGCAGCTCTCTGCCCATCAGCAGCATCGCGAAGTCCGCGGTGTTCGAGAGCCGCGCGAGGATCTCCGTGTGGCCGGTGTGCTGCATGCCGGCCGCCGCCAGCGCCTCCTTGTTGATGGGCGCGGTCACGATGCCGTGGATCTCGCGCGCCTGGGCGAGCGCCACCGCGCGCTCGACGTAGTCGTAGGCCGCCTTGCCCGCCGCCGCGCTCACGGCGGCGCGGGGCAGCGAGGCCATGTCCACGTTGGCGAGGTCGAGAACCTCCAGGGTGCCCTCGGCCCAGCGGCAGTCGGCCACGCGCTTCACGGCGTGCAGCGTGAGCGGGGAGGCGACGAGCGCCAGGGCCGCACTCATGACGGAGGCGGCGCCGACCACGACGAGACGGCTCGCGCTCCGGACGACAGGGTCCGCCGCGGCGCGAGCGATGATCTCCGGACCCACGCCGGCGGGATCGCCCATGGTCACGCCGAGGATCGGCTGCTTCACGCGACGGCCTCGCGCACGAGGCTCACGAAGAGATCCGGCTCGCCGAAGCCGCCCGCCTTGGTCACCACCGCCAGCGGCTCGCGGCCGGGCGCGCGCAGCCGGCCGAGCGCCAGTCCCGGGCGCGGCGCGCCCTCGAGGTCCAGGCGCTCGGCGCCGAGCGCGTGATAGAGCGCGACGAGCGTCTCGCCGCCGGTGACGAGCACGACATCGACGGGCCCGGCGTCGAGCCGCGCGCGCACCTGCGCGGCGAGGGCGGTGACGGCGCCCGCGCGGTCGGCCTGCGGCGCGTCGGGCGTGGAGAACACCGTCAGCCCCGCCTCGCGCGCGGCCTCCACCTGGCGCCGGGTGGCGGGATGCTGGCTGCCGGCGACGATGAGCCAGCGCTCGCCGGCGGGAGGATCCACGCGTGCCGACGCCAGCCCGAGCCGGCGCGCGAGCGCCAGCGCGAGGCCGGCCGCGCCCACGAGGAGCGGGGGCGAATCGAGCTCGAGCACCGCCTCGACGAGCGCGTCGAGGTCGGCGTCGGTCTCGGCGTCGGCCACGATCACCATGCCGGCAAGCCGGACGAGGCGCGCCGTCAGCGGATGCCCGCCCTCGCGCACGCGACCGAGCGGGATCCAGGCGAACGGCCGGTCGAGCTGCGGGCGCAGGAGGTCCACGACGTTCGACGTGCCCGCCGCGCGCGGAAACGTCGGATCCTCCGCGATCGCCGTCTCGGCGACGGGCACCGCGCCCACCGTCAGCACCCGCTCGACGACGACGCGGTGCTCGGAGGGCAGGGCGGGACACACGAGGGCGCCGGCCGCGGACGTCGCGCGGAGCAGCGCGTCGAGCTCGGCGCCGATGGGGCCGCGCAGCGTCGAGTCGATCTTCTTGAAGATGCGCGTGCGCGCGACGCTGCGGGCGACGTTGCTCACGCGCCGCGCGGCGTCGGCCGGGTCGAGGGCGCGGCTTTCCGTGTCCACGACGCTCACCGGCGCGCGCAGCGCGGGGTCGGGCCAGACGGTGACCGGCACCGGGCCGCGCGCGGCGAAGAGCGCGCCGGTGTCGCAGGCGCCGGTGAGGTCATCGGCGACGATCGTGAGCGGCAGCTGCGCGGCGGGGCTCATCGGGGGCTCCCACTATAGGGGTATACTTGCGAGGATTTCAATGCCACGGAAGGCCCCGCTCATCTTCGCGACCGTTCTCGTGTTGGCCGCCGTCGGCGTGGCGCTCTACGCCGCCGCCATCGCGCCGACGCCCGAGCGGGCCGCGCCGCCGACCGCCGGCCCGAGCGCTCCGCCGGAGCGCGCGCCGGCTCTCCCCGCGCCGGTGGCCGCGGGGCCCAGCATCGACACTGCCCTCAAGCAGCTCGACCTCATCAAGCCCAGCAAGCCGAAGCTGGCCGAGGATTTCGCACTCCCCACGCCCGACGGCGGCAGCTTCAAGCTCTCCGCGCAGCGGGGCAAGGTCGTGCTCGTGAACTTCTGGGCCACGTGGTGCCCGCCCTGCCTCGAGGAGATGCCGGCGATGGAGCGCCTGTGGCGCCGCCACAAGGACGCGGGCTTCGTGCTCGTCGCCATCTCGCTCGACGCCGATCCCAAGAAGGTCCCGCCTTTCGTGAGCGCGCGCAAGTTCAGCTTCCCGATCGCGCTCGACCCCAAGATGGCGGTCGCCGAGAAGTACGGCGTGCGGGCGCTGCCCTCGAGCTTCGTGATCGACCGCGCGGGGACGATGACCGGCGTCGCGCTCGGACCGCGGGTCTGGGACGATGCGGCCGCGCACGGGCTCGTCCAGGCGATGCTCCGCTGATGGGCTCCTCGCTCGGCGTGGCCGTCGCCTTCAGCGCGGGCCTCTTGTCGTTCCTGTCGCCCTGCGTGCTGCCGCTCTTTCCGTCCTACATCTCGTTCATCACCGGCATGTCGGTCGGCGACCTCTCCGCGGACCTCAGCGCGCATGCGCGGCGCCGCGTGCTGGTGCACGCCGTCGCTTTCGTCCTCGGCTTCTCGCTGGTGTTCGTCGCGCTCGGGGCCTCGTTCAGCGCGGCCGGCCAGCTCCTGTTCACGTATCGCGACGCGATCCGCCGGCTCGGCGGCGTACTCATCATCCTCTTCGGCCTGTACATCGCCGGCGTGCTGCGGATCGGCTTCCTCGGCCGGACCGCGTCGCTCCAGATCCGCGAGAAGCCGGCGGGCTACGTCGGCTCGTTCATCGTCGGCGTGACGTTCGCGGTGGGCTGGACGCCCTGCGTGGGGCCGATCCTCGGCGCGATCCTGTCGCTCGCCGGCACCGCGGAGACGGTCGGACGCGGCGTCGGCCTGCTCGTCGCGTACTCGGCGGGGCTCGGCGTGCCGTTCATCCTGGCCGCGCTGGCGCTCGGGCCGTTTCTGAAGTTCTTCAAGCGTTACCGGCCCTTCATTCCCATCGTGGAGCGCGGCGCCGGCGTGCTGCTCGTGATCGTCGGCCTCCTCGTGCTGACCAACTATTACCTCGTCCTCAACTCCTGGGCGAACTCGATCACCCCGGAGTGGCTCCTCAAGCGCCTGTGATCCGGCCCGCTGGGCCGGTCGACGCCGCGGCCCGCGCGCCATCGGCGTTGTGTTGGCCGTACCGGCTTCGAACGCACTCGCGGCGTTCGAGCGCCGGCTTCGCCGGCGCAATCCCATCCTGGGGGAGGCATCGGAGGGGGCCATCCGGGCCCCCGCCGAGTTAGTCGTGCGCGTCCACGTCCGCGTCCCCGCGACGTCCGCTAACCTCGGTCCCGGCTTCGACGCCCTCGGCCTGGCCCTGGCGCTCTACAACGACGTGGAGGCGAGCGAGGCGGACAGCGTGAGCGTGACGGTGGAGGGCGAGGGCGCGGGGAATCTGCCCGTGGGCGCCGACAACATCGTCGCGCGCGGCGTGCGCCTGGCCTTCGAGGCCGCCGGACGCTCCTTCAAGGGCGTGGAGCTCCGCTGCACGAATCGCATCCCGCTGGCGCGTGGGCTCGGCTCGAGCGCCGCCGCGTGGGTCGGCGGTCTCGTGGCGGGCGACTCGCTCTCCGGAGGCTCACTGGCGCGAGACGAATTGCTCGCGCTTGCCGCGCGTGCCGAGGGCCATCCCGACAACGTCTGCGCCGCGCTGCTCGGCGGGCTGACGGTCTCGGCCGCCGCCGCCGACGGCCGCATCACCGCGATCGCGCTGCCGGTGCCCGACGACCTGGCGTGGGTGGTGCTGGTGCCGACGATCATCAGCGCATCGACCGCCGAGACGCGCGCCGTGCTGCCGGCATCCGTGTCGCACGTCGACGCCGTCTTCAACGTGCAGCGTGTCGCGCTGCTGCTCGCGGGATTGCAGGCGAGGCGCAACGACGCGCTCGACGCCGCGCTCGACGACCGGCTGCACCAGCCGTATCGCCGCGCGCTCTTTCCCTGGATGCAGTCCGTGGCCGACGCGGCCCGTCGCTCCGGCGCGCTCGGCTGCGTGCTGAGCGGCGCCGGCCCGTCGCTGCTGGCTCTCGTCGCCGGCGACGGCGCCGCGGTCGGGCGCGCCATGGAAGCCGCGTTGCGCGCCGCGGGCGTCGAGGGCCGCGCGCGGGCGTACGCCGTGGACACCGCCGGCGCGACCGTCGTCGGGGGCCGCCGCTGAGCGGCACAGGCGTTCTGACCGATCGCGATCTGCGCGGCGCCGTGCGCGAGGGCTGGATCGTGTCGGCCGCCCCCTTGGCCGACGAGCAGTTCCAGCCCGCGAGCCTCGACCTCCGCCTCGGGCCTGTCGCCTATCAGCTCCGCGCGAGCTTCCTGCCGTATCGCGAGAGCGTGAGCGAGCGGCTCGAGGGCGGGGCGAGCAACGACCTCGTGATCGATCGCATCTCGCTCGAGGGCGGCGCCACGCTCCAACGCGGCTCCGTCTATCTCGTGCCGCTCCTCGAATCGCTGGCGCTGCCGGCCACGGTGCGCGGGCGCTCGAATCCGAAGTCGACGACCGGCCGCCTGGACGTCTTCACGCGCGTCATCACCGACGGCACGCCGCGCTTCGACGAGATCCAGCTCGGCTATCGCGGAGCCCTCTACCTCGAGGTCTCGCCGCAGTCGTTCCCCGTGCGCGTGTACGCGGGCGCCTCCCTCAACCAGCTCCGCCTGCTGGAGGGTCCGACCTCGATGTCCGACGCGGGACTCGCGGCCCTCTACGGCCAGACGCCGCTGCTCTACGACGACGACGACCGGCCGGTGCCCGTCGAGCGCGTCGCCTTCAACGACGGGCTCTGCATGGGCATCGACCTCTCCGGTCGCACGACGGGCGGTGTCATCGGCTACCGCGCGCATCCCAATCCGCCCGCGGTCGATCTGGCACGCGTCGGTCACTACGACCCCAGCGAGTTCTGGGAGCCGATCAAGGCCCCGGTCCGCGACGGCTACATCCTGGAAGCCAATCGGTTCTACATCCTGGTGTCCAAGGAGCGGATCCGCGTGCCCCCGGAGTTCGCCGCCGAGATGGTGGTCTACGACGCCGGAGCGGGCGAGATTCGCACCCATTACGCGGGGTTCTTCGATCCCGGCTTCGGATTCGGCGACGGGAGCATTCTCGGCACCAAGGTTGTTATGGAGGTGCGAGCGCGGGAGGTGCCGTTCATGGTCTACGACGGCCAGACCTCCTTCAAAGTCTGGTTCGAGCGGCTCCGTGGCCGCCCCGAGCGGGTCTACGGGGTCGGGCTGGCCTCGTCCTACCAGCACCAGACGCTGAGCCTGAGCAAGCACTTCCGGCGCTGACCCCCCGACCCGCGAATCACGCTTCTTGCGGCGGAGGGGGGCTCGGTTAGAATGAGGGCGTGGCGGGGTGACGACCTGCGCGCGAGACGGTTGGGAGCCCATGGAGGGGCCACATGGCAGAGCAAAAAAAGAAGGAAACACGGCCGACCAAGCCCAACGAGGGCGGCGGCGACGGTGCGTCCGCCAGTCCGGAGATCGCCAAGAAGGGCAAGAAGATCAAGGAGGACATCGACAAGCTCCTTGACGAGATCGACGACATCCTCGAGGAAAACGCCGAGGAGTTCGTGAAGAGCTACGTGCAGCGCGGAGGCGAGTAAGCGGTGCCGATCTACGAGTACCGGTGTCGCGGCTGCGGGCACGATTTCGAGAAGTACGTCCACGGCCCCTCGACGAGCGTCGCCTGCCCCACGTGCCAGAGCGGTGACATCACTCGCAAGCTCTCCGTCTTCGGCCTGAAGAGCGACGGCGGTTTCACGCCGGCGCCGACGGGCGGTGGCGGCGGGTGTTGCGGCGGTGGCGGCTGCGGCTGCCACTAGACTCCGCGTGACGCGCGACGAGTCTCACGAAGGGCCCGCTAGGGCCCTTCGCTGTTGATGGATCTTCGGCGCCTCGAGGTCTTCGCCAAGGTCGCCGAGCTCGGCAGCTTCTCGCGCGCGGCCGAGGCCCTTTTCCTCACGCAGCCCACCGTCTCCGAGCACGTGCGCGCGCTCGAGGACGAGCTGGGCGTGCAGCTCCTCGACCGGCTCGGGCGCGGCGCCGCGCCGACGCGCGCCGGCCAGCTCCTGCTCGGCTATGCGCGGCGCATGCTGGGGCTCGCGCGCGAGGCGCAGCAGGCGCTCGACCAGTTCCAGGGCCGCATGAGCGGCGAGCTGGTGATCGGCGGCAGCACGATCCCCGGCGAGTACGTGCTGCCCACGCTGATCGGCCGGTTCAAGGGCAAGTACCCGGACATCTCGGTCTCGCTGCTGATCGGCGACTCGCGCCAGGTCAGCGAGTGGGTCGAGCAGGGCCGCGTGGAAGTGGCGCTGGTCGGCGCGCGTCCCGGATTGCGCGCGCTGGAGGCGCGCGAGCTGATGCCCGACGAGCTGGTGCTCGTGGTGCCCGCGGGGCATCCGTGGGCGACGCGCAAGAGCGTCTCCGTCGACGAGCTGCGCCGCGAGCCGATGGTGATGCGCGAGCGCGGCTCGGGCTCGCGCGAGGCGATCGAGCACGTGCTGGAGGAGGCCGGCCTCTCGCTGGCGTCGTTCCGCCTCGTCGGCGAGATGGGCTCCACGCAGGCGATCAAGCAGGCCGTGCGCGCGGGCGTCGGCATCGCGTTGATCTCGCGGCGCGCGGTGGAGGACGAGTGCCGCGCCGGCCTCGTCGCCTGCGTGAAGGTGAAGGACCTCAAGGTCGCGCGCAGCTTTCACCTCGTCACGCACAAGGATCGCACGCGCTCGCCGCTCGCCCAGGCTTTCCTCGACTTCCTGGAATCCCAGCCGGTCGAGCGGCCGTCCCAAGCGTCATGAGCGAGCCTGCGCCCTCGGGCAAGGAGATCCGCCTCACCGCCTACGCCTCCTGCGCAGGCTGAGCGTCGAAGATGGCTCCTGGAGATCTCCAGGAGGTGCTGAGCGTGCTGCGCCGGCCGGCGATGTCGGCGGAGACCGCGCGCAACCTCATGGTCGGTCTCGGCGCGGCCGACGACGCGGCCGTCTACCGCATCAGCGACGACCTGGCGCTCGTCGAGACGGTGGACTTCTTCCCGCCCGTCGTGGACGACGCGTGGACCTGGGGCGCCGTGGCCGCGGTGAACGCGATGTCGGACGTCTACGCCATGGGCGGCGAGGTGATGTTCGCGCTCGCCGTCGCCGGCTTCCCGCGCGAGATGGACAAGGCGATCATCGCCGAGGTCTTCCGAGGGGGCGCCGAGAAGGTGGCCGAGGCGGGCGGCGTCATCGCGGGCGGCCACACCGTCGTGGACAACGAGCCGAAGTACGGCCTCTGCGTCACCGGCCGCGTCCATCCCGATCGCGTGCTGATCAAGGGCGGCCTGCGCGCCGACGACCGGGTGTTTCTCTCCAAGCCGCTCGGCACCGGCGTGATCACGACCGCGGCCAAGGACGGCGCCGCGCCCGCCGAGGCGTTGGCGGCTGCCATCGCAAGCATGCTGCGGCTCAACCGCGTCGCCGCGCGCGTCGCGCGCGACACCGGCGCCGCGGGCGCCACCGACATCACCGGCTTCGGCTTTCTCGGCCACGCCGGCGAGATGGTCGTCGCCTCCGGCGCGGGCATCGCCGTGGACACCTCACGGCTGCCGTTCCTGCCGCACGCGCGCGCGCTCGCCGAGGCCGGTCACTTCAGCGGCGGGATGAAGCGCAACCGCCGGTATCTGGAAAGCGTGTTCGGCGCGCGGCTCGAGAT
>Ga0137403_10006040_pt1 | contig 13911 bp, 9 predicted proteins | sample CZOMad2_1_16fung_FD_122057 | JGI IMG/M metagenome (GOLD analysis project Ga0137403, IMG submission 122057) | Vadose zone soil fungal communities from Angelo Coast Range Reserve, California, USA - CZOMad2_1_16fungal (Hybrid Assembly) | ecosystem: Environmental > Terrestrial > Soil > Vadose zone... | reverse complement strand
TCGGACGGGGTGAAACCAGGTCAGTGGCAACTCTATATTAAGGACTTACGGGACGGCTCTATTCATCGGCTCACGAATGTCAAAGGCACTCTCGCCTCGCCCAAATTTTCTCCCGATGGAAAAACCATTGCCGTGCTTTTCACCGAAAACGCGCCCCGCGCCGCAGGACCGCTAGTCGCCGACGTCCCCGAAACCGGCGAAATCAAAGATGCCTTTTTTGAGCAGCGCCTCGCCATAATCGATATCGCCACCGGGAAATTACGCCAAGTCTCTCCCGCAGACACTTATGTCTATCAATATGACTGGTCGCCCAACGGCGTAAATTTCGTCGTCAGCTCCGCTCTCGGCAATGGTGACAACAACTGGTACATCGCCGAACTCTCCATCCTCGATGCCACCTCCGGCCTGATGAAATCCTTCTACAAACCATCACTGCAAATTTCTTATCCGGCGTGGTCGCCCGACGGAAAATCCATCGCCTTCATCGAAGGCCTGATGAGCGACGAAGACTCCGTCGGTGGCGACATCTTTCTGATTCCGGCAACTGGCGGCAAGCCGCAAAATCTCACTCCCGACCGCAAGACTTCCGCAAGCTGGCTTGCTTGGACGCACGACGGAAAAATCGTGGCCGGCGAATTCGCGCAAGGCGAGTCATCCATCATTTCACTCGATCCCACATCGGCAAAAATCGATTCACTCTATTCCGGCCCAGATCACGTAACACTCGGGACTTGGGGTCCTTCTGCTTCAGTGTCCGACGATGGAAAAGTTTCCGCCGCCATCCGCGGTTCTTTTTCCACTCCTCCGGAAATCTGGGCCGGTCCCAACGGCGCTTGGACACAAATCACGCACCGCAACAAAGGCGTTGCCGCCGCGTGGGGCGAAGCCAAAAGTATTCACTGGAAATCGGATTCCTACGAAGTGCAAGGCTGGCTTATCTGCCCCGCGAATTTCGATCCGGGGAAAAAATATCCATTGATTGTTGACGTTCACGGCGGTCCCAGCGCGGCAGTTTTATCCAGTTGGCCCGGCAGCGGTGATTTCGGCATGGCTCTCGCCGCGTCCGGTTATTTTGTACTGCAACCCAATCCGCGGGGAAGCTTCGGCAACGGCGAAGCTTTCACCCGCGCCAACGTAAAAGACTTCGGCTACGGCGATCTGCGCGACATTCTTTCTGGCGTAGACGAAGCCATCAAAATCGCGCCCATCGATTCGAATCGTCTCGGGATCACCGGCTGGAGTTACGGCGGCTACATGACCATGTGGGCCGTCACGCAAACCAATCGCTTCAAAGCCGCCATGGCCGGCGCAGGCATCGCCAACTACCAGAGCTACTACGGCGAAAACAAAATCGACCAGTGGATGATTCCATTTTTCGGAAGATCCGTTTACGACGATCCCGAGGTTTACGCCAGAAGCTCGCCCATAACATTCATAAAGAAGGCCAAGACCCCCACACTGGTGATTGTCGGCGATAGCGACGGCGAATGTCCCACTCCGCAATCCTACGAATTCTGGCACGCGCTTAAAACGCTAAACGTCGAAACACAATTGGTGGTCTACGAACACGAAGGCCACATGTTCATGAAGCCCGAACATCGCCGCGACCGCATCCGCCGCACCGTAGCCTGGTTCGACGCGCACCTTCAGCAACCGTAGATGTTTGGAGTGTGGCAGCTTCCCGCAGAAACCGTTCGACAACTTCGTGCGTCTATTCCTACAATCGCATGCTGGCCGTCCTTACGATTAAGAGCTCTATGCGTCCTTATTTCACCCAGGTCCTCGCCGTTGTTTTCATCGCTCTCGTTGCCCCGACCGCAACGCCTCTCGCGCTTTCCGCGCAAGAACTCCGTGGCTGGCTCCTGGTAGATGTAGTGGACTCCTCCGGCGGCGCTATTCCCGCCGCGCAAATCACGCTGGCAGCAGAAGAGTTGGCCACGCATCGCGAAGAATCCACCGACGCCCACGGCGAAGCCCACTTTGCCGCTCTCTCGCCCGCAACTTATTCCGTTGCAGTCGCCGCAAAAGGTTTTGCCTCGCAAACGCAACGCATCGTCGTCGCCATCAGCGCTCAGCCAGCAGTACGCTTCGTCCTCGCCCCCGAAGCTCTCCGCCAGTCAGTCGAAGTGCACGATCACGGCCCTTCCCTTGCGAGCAATCCGCTCGACACCGCCAGCAGCACCATACAAACCGTTATCACCTCCGACGATCTGGACGAAGTTCCACTCTCCGCGCGCAGCTTCGCCAACATCGCGCTCATGGCCCCGTTCACCGCTCCGGTCGAGCCCTCCGATCCGACCAAAGCTCGGATCACCGCCGTCTCTTTCGGCGGCAGCTCCGGCCTCAACATCGATTTTTCCGTGGACGGCGGAGACAACAACGACGATTTCATCGGCGGCTTCTTGCAGAATTATTCTCCCGAAGCCATGCAGGAATTTGTCGTGCGTTCCGCGCAGTTCGGTTCAGAGACTTCCCGCACCAACGGCGGCAGCATTATTCTTTCCACGCGCCGCGGTTCGAACGACTGGCACGGCAGCGCTTCTTACTACTATCGCGGCCAGGATTTGAACGCCCGCAACCCGCTCGATAATCCAGAGCCCGATCCCAAGCAGCCCTTCTCTCGCCAAAACGGTGTCGCCACTTTCGGCGGCCCGCTGCGTCGCGACAAACTCTGGTTTTTCACCTCCTACGAATACATTGACGAAAACGCCAGCGTCGCGTACAGCTCAAACTCTCAATCCGAATTTAATGCCCTTGCCCAACTCGCTGCAGACGGCCTAATCCCGGGCATCAATTCCATCGCCGTCCCAACCAGCGTTCCGGTTCCCGTTCGAGATAATCTTTTTGACGCGCGTCTCGATTGGTCTCAGTCCGCGAATTCTCAGTGGTTTCTTCGCGCCTCTCTCGACCGCAATCGCACCCAGAACGATCTCGTCCAGCAAGCCGCTCTGCCTTCCACCGGCTCGACCACCACTTCGAATTACTTCAATATTCTTCTCGGCCAGCAGTATCGCTTCTCCCCAAACTGGCAAGGCGCGCTCACTCTCGAAGCGAGCAACTTTCATCACACCAAGGCTCGCAACTCCGATCTCGGCCTGGCACTGGCGTTTCCTTTCAGCGCAAATTTTCATACCACTTCCGGATTCGAAACTTTCGGCGACAATCAATTCGCCACTGTAGTTTCCGCCTTCCCCATCGAACGCGATCAGCAGAAATATCAATTCCGCTACGACGTTTTTCGCAGCTCTGGCCGTCACGCCATCCGCTTTGGCGTCAATCTCATCCACGAACCGGTTCTGCGCGGCGCACTCGCCTCCAGTGCCGAACATCTCGTCCAGTTCACCCAAGATCCGTCCTTCTATCTCGACAATCCCGCGCAATTTACTGCTGATTTCAGCTGCACACCCGCCGCCCTTCCCGACACCACCTGCACGGACACCACCGCAGGCGATGGCACCTTCGCGCAATCTCTTCGCCGCCTCGGCTTCTACGCCGAAGATTCTTGGCGCGTCACTCCGTCCTTCACCGTCAACGCCGGTCTTCGCTATGACACCACCTTCGGCCTCTTCACCGCCTCTGGCCGCGATCAATCGCAAAATCCCGCGCTCTCCACGCTCAACGCGTTAAATGTCCCGCTCGTCAACGGCATTCCCCACGACTACCGCAAAGCGATCGCGCCGCGGCTCGGCTTCGCTTACGCGCCGGGCGCATCACAGCACACCGTTTTCCGTGCGGGCGTCGGCCTCTACTACAACGACCTCGCGCAAAACGGTTGGGTAGACGCCTTCACCGCCGTCAATCAACCCATCACGCCATGCATCACTTACGATCTGGCGAATCCAGCGTGCCTGCCCAGCGGAGCAGACGGCCAGGGTGCTCTTATCGATCCCAGCTACCACACGCCCTACGCGCTCCAGGCCAGCGCCGCCTTCGAGCACGATTTCACTCGTGGCTGGGCAAAAAATTGGCGCCTCACCGCAACCTACGAACACCAGCAAGGCGTCCATCAATATCGCCGCTACGAATTTATTTCAGGATTTTCTCTACCGGCTGACTCGCCCAACATTTCGCTTTTCCGCGCCGACAATCGCTCCAGCTACAACGGTCTCGCCGTTCAGCTCCAGCATCGCTTTTCAAATCGCTTCGAACTCACCGCCAATTATGTTCTTTCCCACGCCACCACTTGGGGCGCGGTAGTCGGCGAACTTTTCGATTACGTCAACGGTGTTTCGAACCCGCTCAATGCGTTCGGCCCCGGCGATCACGGCCCATCCGGTGAAGATGTTCGTCACCGTTTCGTTCTGATCGGTACATTGCAGCTCCCCTGGCGCTTCGAACTCTCCACCCTCTCGCAATTCGAAAGCGCCCGCCCCTTCACCATCGCCACGCCCGCCGACATTGATAACGACGGCTTCTCGGGCAACGATCGCGCAGTAGTCAACGGCGTGCAAACTTCGCTCGACCAATTCCGCGGGACTCCCTTCTATCAGGTCGATCTCCGCGTCAGCCGCAACATCAATCTGGGAGAACGAATCCAACTACGCCCCTTCGCCGAATTCTTCAATCTCTTCAACCGCCAGAATCCCGGTAACAATTACGCCGGCGACATCTCCGCCCTCCCCACTCCCGTCGACAATCTCAGCAACGCCACCGCCTTCTGCCTCAACCCCGCCTGCACTCAAACCACTCCCATCACCAGCCCCAAGCAACTCCGCGTACCCGCCGGCGCCCTCGGCGACTTCTTCGGCCCCGGCACAACGGTAGGCATCCCCTTCGCCGCCCAACTCGGCCTTAAACTCACCTTTTAGGTTAGCCACTCTCTCGCGCTTCGATGTTTTGACCGACTCTGGCCCGCCGCATTGTCTTGACATCAGTACACGCGGACAGGAATGCTTCTCCACTAATCGAGCTGAACATTTTGCAGGCTCGTTCCCATGCTAAAATCTCCAATGCTTACCCAACCAAAACTCTTTCTCCAGGTCGAAGGCGCCGCAGTTCTCATCCTATGCGTTTTCCTCTATCACCAACTCCATGCCAGTTGGCAGCTCTTCGCCATCCTCTTCCTCGCGCCAGACCTCTTCATGCTCGGCTATCTCGCCAACGTCCGCATTGGTTCAGCTGTCTATAATTTCGCGCACACTTACATCACGCCGGGAATCCTGCTCGCAATCGCCTACTTAACCGTCAAGCCGCAACTGTTTCCCCAAGCCCTGATCTGGACCGCCCACATCGGTCTCGACCGCCTCCTCGGCTTCGGACTCAAGTACCCCACGCACTTCAGAGACACCCACCTACAACACGGCTAGCTTCAGAAGACAAGCTGAAACACTGGCGTTCCCAGTTGCACTATTGCAATATAATCTCCGCATTACCTTCTTCGCGCGAGTGTGACCATGATTCCTTTCGATGGGCAATTTGCCCAGAACTACGTCTATCCGTTCGCCCTCGGGGCATACAACGCCCAAGCGCCTCCGCCAGGCTACACGCCGGGAACCGATGCGTTTGAAATCCTCGCCGACCTCTCGCCGGCCTTTCGTACCAGGCTGGATCGAGCCGAACCGAAGCACCGCAAGGCCCTGCAAAGTATGCTGGACCATCCCCGCCAACCGCGCATCACTGAGGCAACCAAAGCAACCAGCGCTTCCGTGCAAGCCATGCCGCGCAGCGCTGTGCCCAATCAACACTTCGGCTGGCTTTGTGTGGACGCCAAGCACAGCCGCCTGGTCGTAGCGTTCCGTGGCACCGAATACTTCAAGGACTGGCTTGATGATTTCGATTTCGCTCCGGCACCCTACAGCGCCATTCCCGGGCGCGGCACGGTTCATCAAGGTTTTCAGATCGTGTACGAAGCGGTGCGCGACAACCTGCGCAAGCTGGTTCAGTCCAAAGCGCCAAATTGCAAGGAACTCTTGATTACCGGACATAGCCTCGGCGGGGCTCTGGCTGCGTTATCCGCTCCCGATCTCCTCAACGACGTCGCGGCAAATCTCGCGCCCATCGTTTACACTTGGGCCGAGCCTCGCGTCGGCCACCCCGATTTCGTCCGCCTCTTCGACACCCGCGTAAATATCTGCTACCGCGTCGTCAATCTTTGGGATGTGGTGCCTCACCTGCCGCCGGTGCTCGCTCTCTACGAACACGAAGGCTCGCACTTGCACATAGATAGCGGTCTTACCTTCGACATCGTCCACAACCACGTGCTGATCACCGGATACGCACCCGGCATCGCCTCCTGGAACGCGCATCATCCTCAACCTGGCGGCCCCCTTGTCGGAAAGACCGTCTGATCTAAATCGCCCGGCCGCAAAGCTGTCATCTACCATGACCGCTAGCCCCGAGGTGGACGTCTAGCGATGTCCGTTGGGCTTAGCGTACCGGCTCGCAGGAAAGTACTGGCTTGATATCGACCACCGGAGTCCCATCGATCGCTTCGATCGGACCAATCCGCAACCGTTTCTTGCCTACTTTTCGTACCGTCACCCGATGAAGCCCCAGCAGATTCGGCCTGTCCGGCGATCGCGTTGCAAATACTCCCGTCAGCGCTCGTTTCGGGTCAGACCGCGGATGGACTTGTAGAACGTCGCGCCGCCCCTGGTGCAGCCAGGTCACCACAAAAAGTTCCTCTCCTTTGCAGATTCCTTGGAAGCCTCGCGCCGCGAAAGAATTCACTTCCAGCCAAGCGTCCGGTGCGCCCTCCGAACCCTGTTTCGGCGCTCCTTTTCGATCCTTGATTGTCGATCGAATCGTCCCGATCGGACGCAGTTTCAGCCGTCCGTCTCGCACCTTTGCAGTGCCCATTCCATCCCTCCCCATGATCCGTTTTTTTGTTCCCTGTGCCGGCGCCCGTCCCGACCTGGTCGGGATGTCTCCGCGGCGAATTTATCTTTCTTGCTTTTGACAGCAATAGTACGGTTCTCCAATTTCTCTCGTCTTGACTTTCACTTATTCATAGACGCAGAATGCCTGCACCGATGGGGCACGAAATGACACTGCGGGAACCATATGAGGCTTTTTTATATCGGTTCATTCGCGCTGATTTTGCTTTTGGCTTGGCCCTCCAACTCTTTCGCGGACGGAATCGCTATAAGCAACGCGAGTTTGGACTGGACGGGATTCACGTTCACCGTCACCAGTGGACTCACGGTTTCAGTTGTAGACGCCAGCGATTTTGCCTTCAGTTTTGCATCGACAACGCTCGGCGAACCCTCCTCTGCCCAAGGTAGCAACGCGTCGGCGTTTTCTCAATACTCGACAAGCACAGCGAATGGTGTCGCACAGGCGGCGACAGCCAACGGCTTTGTCGCGACTAGCTCCCAGGCATCTACGACGTCGCTACAGCCGAGTAGCAATTTTGCGGAGTCGAGTGTTTTCATCGAGCGTGACTTCTTCCTGTATGGGTCAGGTGTGGGTACGTTAACAGTCAGTATACCCTTTACGCTGTCAGTCGCATGCAGTTCTCAACCGCTAGGCTCACCTGCCGTGGATCTGACGACGGCGGCGGACGCTTCGGTGTTTCTCGAGATAGGACCTGGCAATCTAGGTTTGCCTGCATCGGACACTATATCTTGTCAGAACAATCCAGGCGTCACAAACGGCGTATTGACGGTTTCTGAGAACTTTACCAATCCTACCTTCGGACCATTGGTGAGCATCGACGCTAGGGCGTCCACTGACGCGGAGGCTAAGGTCCCCGAGCCGTCCGGTTTGCTCTTGCTTTCCATCGGCCTGACCGGTCTAGCCGGTACGTTGCTTCGAAAGCGATTTGTGTAGTCTCTTTGCCCGCCCCATCGCTGCTACTCGCCGCAAATATTAACCAGGCCCGGATAGCTGTTGATAAATTCTCTTCGCGCTACCGATCTCGAATTGAGATAGCTCGTGATCGACAGTTATCCGGGAAACACTGTCTCTGCGCTCTCGGCGTCTCCTCTTCCCCGTCGCTGCGATAATCGTTTTCCGGTCTTCGTTCCTTGCGAATGCCCCTTCTTACGCCGATTGTTATTGACTTACGGTAACTTATGTGCCAACATGGTTTGTGAAGATCGAGAGTCATCCCGCCAAAGCAGTTGCCCGCGTTGCTCCGTCCCTCCTTTTCAGCCCAATCCAGCACCTAAGTCCTTTCCTTGCCGCACATCCGAAAAATTTCTCTCCTTTCCTTGCCCACACATTTTTAAAATTGCGCGGCGATGCCGCCGCATTCCCATTTCGGAACGCCAACAGTTGTCACTCCGGGTGCTTCCTCAGCGCATCCTATTGCTGGTCCGTTTGACCACCCATCCCTCCGCGCCTAAAATGAAAGCAAGTTGCCACCACCCAGCCAACTCGGTAACTCAAGTTTCTGAAACCGTTCACGGACCACTATTCACTGAGAACTCTTTGCCATGTTTGAAAACCTCACAGAAAAGCTGCAACGCACATTCAAGAATCTCCGCGGCCAGGGCAAGCTCACCGAAGAGCACCTCGACGCCGCCCTTGCCGAAATTCGCGAAGCCATGCTTGAAGGCGACGTCGCTCTTCCCGTCATCGACGAACTGCTCGCCAGCATTCGCAGCAAAGCGCTCGGCAGCGAAGTCATGTTGCAGCTTTCGCCAGATCAACAAGTCATCAAGCTTGTTCGCGATGAGCTCACTACGCTGCTCGGCAAACACGCCAAGCCGCTCTTTGCATCGCGCCCTCCTTCTGTCTGGATGATTGTCGGCCTGCAAGGCTCCGGCAAAACCACCACCACCGGCAAGCTTGCAAAATGGCTGGCGCAACATGGCCACCGTCCGATCGTCGTTTCCACTGACGTGTATCGCCCCGCCGCGCGCGAACAACTCGCGCAGGTTGCCAAGGCCATCAGCGTAAGTCTTTGGCCCGGTGCCGGAACCGATAAGCCACTCGAAATCGTTCGCGGCGCAATCAAAGAAGCAAAACTTTCCGCCAGTGACGTCGTCATCGTGGACACCGCCGGACGTCTGCACATCGACGACGATTTGATGAACGAACTCGGCTACCTGAAAAAAGAATTGCAGCCCAGCGAAATCCTCTTTGTCGCGGACGCCATGATCGGTCAGGATGCCGTTCGCTCCGCCGGAGAATTTCACAAACGCCTCGGCCTAACCGGAGTAATCCTCACCAAACTCGACGGCGACGCACGCGGCGGCGCAGCGCTGTCCATCAGCAAAGTCAGCGGGGCGCCGGTAAAATTTGTCGGCCTCGGCGAAAAATACGATGCGCTCGAAGGTTTTTATCCGGAAAGAATCGTTTCCCGCATTCTCGGCATGGGCGACATCATGTCGCTCATCGAACGCGCCGAGCAGGCCGTCGATAAAAAAGCGGCGATCGATCTCGAACGCAAACTTCGCACCGAAGGATTTACGCTGGAAGATTTTCGCGATCAATTGCGCCAGATCCGCAAAATGGGCCCGCTCGATCAGTTGGTGGACATGCTCCCCAAAGTCGGCCCGCTACAAAATATTCCCAAAGATGCGAGTGTTGACGAAGGCAAACTGAAACAAGTCGAAGCCATCATCAACTCCATGACCAATCAGGAACGCCAGGACCACAACGTCATCGACGGCAAACGTCGCAAACGCATCGCCAAAGGCAGCGGCACCACCGTCCAAGATGTCAACCAAGTCCTAAAGCAATACATGCAAATGCGCACCATGATGAAGCAATACGGCGCCATGGCCGCCCGGGCCAAAATGAAAGGCCTGGGCAAACTCGCCGGCCTATCCTGATTTTCAGTAGCGTAGGCTACCAGGCTGCGAGTTTGCGGTTTTTTTAAGTGGTCAGACGGCGCGTTTCGCATTATAATTAGTATGGGTATAAGCTATGGTTAAACTAAAGCTAAGAGCCGTGGGCACTTCCACCGGATTGGTTCTCCCCAAAGAGGCTCTTCACCGCCTCAAAGTGAAGAGCGGCGACAACCTCTTTGCGATTGAAACGCCCGAAGGATACTTGCTAACTCCATACGATCCGGCGCTGGAAGAGCAACTCAAGTTGGGCCGTGAAATCATGGCCGAGCATCGCGAGACTCTTCGTGCCCTGGCCAAATGAACGAACCGCTCTGGCTTGACCGCCGCGGCTTGCTACTTCTTCATTTAGAAAGTCTAGCCGAACACGGTGGATCTTCCGCAGTGCGTGACGAAGGATTGCTGGATTCCGCGCTGGCTCGACCGCGCAATCAATTTATTTATGACCCGAACGCGGACATCGCGAAGCTTGCAGCAGCCTATGGTTTCGGCTTAGCCAAGAATCACGCCTTTGTCGATGGGAACAAGCGGATCGCATTCATCGCGACAGTACTTTTTTTGCGGCTGAATGGTTGGCGACTAGCGACAGAACGGTTAGACGAAATTCAGACCATGCTGAATCTTGCTAGCGGCGAAATTACGGAAGGACAGTTTGCCGCTTGGATCCGTGCGAACTGTGAAAAACGTAAGCCGGAATCAATTCGCAGCAAGAAATAGCTGCGCGGCCTTCAGCGCCAGCGCGCCTTGATCGAGATCGATGCGATTGCAAAGCACGATTACAGTTACGTTGTCGCGGGTGTAGCGAAGAATTGCGGACTTGAATCCCATGGTGTCGCCGTAGTGCCACATCGACGGATGCGAATCCTGCAAATCCAAGAACCAGCCGAAACCGTAAGCAGTTGCGTGACCGCGCAGCGAGTCGGGAATGTCTTCCGCGAGTTTTGCTTCCGCGCCGGGCAGCAATGGTGTGGGAGTGATTGCGGGCAGAAAATCTTTTTCGCTGAGCAGTGTGTGATCGCGAAGAGCATCGTCCCACTTGGATAAATCTTCCAGGTTGGAATAGATTCCGCCGTCGCCCTGCGTTGCGGAAGTGGAACTCTGATCGGTTTCGACGAAGATATTTTCTTTCTTGGCGTGGCCGTAAGCGCGATTTGTAATTTCGTTTTTTCCTTTTTCAAAAACGAGTGTATGAGTCATTTTGAGCGGCGCGAAAATTCTCTCTTGCAGGAATTCGCCAAACAATTTTCCAGAAATTTTTGCCACGATCAATCCGAGGACCACGTAGCCGGAATTGCTGTACTCCCATTTTGTTCCCGGCGCGAATTTGCCCTGCGACTCTTTTTCCAGCAGTTGCAACACTCCCGCGTCCTGAATTTGTCTTTGCGACGACCAGATTTGTCCTGTGCTTTTTTCCGCCGCGTCCATCAAGGCTTCGTAATCCGGCAATCCGCCGGTGTGACTCAATAAATTGCGAACGGTGATGGTTTTTCCATATGCAGGAAATTTCGGGAAAATATCCGTGAGCGACTGGTCGTAACGCAATTTGCCGTCCTGCACCAGAAGCATGATCGCCATAGCGGTGAGTTGTTTTGTGAACGATGCCAAACGGAAATTTGTTTGCGCGTCGATCGCGGTCTTGTTCCGCAGGTCGCGAACGCCGTAACCCTTCCGAAACACGACTTTTCCATCTTTCTTTACGAGCACCGCGAATCCAGGAGTTTCGCCCGAAGCCAGTCCAGAAAATGCGCTGTCCATTTGTTTAGAAAGTTCCTTCGAAGACGACTGTGCCAATGTTGAATATGCAGCTACGCAAAATATGAAAAGAATCCACATTGCGCGCCCTGATCGTTGAGATTGTACAAAGCGAGCAAAATATCGGGAGAAACTGTCGCGCAGCGTCATGCGCTGTTCTTCCGCGCATTAAGGCCGCGCGGGGCGAGCGGCAGAGCGCGGAGGCGGATGCCGGTGGCGTCGGAGATGGCATTGCCGATTGCTGGGGCCAGACCGACGATGGGAGTTTCGCCGGCTCCGGCTGAGGGAAGATCTTTGCGGTCGAGGAGCATGGCTTCGATTTTGGGAATGTCGCGGAAGCGCGGGACGCGATACTGCGCGAAATGCGGATTGGAAATGCGGCCGTCGTCGAATTCGAGCGATTCGAACAGCGCGCCGCCCAATCCCATGATGTTTGCGCCGATGACCTGGTGGCGCAGGCCGTCAGGATTGACGATGGCGCCACATTCGAACGCGGTGACGACGCGAACTACCCGAACATCGCCTGAGTTTGCATCGATCGCGATTTCCGCGAAAGTTGCTACGTAGCCGCCTTTCTCCACTCCGCCGCCCATGCCAAATCCCTGGCCGGGTCGCGCCTTCTTATGCGGCCAGCCGAAAGTTTTGGCTGCGCTCTTGAATACCGCACGCAAGCGCACATCGGAAAGATTCTTCATGCGGAATTCCAGCGGATCGCTCTTTGTTAAATGCGCGAGTTCATCCATGAAACATTCGCGCGCGAAGTGATTGGCGGTTGCTGCCAGGCCGCGATAGGAACCTTGTCGCAGCGGCGAATTGACGGGATGAAATTGGATCAATTGATTGGCGACGTCGTAGGGAGTCTGAATGCCGGAGCCGCCAGAATTGTAATTGTGAAATTCCCAGGCGGTGAGTTTCCCATCGGCGGCGAGCCCGCTCTTGATTTCAATCACGCCAGCGGGCCGGAAATAGGACCAGGTGAATTCTTCTTCGCGGGTCCAGACAATCTTAACTGGCCGATTTGCGGCACGCGAGAGGCGAGCGGCTTCGAGCGCTGCGTCGCCGGTGTGTTTGCCGCCATAGGCCGAGCCGGTATCGGGAACAATGACGCGCACCTGATCCTTGGGAAGGTGCAGCGCGGCTGACAATTCTTCCTGAATGCCAAAGGGACGTTGCGAGCCGGTGTAGACCGTTAATTTTCCGTCTTTCCAATCGGCTACTGCGGCGCGGGGTTCGAGCGGGGCGTGCGCAATGTAGGCGACAGTGTAGGTCTGTTCATGGTGTTGCGATGCAGCGGCCAGCCCATTCGCGACGGAACCTTTTTCGTGCGGCTTCGGATTTTCTTCCCTGTCGAGATTCTTTTTCAGATAAGAGTACAGTTCCTTGCTGGAACTTTGTGGTTCGTTTTTCCATTCGGCGTGAATCGCGGCGAGCGCTTTTTCTGCTGCGCGTTCATTGGGCGCGGCCACCGCGACAAAATCTCGGTCACGAACGACGACCACTCCCGGCATCGCTTGTGCTGCTGACAAATCCGCCGACACGAGAGATGCGCCAAAGGTTGCAGGCCGCAACACCTTTGCATGCAATACATTTGTCGGGTGCAGATCGGGCGTGTATTGATGCTGGCCGGTGACGAATGCGCGCGCGTCCACTTTCGGAGCTGATTTGCCAGCGATGGTCCATTGCTCGGGCGGGGTGATGGGATCATCGTCGGGCATATCGCGCGCGAGGGTTTTGCCTTGAGCGAGTTGCGCGTAGGTGAGAGTTGCTCCGGACGCGGGATTGGTGATTTTTCCATCGCTGGTGGTTAATTTATCCGGCGTGGTCTTCCATTCTGCAGCGGCTTGTGCGAGGAGCAAATCGCGGGCGGCGGATGCTGCACGGCGAAGTTGCGGCGACATGTACGGAGTGGAGCGGCTGCCGAAGGTGCCTATGTCGAATGGAGTTAGTGCGGTATCGCCCATGACCATGCGAATGCTGGCGAGCGGAACGCGCAGCTCATCCGCGACGGATTGCGCCAGTGTGGTGCGAGTGTTTTGGCCGACTTCGACTTTGCCGGTGAAGACGGTGACGATGCCGTGGTCATTGATGTGCAGCCAGGCGGAGATGTCTTTAGGCTGGTCCTGATCGGGGTTACGGCGGCGGGCGCCACCGGATTCCTGCGCGGGCGCGGCGTCTGCGGCAAGGGTGAAAATGGCGATGCCTGCGCCCATCACTTTGAAGAAGTCGCGGCGTTGCAGGTTGAAGTGATGGATGGCGCTGGAACGGAGTTCGTAGCGTTCCGGCTCGGGAACGAAATGGTCGCGCGCGGCGCTGCCTTTGTCCCTGCCCATTAAAACGTCTTGAGACTGCGGCGTTCGCGGCATCGGAAGTGCCGCACCTATGGCGCTCGGGTTTGGGGCGTCGTCTGACCCAGCCCTTATGG
>Ga0137403_10006039_pt1 | contig 13911 bp, 10 predicted proteins | sample CZOMad2_1_16fung_FD_122057 | JGI IMG/M metagenome (GOLD analysis project Ga0137403, IMG submission 122057) | Vadose zone soil fungal communities from Angelo Coast Range Reserve, California, USA - CZOMad2_1_16fungal (Hybrid Assembly) | ecosystem: Environmental > Terrestrial > Soil > Vadose zone... | reverse complement strand
CACCGATCCCGGTATTGATTTGATGAGCCAAGGCGGTGGCTCAATTCACATCCGAGCGTTCGTGAGCGCTCTCAGGCACCTAAACCATGAAGTGACCGTGACGTGTCATGCTGCGTCGAACGAAAGTACGGATGCACGCAACGGGAGCCGGGATTTGCTCCCTTTGCGCCTTGGAGAGTGGAATCGTGCCCTGGCGAGCAGCATTCGTGGCGCCAATCGCCTCGCAGGAAGCAGGGGGCGTTACCATCCGGATCTCGTTCGCGGCTTGCACAATCTCACCGCCTTCAGGCTCGCCGCGCGCCACGTTCGCGCGCATCGCCCCAACTTTATCTACGAGCGCAACAGCCTTTGGGGCATGACAGGCCTTTGGCTGGCTAGAAAGTATTCTCTTCCGCTGGTTCTTGAAGTGAACGCACCTCTTGCTTACGAACAAAAGCAGTATCGAGGGCTGACCTTCTCCTCATTGGCAGAGTGGACCGAAAGGATGATCTGGTGCGGCGCCGATCTCATCGTTGTGGTCTCCGAATCGCTTCGCCGCCACTTGCAAGAAGCCGGCGTGCGGCCCGAGCGCATCCGCGTACTGCCGAACGCGGTGGATGCCAACCTCTTCCACAACCGACTTGATGGAGAACCGGTGCGGAAGCGATTTCACTTGGGCAGCCGTTTTGTCGTCGGCTTCTTGGGAACGTTCAAACAGTGGCATGGGGCAGATCTTCTCATGGAGGCTTTTCAGCGTTTGCACCAAGGGGACCCCGACATGCATTTGCTCCTGGTGGGAGACGGCCCCTTGCGCGAATCGTTGCAGGAGAAGATTCGTCAAGCAGGGCTAGAGCATGAGGTAACGTTGGCGGGAAAGGTTACGCACCAGGAAGTCCCACTCTACTTAGCCACGATGGATGTTGCTGTTGCGCCGTATCCAGACTTAAGCAAATTCTACTTTTCCCCGCTGAAGCTCTTCGAATATATGGCAGCCGGCCGAGCCATTGTTGCCAGCCGGTTAGGGCAGATCGCCGAAGTCATCGTGGATGGTGAGAGTGGTCTTTTGTTCAAGCCCGGAGACGTTGAAGACCTGGTTCGCTGCATTCGGCGATTGCGGGAGGATTCCCGACTGCGACTGGCTCTTGGGAAGCAGGCCAGCATGACCAGCCGGAGTTACACCTGGAGTAAGAATGCTTCCCAGGTAGTCGCTTGGGTCGAGGCTTTAGTCGGGGGGGACCAGCAACTGTTTTTGCGGGAGGAGAGAGGCGTTGCCTGAATTCCTCCAACCCGCTCCGCTTCCAGAGATTTCGAGCCTTCTGGCCGTCCTCGATCCGGCGCAGTTGCTCAAAGATTTGGAAGGAGTTTCCTTGCCTGGGTGGGAATCGAGACGGCTCGACCAGGTGCAAGTGAGCGTGCTGAAACTGCATTCTGGCAGGCGCTGCACCGTAGCCATTCGCCTACAAACGGACGGCAGTTGCTACGACCTCGTTGGCAAAGTCTATGCGACTGACCGCTCTGATGTGTATGAGGCGATGCAGGCAATCCAACGCGCCGGGTTTGAAAAGCATGCGGAGTTGTCCATTCCGCAGCCGGTCGCTTATCTCCAGCCGCTGCAGCTTCTGTTGCAAGAGAGAGTAGCAGGTCGGGTCGCAAGCGAGTTTTTTTTGACCGCAGACGAAGACGCTCACATCGAAGCAAGCGAGAAGTGCGGGCGCTGGCTAGCGCGCTTCCACGTTGTGGCTCCGAAGATCGGGCCGGTTCGCGAGCCTGGCGTTCAAATGGCTTGTTTGGAGCGATGGTCTCGCAGGATCGCCAGACTTGGCCAACCTTTCGCAAACAAAAGCAGACGGCTTCTCGAGCGGCTAGAAGATTCCCCCTTAGCTCAGGGCGGCGTGGAGAAGCGTGCGAGCCATGGAAGCTACAGTCCAGCCCAAGTGATCCTCGCCAAAGATCGAACCGTGGCTCTTGATTGGGACGCTTATGGGGTCGCGGAGCCTGCCCGAGATGTGGCCAACTTTATTGTGGCACTGCGGCGGCTTGCCTTGGGGAGGCTTCGCTCAATCCGCCTGCGAGATTCAGCGGCCGAGACATTCAAGAAAGCATACTTGGCAAGCGGGGGTGCGAACGTCGAGTCGCGCCTTCCGTTTCACCAAGCGGCAGCCTGCCTCCAGCTTGCAAAATATAACCTCTATCATCGCGTAGCGGATTGGGAGGAAAAACTAGGGGCCATGCTCGATGAAGGCCTGCAAATTCTGGAACGAGGGGAATGATCCATTGCTAGGGATTGCGAAATCGTTTTCGGCGATCGGGTCACGGCATCCTTTTTTTCCGCACATCTGCCGTTTTAGGAACTTAATGGCCGACGAGCGCCTCCGGCGTGAAATGCAGGAAAACACCAGTGACAGCCACGATGGTCAAGTTTACGCGTCGCTAACCGCCCGTTTTGCCCTAGATCAACGCTGGGAATTGAAAAGAATTTGTTGGTCATGGCAGATCCACGAGGAATCCAGCGTCCCCCGTTTTCGTGCCCTGACAGTCATTTATTCCACTCAATCAGGCGGAATCGAATGCTCCGTGTTTCCTGACGATCCCCGTCTCAAGGTCATTGGTCGTTATTTCAGAGAGAAGTTAGTTCACGCTTGCGGGAAAGAAGCTGTTGCGACGACAGAAGTCCTCCGATATGTCCCCGGTCGGCGGCTGACGTTTCGCACAGGCGGACCTGAGAGTCGGCCTGTCGTGGGCAAATTTTTGCGCAGATCCGAGATTAGAAAAGCCTATCAAGGGCTTGTCCGCGTCTCCACTGCATCCAGCCGTTCACGGTCTTACTTCTCGGTGCCTTCGCCACTGGCGATCGAAGAGAATAACGGTCTTTTCTTTCAAGAGGCCAAGCCAGGTACAGATTTGACCGTCCAGCTCGCTGCGGACAACTTTGTTGACTTGCTTCACAGCGCCGGCCAGATTCATCAACACATTCACCGACTGCCGATTGAAGCCCCTGAATGGAATCTCACGATCTTCGTGGAAAATCTAACGGCCGCCATTGAATGGATCAAGCTTTTTCAACCGGAACAGGACGTGTTTCTCCATGGCCTCCGCGATTTCCTGGTTTCACATTGTCCTCCCGTCGAACGAGCGCAATTTTCTTTTTGCCACGGCGATTTCAGCTGTCGTCAGTTGCTGAACGAGGACGGGTCCTGGTCCGTAGTTGATTTTGACCGCTGCACGCGGGCGGATCCTTGCTGGGAGATCGCCAGATTCATCGCTTTCTTAAAGTATGATGTGTCCTTGTTTTGCAATTGGCACTTGGAGGAAAACAACGGGAATAGGAGCCAGCTTGAAGAAGCTCATGCCGCGTATTTGAATGGCTATGAACAGGCGGCAGGTCAGGCATTGAATCGCAAGAAGCTGCTCTGGTACCGCATCGGCGCTGAGATTCACTACTTGGCGCGGCTGCTGAAAAGGGACTTGGCTTCTCGTGTTGTTCTGGAGCGGACTTTCGAGTTGATCGAGGGCCTTCGCGCGAAATTTCAAAACGGAAAAGAGAGAGGGGCTTGGAATTGAACTCATGTTGCAACTCCCACATTGGCTGAGAGCCCTGGTGACCTCTCAATGGCCCTGGGCCAGAGGATATGCGTCGTGACTTGGGATGAGCAGTGGACAGAGACGAAGACAATCGAAAAGTGGCTGAAGCCAGATGAAATGGTTGTGCAGCTAGCCCGAACGTTGAAGGTTCACGGCTTCACTAAGGCGTTTGACCTGGGATGCGGAGTGGGAAGGCATGTCCTTCTGCTCGCCAGAGAAGGGTATGAGGTTCACGCGTCTGACTTCTCCAAGCCCGCTGTTCAATACTGCCAGGAGTGGCTTCGCCGAGAGGAACTAACCGGAATCGTTATCCAGAAGGATATGACTGAGATCCCTTATCCGGACGGTTTCTTCGATTTGGTGATCGCGTACAACGTCATTTACCACACGACGTTTGGAGGAATGAAAGATCTGGTGCAGACCGTCCACCGCAAGCTCCGGCCGGGAGGCTATTTCTTCGTCACGTTGAAATCGTCCGAAGGATGGCTCTACGGCCAGGGCGTAGAGATCGAAAAGAACACTTTTTTGCGACCCGGGAAGGGAGTGCCGGTCCACTTTTCTACGGAGAACGAAATCACAACTCTCTTTTGTGATTTCCATCTTATCGATAAGAAATATCGTTGCTACGCTGCGAAACGAACGAAGAAGCGGCATGCCTCCTGGAAGATTGTTTTGAAAAAGCCCAGCAACATCGCTTAACACTGGCAGATGGTTTTGGATTAAGAAGACGGCTTACGAGAACATGCGAATCCTACTGAAGCTGGCTCGGTTCCTTAAACCCTATCGTTTCTACCTTGCCGCCGCTCTTCTGGCAGCCTTTGGAGAAATCGTTGCAGACCTCTTGCAACCCTGGCCGCTCAAGTTCGTCATCGACAACATTCTGAGGAAGCAGCCTCTCCCTCACGGCGTCGCGCGGTACGTTGCTCCCGTTTTCGGGACGAGTGACATGGGAGTCTTGTACTTTGCTTTGTCATCGGTGCTGGCTATCGCCTGTCTGGGAGCAGTGGCTTCATTCGTTCAGGACTATTTGATGCCGCGCATCGGCCACTGGGTCATGCACGACGTGCGCCGCCACCTTTATTGGCACATTCAAGGCCTCTCGCTTTCCTACCACAACGAGCAGCGGCTGGGGGACCTGATGAGCACCCTGACTGGTGATATCAATGTGGCCCGAGAACTGATCGAGTCGGCTTTGCTGGGACTCCTGGTCAACAGTGTTGCTCTCAGCAGCATGATCCTCATCATAGTTGCGATGGATTGGCGATTCGCCCTGATCGCTCTGAGCGTCGCTCCAGTATTGTTCGTCCTGGTGTACCGGTTTACTCGGCGCGTGAAACAGGCCTCGCGCGATGTCCGGCGGCGTGAGGGAAAAGTTGCCTCGATCGCACAGGAGGTACTCTCCTCGATTCGCGTCGTGCAGGCATTTACGCGCGAAGATTACGAGCAGGCCCGCTTCGAGCGCGAGAATCTCGGGCGAATCTCGGCGGGCATTCAGGCACGCACGCTGCAGGCCAAACTGAAATCGCTGGTGGAACTTGTCGTTGCGTCGGCAACGGCTCTGGTACTTTGGTACGGCGTTCGTCAGGTTCTGTTGGGCCATTTGATGCCGGGTTCTCTTCTCGTACTGCTCGCTTATCTTAGCCGCCTCTACAGGCCAATGCGGGACCTTTCCAAGCAATCGGATATTTTGAATCGGGCACAGGTGGGCTTGGAACGCATCTTCGGCCTCCTCGAAACTGAGCGAGCGGTGCAGGATTTACCTGGCGCCAGAGTCGCGCCGTCATTTAAGGGCAAGATCGAATTCGATCACGTTGCGTATGCGTTCCGATCCGACAAGCCCGTCTTGCATGACATCTGTCTCAGAGCCGAGCCGGGGCAGGTTCTGGGCGTTGTGGGTTCAACCGGCGCAGGAAAAACAACGCTTCTCAGCCTGATCCCGCGCTTTCACGACCCGGATCGAGGCTCCATACGAATTGATGGCCGCGACATCCGCAGCTACACGCTGCCATCTCTTCGCGGCCAGATGAGCCTCGTCTTGCAGGAAACCGTCTTGTTCTATGGGACGGTACGCGACAACATCGCCTATGGTCGGCCAGAGACCACGATGGATGAGATCGTCGCTGCGGCAGTGGCAGCTAACGCGCAGGAGTTCATCGAGAAATTGCCCGAAGGCTACGAAACGCTGATCGGCGAGCGCGGAGCGACGCTCTCGGGCGGGCAGCGGCAGCGGCTCGCCATCGCCAGAGCAATGATTCGCAACGCACCCATCATTTTGCTTGATGAGCCCACAACCGGTCTCGATGCCACTTCTGAGGCTTCAGTGATGGAAGGCCTGGCTCGCCTGATCGCTGGTCGCACGGCCATCATCATTGCGCATCGTCTGTCCACGGTGAGCCGCTGCGATGCCATCCTGGTTCTAGAAGGCGGCAGAATCATTGAAACGGGGACACATCAGCAATTGCTCAGCTCGGGGGGACGCTATGCTGAACTTTACGAAGTTCAGTTTCGCGGACAGACCGCCGCATTCCGCGCGGACAGCCAAATGAGGACACCTTGAGTGGAAAAATGGTCTTGGAGGAGCCAACGCACGGGGCGGCCGAATCCCGGTCCATTCCTACGGACGCAGCTCTTCCCGGATTGAGTCTTCTGGTCCGACCGCCCGAGTTGGTGGAATTTCTCTCCTCTCTCTTGGTCGAATGGATGGATGCGGGTAAGCGGATCTCGGACTGTCGCGTGAATCTTCTCCGATACGTTCCGGGCAAACGATGCATTGTGGCATTGCAGCTCAGGATCGAGTCCAAAGAAAGCGGCGGGGTCGAATGCCGGAAGCTGATCGCCAAAGCTTATGCGAACGGGCGAGGGAAGAAAGTCTACAGTACACTCCGGGAATTGCAGAATCACGGTTTTGCAGACGGCTTGCTGACCGTGAGTCAGCCCCTGGCCTATGATGCAAAATGGCAACTGCTGCTCCTTCGTCATTACGAAGGCGAGCTGTTGAGAAATCTCGTTCTGACCCAACCCAATCTTGAATGGGCCATGGAAGGCGCAGCCGAATGGCTAGCGAAGTTGCATAGATGCGGCATCAAGAGTGGCAGGCGCTACAGCTTGCAGGACCATCTGCGTACGCTCGGAGCGAGGAGGCAACCCCTCGAGCAAGTATCTCCCGACGCAGCCCGGAGCTTCGAAGGGATTCTCGCGCGAATCGAAAGGCAAATTGAGAAAATCGAGGAAAGGAGGCTTGGCCCCACCCATCGCGACTTTTCTCCCGATCATCTGCTAGTTGACGGGGCGCACTTCACGGGACTGGACTTCGACGAGTTCTGCCAGTACGACCCGGTTTTCGACGTGGCCCATTTTATCGCTCATGTCGGGTATCTCGGGCTGCTCCATTCGGGCTCTTTGCATCGCTTCGATCCGCTGGCGAAGCGCTTCTCGGCCACTTATCAATCCTGTGCAGGGATCCAGTCCCTGGCGCAATTGGAACCGTATCTTGGACTGGCGTACTTGAAATTGGCCCAGATCGTGGCCCTGGTCACACGGCCCGACGGTTGGCGGGAGATGACGGAGAGCATTCTGGCTGAGGCTCAGCGATTTTGTCAGGTGAAATGATGTTCAAAGGCTTTTGGTTCGTCGCTGGAACCAGTTCATTCGGTCGCATCCTCCCGTTGATATTAGGGTTGGTGCTTTTCCCCAATCAAGCAGTGGCGCAGAGCGCCACATATTTAAGAGGCGTGGTGGAAGACCCGAGCAGGGCCCCCGTGCCCGGAGCGAAGCTCATCTTAATCAGCAAGGCGACAGGCGAAAATCGCACAGCAATATCCGATAGCAACGGCCGCTTCTTCTTCGAAAATGTTCTCCCGGGTGATTACACTTTGAAGGCTCAAGCAGAAGAGTTTCGAGCTTACGTCAAGGATGTCACCATCGGAGCGGAATCCCTAGAAATCATTGTCAAGATGAAAATTGCCCCGGAGGAACAGCAAATCACCGTGATGGGGACTCAGGACCGTACCCTGCCCCAAGATAATGCGGACGCAGTGAAAGTCAATGATCAACTTATTCGGGAGCTTCCAACGGAAAGCCAGGACATTGTGCCCCTCCTGAGCAATTTTCTATCTCCGGGAGCTATGGGAGCGGAAGGAGTATCTCTCGTCGTTGACGGAGTCGAGGTCAATGAATTGGACACCCCCACCTGGTCCATCAAGGATGTCACCATTAACCAGAACCCTTATTCGGCGGAATTCCGGCGGCCAGGCAAGTCGCGCATTGAAGTCACCACAAGGCAGCCCTCCCGCAGATATTTCCACGGCGGTACTTCTTACTATGCGCGCAATTCTGCGATGGATGCGCGCAACTTCTTTGCTCAAGAGAAACCCAGCCTGGACCGGCGGCTGTGGGAAGGAGGTCTGAGCGGTCCCTTGGCTGGGAGAGCCGCCACTTTCTTCTTGAGCGGTTCGCACCTGGAAGATGATAGAGAAATGGTAGTGAATGCTTTCACCCCTGCCGGCCAGGTCGTCAAGAACGTTCCGACGCACCAGGACCGCACGAATCTCCTGGGGCGCCTCGACATTTATCCGAGCAAAGTTCATATGATCACAGTGCTCTATACCCTGAATCTACAAAATGGTCGTAATCAGGGCGTAAGCGGTTTCTTTCTTCCAGAGCAAGGAAACGGAGGCCAGGAGCATCTTCACAGGATTGAAATGTCCGATCAGGCCGTCGTTTCGGGAAATTTGCTGAATATCCTGCGCCTCGTGGTCAAACGAAAAACTCAGAGTGCAGGCGCTCCTGCGGACATGCCCAAAATAGTGGTCAATGGAGCATTCACTGGCGGGCCATCCTCAACATTTCGCAGAGATCGAGAGACGGTCGCAGAGCTGGACGACACAGTAAGCTACTCTCGCGGAATGCACACTGTTCGCTTCGGAGGGACGTCTCGCGCAAAAATCCTAAACATCTTTGACGCGTCCAATTTTGCAGGAACTTTTGAATTCGCGAGCCTCGCTGACTTCAACAATCAAATGCCGTACGCGTTCCGAATGAACCAGGGTCAGCCGAACGCTTCCTTCGTCGAATATGAGGCAAATGGCTTTCTTCAGGACGAGCTCAGGCTTCGGCCGGATTTCAGCCTTCTCCTGGGCGCGCGCTACGACTGGCAGTCCGCGCTCGACGATCGCATGGATTTCGCTCCCCGGACGTCTTTGGCGTTCGCTCCAGGCAAACAGAAGACCGTGTTTCGCGCCGGCGCAGGGATCTTCTACGACCGCTTGCCTGGGTCTGTCATCGACCGCGCCATGCTTTTCCAGGGCCTCCGGATGCAGGAAGTGGTGATTCTCGATCCTCCTTACCCGGATCCATTCGCGACAGGAGCGAATCCGCCTCCCAGTTTCTTCCGCGTTTCTCCAGGCACGCGGGCACCCTATCTCCTGGACGCAAGTCTGGGTATCGAACAGCAACTCTGGAAGGGGGCTCAGCTTACCGTGGAGGGGCAAACCTTCCGCGCGGTGCACCTGTTCCGCTCACGTAACGTCAACGCGCCACTGCCGCTGACAGGTCTACCGCCTGATCCCAATTTCACCAGTATTGATCAAGCCGAGTCCTCCGCGACGCTGCGCGGAAATGCTCTCAACGTTTCTTTTCGCGGGCAGATCGGCAAACGCTTTCACGGGATGGCCCAGTACACGTTTTCGCACACGATCAACGATGCCTCGGGAGTCTTTTCCTTGCCGGCAAACAATTATGACCTCCGGCCGGAGAGAGGCCGTGCGGATTTTGACCGGCGACACCGGTTCAGTTTTTTCGGCACGCTCAACTTACCCGCGGGCTTCCGCTTTGGTGCAGTTCTGGCAGTGTCCACTGCCCCGCCTTTCAACATTACAACCGGGGCCGACGACAACCACGACAGCGTGGCTACGGATCGTCCACCGGGTGTGGGACGGAACACGGGTCATGGACCGAACCTTTTGCAGCTGGATTTGCGCTTCGGCAAATCGTTCCGCTTTCCCCGACCCGCTAACCGCGAACGCACTTCCAGAAATCTCGAATTCAACGTGGATGTGTTCAACGTCTCGAATCGAACGAATTTCAATAATTTCGTGGGCGTTCAGACCTCACCGTTCTTCGGACGCGCAAATTCCGCGCTCCCAGCGAGATTGATTCAGTTATCTGTTCGGTACCATTTCTAGGAGCTGCGATAACATCGAATTGCTTCTCCAGAAAAGCCGGACTCTTCCAGCGAAATTCGCACCGAGCGGATTCCTGGCGAGATAGCCCCTTCTGAGCAGTTAACAGGTCAGCCTCGATCCCACCTGATAAGGCGCCATCACGCCACCTGGGTACGCCCAACTTGGTGGTGTGATGGCTATCAAGGGCCATGGCGGATCCACCAACCATTCGACGCGCGTGACGCTCGTTGTACAGCAACTGCATCGCGCTCTCTGGCGCACCCACGAGTAACAGGCAACGGTGACGCCTTCCCATGCTTCGGACGTGATCGACTCGACGCTTTGTTCCGTTTGTTCCGGTTGGCTCGGGTGGGTAGCTGCAACGCATAGAGGACACAGACCTTATTTATTAGATCGTCCTTTCGATCCCCACGGCCGCTACCAAAACTTCCTTTTAATCTCGGATGAGCCTTCGACTGGTTCGGCCACTCTCGCTCTCGTACAGGAGGTGATTGGCGACACGAACACCGCCAACTCCCTGACTGCAAGAGGAATAGATGAGCTGCTTCAGCGGACAGACTCGGCAGGATCACGTTTCCTGTTGACCGATGCACTCGGCAGCACACTAGCGCTTAGCGATTCCACAGGGGCGTTGCAAACGCAATATACGTACGAGCCGTTCGGCAACGCAATGGCTTCGGGTGCGGCCACGACGAACAGTTTCGCTTACACCGGCCGCGAGCTTGACCCCACCGGCCTCTATTTTTACCGCGATAGATACTACAACCCGCAATTGGGTCGGTTTATTTCCGAAGACCCGGTTGGGTTTAAGAGTGGAATCAATGTCTATGCCTACGGGAAAGAGCCAGTCCAGCAAGCTCCTTCCTGTAACTCTGTCAGAGATCTCATGGAGTAAATCCGGGCGAGCTGGTTGCGCTTCTTCGCCATCTGCTGTGGGGTCGATGGAGATCAAGCTCGCCAAAGGGACTCTTCGCGTAGCAGGGAATGTGGATTTGGTGCTACTGCGTGCAGCAATCGAGTGTTTGGTCGGATGATCGGGTTGCCAGCAGGGACACGGATCTGGATCTCACCTCTGTTGCGGTTCTAAACCACATAACACGCTTCGGCCTTCTCCATGATCCTGGCAAAACCTGCGCGCATGACGAGATTTGGGCGAGGCACAGGTATTGGGAGCCATCCGTGCCGCCTAATTACTATGAATTGAGTCAGGGATTCGGCTAATCGCATGCCTCGCCGGGTGTGTGGTTCTGGCGCGCTGCGTTTCTTCCAATCCTGAGCGGTCCTTAGTTTTTGAGCAGAGAGCGGACGCGGGCTTCATCCGACAGTGGGAGCCAATCGCCTGGTTTCAGGCAGGTGTAAACGTCAACCTGGTAGCCTCCTAGCGAGGTCCTGGGATCGCCGGAAACCTGATCCTTCTTCAGGAAGAAAATCCCCCGCTGCAGCTTCTCGAACTTGGGAGAGTTCACCCAGGCTACGTCCCTGGAGAGCGGAAAGCGCACGACCATCTTGCTTTTTTTGGGTTTTGTTCCCTTGAGGACTGAGTCGATCTGGAGAATGGCCTCGTGCCAGTCCGCGCTGTGTTCCGAGGTGTGATAACGCGAGGCGGCGGACTTGGGGATAGTCCAGCGGTGAACATCCGTGACGCGGCCGATAACAACGAGCTCAGACGATGCGATGCGGTTCTGGAGATCTTGATCGCTGATTTGCTTTTGAGCCTGGACGAGTGCGGATTCGGCTGCATCGGCTCCGGAGGCAAGTGTCCCGCCGCCCGGGTTGAGCTCGTGACCCAGTTCCTTGACTGCTACTCCTGAACCAAAGATCCATCCTTCCGTGTAGAACGTTGCTTGAGTGCCTTGCTGGAAAGCGGAACGGTCTTTCAGCTCGACCGTGACGTTGTCGCCCTTTTTAAGCGAAATGGCCGGGGGCTTTTTTAAGACGGAATCCACGCGAACGACGATCGTGTTCGGGGATTGCGGGACGCCGGCAAAGGAGGTTGCGCCAAGCCGGCTAACTGTGCCCGAAAAGACGATGCTCGATTGCTTGGCCAGCGCAGCCTGGTCGTTCTGTGTTTGCGCGAACGCGGCGATGGACGGCGCAAGCATGGCAGTCCAGAGGATGCCGGCAAAGAAGCTTGACGAAATTTTCATGTGCGCCTCTCCTTGTTCCGCGCGACGGCGGGAAAGCGCTTCAAGGTATTACCGGAACGCTAAAATAGAATGGATCGATGGAAACGGGCACGGGGTTGCCTGAGCCATCGTTGAGGATCTTTGTGCTGAAATTCGCGGCGCGCTGATAGGTTACCCCCTGTGGGAAATTGGCGAGGTCCGGTGAGTTGTTGGCGGAAAAAACGCCACGGAACTCATTCCCAACGGAAAGCAAGTAGTCGTAGTCGCCCAGATAGGGCAAGAACTGCTGCACAGGTGTATTCGCCGGGGCGCTTGCGAGAATGAGGTCCTGAACGGTTACGAAGCCATCGTGCGATTGCACAATATGTGTAACCCAACGGCCGCCGGAAAGTTGCTGGTAGAGAAGGCCGACGACGCCATTGTTGGCCACGGCCAGCGCGATGTTGGTTGCGTTCCTGATCGTGGTATGGGGCAGGTCCGCCTTGGACCAGGTCAGACCGCGGTCGGTCGAGCGGCGCACGTGGAGAGTATAGATATCGCCTTTGCGCCCGCGATCCGCCCAACCCACGTAGACCGTGGAGCTGTGATTGGGATCAACGGTGATGGAAAGCGTGGAACCTATGCGTTCCTGACCGAGCGTGGGCGAATTGGACCACGGGATGGAGGTGCGCTTGACGACGAGGCGGCCGGGAAGTTTGTCGGATGGGTCTCTGAGCGACTGAAAAGGATTGGGGCCAGTGCCTCCGACATCGTCGCGCACGACCACCACGTCGCTGGTGGCGGTTTTACCGTCAAATTTGCGCCAGCCGAAAAAGGCGGCGTACACGGTATTGTCGGCAGCGACGGCGGGACGAACGGAAGGCCCATCCTGTCCGGCGGTATTGCGGGACTCGATGGAAAAGGATTTGTAAGTCGCGCCACCGTCCAGAGAGACATCGATTGTGGCGGTGCGGCCGTTGGGCTGATTGAAATCGTTGACGCCAACATAGATATGGTCGGCATTGGAAAAGCCCAGAGCCCGGACGAAGGGCTGGTCCACGTTGACGCGAGTGGACTGTACGTTCATAACGGAACTGGAAGAGACATCATTCGATTCGGACTCGTCGAGAGTGATGGATGCCGCGCAAGCCAGCGTGCCGGCGTGAAGGTCGCCGCGCGGATGGTTCTCGCCCGTGGGCATGGCATGCGTGATGTCGCAAGTCATCCGCTGAACGGGCGTGATGGCGTTCAGGACCCAACTATTGCCACCGTCCTGGGAAACATAAACGGGTGCATTGCTACTGCTCGAAACGGGATTGGGAGTGAATGCCGAAGCGACCATGACCTGTGGGTTGGCAGTTTGGACAGCGAGGAAAGGTTCGCTGTCTTGATTGGTTTCGCCGCTGAGACTTGCAGGGATGAGGTCCACAAGCTTGACCTGAATCGGCGAAGCATAGACAGGGCTTAAAGTGCCAGCGGATTGGACGCCATCGCCGCCAATGCCAGTTTTGGGCGGAGACTCCCTCTCAATGAGGAAAATTTCTGCATTCATAACAAGCAGAGTAAACGCCAGCAAGCGCATCCAAAATGCGGCGAAAACTTTCACGGCAATCGTCTCCCCAGTCAGACGGCGTTGAATTTTAAGTAGGGCAGGCCAGCAGGCGGGCTGGGCTCCGCATGGCACGCATATTTCGCTAGAGAAATAGTCGGCCGGGAAATCAGCATACACCTAGGCAATCCCGCCGACAATGGCCCATGCCGATATACTTTGCTTGGTGTTGCAGTAGTATTTGTTGATTAATTATCTTACACAGTTGGACTATAAGGAGCAGGCTTACCTACATCCTAAATTTTTCTAGGGGCAATTAGGGGGCACTAAGGATTCCCTCTCTTTCCTTTCAATACCTTAGAAGGCCGGAGTGCGCCGCAAAACTCCTTTGTTTCCAATACAGCAGTAGTTTCGATCCCCACCGCCCCTACCAACCATCCTTTTTCCCAACAACAACTTAGCGATTTGTCGAGGCGGCAAAAGGCGGCAATAAGAGCCTCAAGGGTGGCACCAA
>Ga0137403_10006038_pt1 | contig 13912 bp, 10 predicted proteins | sample CZOMad2_1_16fung_FD_122057 | JGI IMG/M metagenome (GOLD analysis project Ga0137403, IMG submission 122057) | Vadose zone soil fungal communities from Angelo Coast Range Reserve, California, USA - CZOMad2_1_16fungal (Hybrid Assembly) | ecosystem: Environmental > Terrestrial > Soil > Vadose zone... | reverse complement strand
GCCTGTACACATCTTTTTTTTCAAGGTCTTCGGCATTGCCCGCCTTGGTCAGCATCAGCTTGCCGCTGGCGGAATAGGAGACGCCATCCAGCACAGCCGGTATGGCGGGCCGGGCATCGGGGGCCGTGCCTGGTGAGGTATTGGTCCGGGCGACTGTCTGCGCGACCGATTGGCCCGAGACGCAATGGATCGATAGTATGGATGCTAAAATTAAAATAGGTTGTTTCATCATGCAGAGAATTATTTGTTCGGTTAGCGAGACTATTCATTCCGCGGTCGGGTCTTACTTTATCCGGAGATCACGGTCCGATGATCCGGTGATCGCGGGCTTACTTTACTTGGTGATCGTTATGGCATCCAGTTCCTTGCCTTCCGGGGATACCTGGCGAAGCCTGAAGGTCTTCCCATCCACGTCGACCACGCTCAGGGAATGCAGGTTCGAAATGAACCTGTCGGTGTATTTCTGCCAGGAATCCGCATCGTCGTTCTGTTCGGGATTATAGAGCTCCTGTCCGCCTGCGCCGGTCACGATATAGATGATGCCATCGGGCCTTGTATCCGTCTTTCCGTCGAAGCGTTTGTCCAACACCCACCGGCCATTCACTACGCGTCCGCGGATGAGCTTATTATCTTTTCCACCCACCAGCAAAATGCCTTTCTTGTCGGGAGTAAAGCGCATCGGGAACGAACGCTGGTAGTTATGCACATGGCCGCTGAAGACCACATCCACCTTACCGGCCTCGAAAAGTGGCGAGAGCAGCCGCATCTGCTGTTGCTCATAATGTTCCCGCGCCGAGCTGAATCCCGGGTGATGGAAGACGACGAAACGCCAGGCCGCATCCTGCGCTCCCGCAAGATCCTTCGCCACCCAGTCACGTAAGGCGCTGTCCGTCCAGTTGACATAAGGATCGGAATCCACGACCAGCCAGTGCGCGTTGCCGTAATTGAAGGAATAATTCACCGCACGGGGATAAGCGTCTCCGGCCGCCTGCATGAATGCCTTCCGGTGTGCATCGGTAGCCTGCATCGCCGGCACAAAGGCATTGCCCTCCTTGCCTTCCGGACCATTCAATGGCTGCCGCCAGAAATAGAAATAGGCCAGGCCATCGGGATATTGATCCAGGTTCCTGTTGTCCACGTCATGATTGCCCGGTGCTCCAATATAAGGAATGCTGCGCATCAGCGGCGCGCCTTCACCGGATACCTGGTCTGCATTATAGATGGGCCAGAACTTCGTATCGTACTCGGATACCCTTCCATTTTCATAAATGATGTCGCCGGGAATGACCACGAGGTCGGGATGCACCAGGAAGCTTTGTTTGGCCAGCAGCTTTGCATCCGTGGTAGCCGCACCGATATCTCCGTTGACGACGAAGCGGCAGGCCTGTTCTGCACTTTTTGGCGCATGGCCTTCGGCCGTGAAAACTACTTTGCCCGCGCGAAGAACGCGATAATTGAATGTCGTTCCCGGGACCAGACCATCCAGCATGGCATGATATACCCTACGGGCCTGAAGACTGTCCGGCGCCACCGGCACCCACTGGGGTGAGACGGTCTTTGTCCATTTCCCCGTTGGGCTGACCTGCAACTCGACATTCCAGTCGGCTGCATTTTCATTCACTTGCCAGAGCAGCTCCAGCGATGAGGGCGAAGGTTGCCGCCCGATCTGTAAGTAGGGTTTCGCGATAAAGAGATCCGCCTGGGAAAAAACGCTGCCATGCAGCACGATCAGTGCCGCGATCGAAATAAATCTTTTCATCAGAGCCTTAATTATAGTTTATAAAGAACGTTGAACGCCGATCGTTCGGATTTAACATCAGTTAAGCAGGACCGGTGCCGGTCGTCGGGGGTTTAATGCTGATTGCCCGATCCGTTGAGCTGGAAGGCTCCCAGGTCATGACCTGGCGGCGTAAGCTCCGTTACGCCCCGGATCGGATCCACCGGTACATCACCCCTGGGTGCAAATCCCGTATAGGATTTCCCGATACAGGGCGAGCTCGTCTTCAGCCGGAAATTATAGCTGCCGACCGTCGAGATATCCGCAAGGTTCAGGCCTGCCGGCATGGGCACGGGGCCGTTGATGAATTGAGGATTATTGGCGCCGAGCAGGGAGCCGGGTGCGGTATAGACATCGCCTGGCTTCCACCCCGCCGGCAAAAAGCTGGTCGGCAGCGGCATATCCGTCGCGACAGCCTGGGTGATGCAGACGCTCACCGCCATGGAAGGATAAATATTACTCGCCACCGAAGCCGAATCGGCATAGGTAAAATTATAACCGTAACGCAGGTTCGCCGTATCCGCGATAGGATTCTGGACCACCCGCAAGCCAAATTTACAGTTGACGATGATATTGTTATAGGCCATGCCCGCAGCCCCTTCTTCGAAATTGATCGATCCTCCCCTGCCGGATGCCTGCCTCCGGTAGCCACAGTTGATGATCGTATTGTTATACATCCGGACATTCGAGCCCGGCACGCCTACAGCAGCGCCGGAATTGGATAATTTAGGCCCATTGGTAGCGATACCGACGCAGAGGTTGTACGCGAAGTCACCGATCGTGCCGGCCTTGGCATTCATGGCCTCGCCTCCGAGATAACCGCATTTTTCAATGGTGTTCCTTAAGACGGCGATCTTTCCTCCCAATATCCGGAAGGGATCATCCACGCTGCCATATAACCAGGAATCTTCCAGCACGAAAATGCCGCCGGGGTTCTGGAAGAAGACCGGGTAGGGGTTGGCAAAGATCTGCTTGATCGCGCTGGTGGAAGGAATCGCCACGCCTCCGAATTCGATATGCGTCCATTTGAAGATCATCATCGGGCTGGTCGTCGCTCCGATAACGCCGATCCACCTGCCTTTATAGGCAGAATCCTTATTGGGGTCCATTCCCTGCTGATCCGTCTTCGTGGCGCCCTGGTAGGTAAAATAATTAGGGTGATCTTTCGTGCCCAGGCAGATCAGGCTGCCCTTGACTCCCAATCCATAGCGACCGGTAAATACAATGGACACGCCTTCCTGGATGATCAGGGTATCGCCCTGGTTGATGAATATATCGGCGCCGACCGTATAGGTCTTGCCAGCCAGCATCGTACCCTTGATGGTCCCGGAGAGGGGAGCCGCGTCGCTTACGGGAGAGGCAGGCACGACTATGGCCTTCCAAAGATCCTTATGATCTGTCTTTGTACAGGAGAACAGGAATAACCCGCTGAAGAAGAAGCTCACTATCGAAATATATTTTTTCATGATCATTTTTGTTAGAGTTTGAATCTGAATCCGAATAAGAAAGAAGACCGCACATAGTCTTTTTGCACGATGATCTGGTGGGCGGGGTTCGTCTGCAAAGAAAGGGGCCTCGATCCGCCATTCGCATAGTATGAAGTATAAGGCGTGTGAAGGCTGCTGGTAGTAGGCGAGTTGGTGAGATTATTCATTTTGCCGTAAAAACTGAATCTCTTCACGATCCTCTGCTCGAAGGACACATCCAGGCCGGCAAAGGGCTGCTGCCAGTAATGGAGCCCGGCATAGGGGCTCACCAGCGAGATCCGTTCTCCCGTATAGGTGAAGGCTACCTGGAGATCGAGCCCGATCCGGGAGCTCTTATACAATACCGACAGGTTGCCGATATGATTGGATTGCCCCTGTAAGGGCCTGGTCTCGGAAACATATTTCGAGCTTACGATGCCCGCGGGATTACGGAAAGTGTAGAGCATGCTGTCGTTGGTGACTTTCGACTGCGTGTAGGTATAGTTGGCGGATATGCCGAAGGCGCCGAAATAATGCGTGAACACCGCCTCGAAACCATAATTGGTCGCATTGCCGATATTCTGCGGGATCAGGTCCTGTGCGGTGGCGCCCACCTTGACGGCCGTATATTCGATAGGATCCTTGATATTCTTGTAGAAGACGCCCAGCAGGAGCTGGTCGGCGTTCCCGGGAAACCATTCGTAACGCAGGTCGAAATTATCGGCGATGGAATGCTTCAGCCCGCTGGGATTGCCGATCTGCTTGAAGGTCTCGAAATTGTCGGGACCATCCGGGATCAGCTCGGCGAATTGCGGCCTGGCGATGGCCTTATAATAAGACAGGCGGATGGATTGGCGACGGGCCAGATCGTATTTCACCTGGCCGCTGGGTAAAAGATCGGTGTACCAGATCTTTCCCGAACGCGCCGGCACTTCTTTTCCAAGCACGGTATTGTAATTCTGCTCCGTATGCTCCACGCGTATGCCGCCGAGCAACTCCAGCCTGTCCAGCAATTGCCACTTGCCCTGAACATAGCCCGCGTAGACATCTTCCGTAAAACTATAATTATTTCCGTTCAGGGCAGGCGTGGCATTGCCCCCGGTGAATACCCATTTTGCCGAGTTGATATCGGTGTAGATCTGGCGATTGCCATTCGTAGGCAGCTCCGGCCCCAGGGACCATGAATTGTAAAAATTATCCCTTTTCTTGTCCCGGGCCAATCCACCCAGCTTCAGCTCGAAAGGCCGCTGGAACAAGCGGGCCTGCTTGGTGATATTCAGTTGCCCCGACCAGTCCTTGTCGCTGTTGTGGGCCCATGCACGGCTCATATCTTTAACATAATCGGTGCCCTTCGTTACCGTTTTGGAAGCGGGATCGATGGCGATGCCGTATTCATGCGAGAAGGTACCCTGATCCGGGATATGATTGTCGGCTATCGAATAGGCCGCCGCCCAGTCAATGGCCAGCGATGGACTTAGCTGATGCAGGCCCTGGAGGGTGGAATTATAGATCGACTGGTATTGCCAGGTGGTGCGGTAGGATTCGTCGACGAGCGAGTTCAGGGCTACCGTATCGAAGGATTGACGGGTCTGGAGCATATTCAGCCGCACATAGGTGTTGGTCCAGGTGAGCTTGTTGCGGGAGCCGATCCGGTAATCGGCCTTGGCCGTAAGGCCAAGCCGCTGGTTGTCCGTGGAATACCGGCGAAAATACAAGTCCTGGAATTGCGGGACATTGTTCAGGTTGGGCTGCGCATTGGGAAGGAAAAACGTCGATCGCGTACCGCTGAAGATATTCTGGTAGCTTCCGGAGAAGAGAATGCCGAATTCCTTGCCCTTTCCGAAGCGGTTGCCCAGGGTCAGCCCGAACGCTTCATTCTTTGGGTTGCTCCTTTTGGAATAATTCAAGGGGCCGGAGGGGAAATCCGAGGGAACGGCCACATAGCTGGGGCCATGGATCTCGCCGGGAGAGGACTTATTGATGCCGTTATTGCTGAATTTCAGGTAGTCCTGGGTATTGAAGATATTATTATAGCCCGCCGATGCATTCACCTGGAGCAGGCGGCCGGCAGGTGCATCCTTCATCACCAGGTTGATCGTACCCCCGATCGCATCGCCTTCCATCGCCGGGGTAAGGCTCTTGCTTACTTCCAGCCTCTCCAGCAATTCGGAAGGAAAGAGGTCCAGCGGGATGAAGCGGTTCTTATCGTCCGGGCTGGGGATCTTGATCCCGTTGACCAGCGTATTGATATACCGTTTTTCCATTCCCCGGATGATGGGATAGCGTCCTTCTCCCGCATTGTTCCGTTCGATGGTCACGCCGCTGACCCGCTGCAGCACGTTGGCTACCGTAATGTCCGGCAGCAACTGGATATTCTTTGCCGAGACGATATTCACCAGTTGATTGGAATGTTTCTCTATATTCCTGGTGTTCCGGTCGGATCCGCCGCCCTGCATCACGGTAACGGCGGTCAATTCCAATATGGCCGGCTCCATGACGATCTTCAGCTCGACGGCTTTTGCCGTGGATACGGTCACATGTTCACTGTATTTCTTGTAGTTGGTAAAGCTGACCTCTACCTCGTAATCACCGGGAGTAAGGCCCCTGAACATAAAATATCCGTCCAATTTGACGAACTGTCGCTTACTCGCCTCTTTGACCATTACCGTCGCGCCGGTCATCGGCTCGCCCGTTCTGGAATCCAGGACAATACCCCGGATCGTTTGGCTTTGGCTGCTGAAATAAAGAAAGAGAAGCAAAGAGCTAAGGAAGATCTTTGTGCAGATAGTTTTGGGGAGCATTGGCTGAATTTTGAGCAGCAAAAGTTTGTAAAAAAATCCTGCCGCCGACATGCAGGATGCACAATTGACTATTTGATAAGAATTAGATAACGTTAGCTTAACCGCTTGCCCATAATGTCTTCAGTATTCCTACAGAATTGCCCCCATCTTCCGAAACCCGCGCCCAAATTCAGTTTTGCTCCAGATTTATTGTTTTATTTTGGTTGTTATTTTCATTTCCTAACCGCTGGGACTTCGGACGCGATCCAGGCCCCGCTTATTTTTTATTCCCATGTTAAAAAAAATTTTTTCTCTCGCCGGTCTGATCGTTCTGCTGATGACCGCTACCCGTCTTTCCGCCCAGCAATATACCCTCGACAAGAAGATACCGCTGCCCGGCGATGGGGGTTATGACTATCTTTCCATCGATGAGGCGAACCATCATCTCTTCGTCAGTCATGGGACTTCCGTCAATGTGGTCGACCTGGCCACCGAAAAGCCCATCGCCAGCATCGATGGCATGAAAGGCGTTCATGGGATCGCCGTGGTGAACGAGGTCAACAAGGGCTTCATCAGCGATGGCAAGGCCAGCTCCGTCGTCGTGTTCGACCTGTCCACCTTCAAAATAATCACCACCATCGCGCTTGGCTCGAAAGACGCGGATGCCATCATCTACGATCCCTTCTCCAAAAAAGTGCTTGCCTTCAACGGCGACGGCAAGAATTGCAGCGTCGTCGATCCCCAGACCCTGAAAGAAGTCGGGACGGTCGCTCTCGAAGGCGGACCGGAATTCGCGGTATCCGACGGCAAGGGCCTCGTCTATAATAATATCGAGGACCTCAACTGCCTCAAGGTCATCGACACGAAGACCTGGAAAGTGATGGCCACCTGGCCCCTGGCGCCCTGCGGCGGTCCCACCGGCCTGGCCCTGGACGCTGCCAATGGCAGGTTGTTCACCGGCTGCCGCACCAATAAAGGGCTCAGCGTCGTGGATATCAGCAGCGGGAAAGTGATCACGACCATTCCCATCGGCGCCGGCGTCGACGCGGTCATTTATGATGTCGCGGACAAACTGATCTTCGTATCCAACGGCGATGCAACGGCGACCATCATACGCCAGGAATCGGCCGATATGTATTCCGTCGTCCAGACCCTGACGACCGCGCCCCGCGCCAAGACCATGGCCATGGACAAGAAGACGAAGAAGCTCTATTTCAGCGCCCCCGAATTCGAGCCCGGCACCCGGAAGATCATTCCAGGCACTTTTGCCGTGCTAGTGTACAAGCCCTGATCGTGACCGCCTAATTCCTTGATCGTGATCGTTTAGTTCCTTGATCATGATCGCCGGCCCGGCCGTGCCTGCAATGGGCATTCGGCGTTGGCAATGGTCGCTCAGCATTAATTCAGAATCGCATGGTATACTTGGATAATAAAATATACAGCATATGAAAAAACTATTATTACCGGGCCTGGCGGCCCTCTGCCTGACGACCAGCGATGCCTGGGCCCAGCGCGTGAAGAGCGGGGATGTACCCGCACCCGTAAAATTGGCGCTGATGAGCAAATACCCTGCTGCGAAGGGAGTCAGCTGGGAAAAGGAAAAGGGGAATTATGAAGCCAACTGGGGCGGAAAGTCCGGAGAGGATAATTCCGTGCAGTTCACGCCGGACGGGGCCTTTGTGGAAAAGGTAGACGCCATTCCGGTCAGCAGCCTGCCTCCCGGCGTTGCGGCTTATGTGAAAGCGCATTACCCGGGAGTGAAGATAACGGAGGCCGGAAAGGTGACGGACGCGAAAGGCAGGACCCTGTACGAGGCCGAAGTCAAAGGCAAGGATCTCCTCTTCGACGAAAAGGGGGAGTTCATTAAAAAAGATTGACGCATGCCGTATTGAAAAGCCGGATCGGCAACCGATCATCGGGGCCGCCCAGGTTTGGGGCGGCCTTTTTATTTGGGTTAATTCTCGACCGGTGGCTTGGCCAGGAAGTTCTCATCCTCTTTCGGCTTGCTGATCTTCAGCTTGCCGAATTTATACAGCAGGTTGATGCCGAAGGACCGGTAAGGGATCCGGAGGCGGTTGTCCGCCTGGAAGCCCACGCCTTCCTGGATGGAATGCTGGACGAGATAATTGCTGAACGGATTGACGGCCACCAGGCCCAGGCTGGCCTTCCCACCCCAGAACTGCTGACGCAGGGCGAGGGTATAAATAAAGAAATCCGCCTGCCTGCCTTGCCAGTGGATACCGGAACGATAGTTGCCAAAACCTTCCACGATGAGGCCACGGGGGAATTGATAATTGACATTGATGTTCCACCGGTATTCGAAGCCGCTGACCTTGGCCGGGATCGAATAGGGATTGACCGTCTGCCGGTCGTATAACTGGATGGTTGGCCGGATCGTGAACTTGGGGAAGGGGGAGAAGGAGCCGCCGATATTGATGCCCCAGCGGTTCTCCGCGGCAATACTGCTGCGCCGGGTAAGGTTGACATTGACATAGGTGGAATCACCCACCTGGAAGCTCGGATAAAAAGTAGTATAGGATTTGATATCGGGACTGTTGTGCGTATACACCAGCACGATATTGAGATTGTTGTCTTTTCCCAGGTTATTATTATATCCCAGCTGGAAATCATGCCCGATCTCCGGCTTGATATCCGGGTTGCCGGTGGTGATATTCTGGGGATCGGCCAGGTTGAGAAAGGGATTGAGGTCGCGGTATTCGGGCCTTTCCAGCCGGTAGGCATAAGCGAATTTCAGGGTTTGCCCATTGCTGAACGCATGGGACAGATTGATGGACGGGCCCAGGTTATTATAGTCCGGGATCTTCACATGGCCGGAATTACTATAATTGGCGTTATTGACGGTGTACTCCGACCGCAGTCCGGCGATCACATTCAGGAAATTGAAAAGCTTAAAGGAGCCGGAGACATAAGCGGCGTAGACCTGGCGGCGGAAGGTGGAGCTATAGGATTGCTGGTTGTCGAACAGGTAATCGTATTGGACGGGACTGAATGAATAAACATTGGCATCGCTGATGAAAGATTCCGTCTCCGTGCGCAGCCCGGTCTCCAGCAGGAAATCCCTGGACAGGGGATAGGCATAGTCGAAGCTGAAGGAACTCAGCTTGTCCTTGCCGGGATTGCTGCTCGTGGATCCGGTAAAAATGGAATCGTTGGCGATATATTGCTGGTACTGGCGATAGGAGGTATTGTTCTGGCCGGCGCTGTAGAGAAAGGAGATGCTGAGCTGCTGCCTTTCCCGGCTGAATTTCCTCGTATAGTCCAGCCCGATATCGGTGGAATTGTTCTTTATCTTATTACCCACGATGCGGGTGCTGAGCTGATCATAGAGGCTGTTGCCACTGGCGTCGGCGCCTGTATTGTGCTGGGCGAAGGATCCGTCCGTGGAATTCCCGAACTGATTGAATCCGAAGGTGAGGGCCAGGTTGTCCTTTGGCGTGATATCCCAGTCCAGGTTGAGGCCGGTGCGGAAGCCATAGCGGTGAAAGTCGCTGTTACCCTGCTGGCCCAGGAAATACTTGCTGCCTGAGGCCGTATCGAAGGAATTCCTGCTGTTATCGGTGATCGTGCTGACCACCAATTGATCCGTGCCGCTGTAGTAGCCGCCGACCGTAACATTATTCTTTTTATAGGTGAGGTTGACCGAGCCGTTCTCCTGGCGGGTGCCGGCCGTGACATTGACCGTGCCGCTGATGCCTTCCAGCTTATTCTTCTTCAGGATGATATTGATGACGCCGCCGGTACCCGTGGCATCGTATTTAGCGCCGGGGCTGGACATGACCTCGATGCTCTGGATCTGCGAGGCGGGTATGGACTGGAGGGCGTCGACGATGCTGTTGCCGAAGATGGTGGAGCGCTTGCCGTTGATGAGGAAAAGGACGCTGGGATTGCCCAGCAGCTCAACATTGCCGTTGATGTCGACGCTGACCTGCGGGATCTTGCGCAGGACATCGGTGGCCACGCCGCCCTGGGACGTGACGTCGCGGTCGACATTATAAACGATCCGGTCGGGCTTGTTCTCGAGCAAGGGCCGCGAGGCGGTGACGACCGCCTGCTCCAGGGTGGCGGTCTTTCGGACGAGGAGGATGGCATCGGGTAAGCCATTGCCGCCGGCACGGCCGATGGACAGCTTCGGCCGGGAATAGTCCGCATAGCCGATAAAGGCGATCGTGAGGGAATAATTCCCTGCCGGAAGAGCCTTGAAGGCAAAACGGCCCTGGTCGTCGGTGAGCGCGGTCGATCTTACCGGTCCTTTGAGGATGACGCTGGCTTTTTCCAGGGGTTGACCCGTAATGCTGTCCTTTACCATGCCGCTGAGGGCCTGGGGATCGGACTTGGGGTCATGCTGTGCAAAAAGGGAGAAGCAGGACAAAAGAATAAAAAGGAGGAGGATCGACTTTCTCATAATCAAATACCCGTTAAATAAGGGGGCAAGGTAGGGCCAGATTCTGTAGTATTTCTGAGTCGGCCGGGTGAAGGCGCGGAGCATCGGGCGCACGGCTACTCCTTCACGATCAGCGACCCGAGCCAGGCGATATTTTGTTCCTTCCCTTCAGCCAGGAGGTCCTGGCAGTATCGCGTATAGAAAACATGCTGTTTCAGCAGATCCAGACTGCCCTGATGCCAGTGGGGATTCTTGTTCCCCGTGCGCATTTCCATCTCTTCTCTGACCAGGGCATCCGTCTGGCGGAAAATGGCGGTACCGAAATGATAGGTATCGGCATCGCAGATGATCTGTTCATGAAGGTCATGCGGATGGCTGGGAAATTTTGTGGCCATGATGCACCTGCCGATCGCCGTGATCAGATCCTGGGGCGCGCTCTGCAGATAATATTCCATGATGTGGACGCCTCTTTCTTCGTGATCCTGCATTTCACCATATAAATGACCGATATCGTGGAACCAGGCGGCCGCGGTCAGGATGAAGATATCGGAGCCGTTCAGCGAATAATGGGAGGCGATCTCCTTCGTATAGCCGGCCACCCGCCGGGTATGGGTAAGATTGTGGTAGGGATACTGGATCAGGTGGGGCGATTGATAGATCGCGGTCACCCTGTTCTCTATTTCCTTTTCTGTGATGCCGATATCCATTGATAATCTGATTTAGAGCAGAAGACTAGATGATCATCACGATCGTTCCGGCGATGATGAAGGCCGCGCCGATGGCTGTCTTCAGGGTCAGGGTCTCGCCCAGGAATATTACGGCCAGAATGATGGTCAGGGCTACGCTGAGCTTATCGACAGGCGCTACCTGGGAGACCTTGCCCGCCTGCAGGGCCTTGAAATAAAAGATCCAGGAAAGGCCGGTGGCAATGCCGGAAATGACAAGGAAAAGAAGGTTTTTTGTAGATAATGCGGCGATGCCCTTCGTCTCGCCCCGGGCCAGCACGATGCCCCAGGCTACCAATAAGATGATGACCGTCCGGATGGCCGTGGCCAGGTTGGCATTTACATTGGTGACGCCCACTTTGGCAAAGATCGCGGTAAGCGAGGCGAAAAGGGCTGAGAGCAAGGCATAGATCCACCACATAGGCTGAAGTATTTCGGGGAACGATAAGAACTTGACGGAATTCTGGACTCGACGGAAAAACCGGCAACTTAGCAGCCAAATCTGTTGGAATTCTGAATTTACGGGCTCAGTTATTGGTCAGCAGGAAATGATGCTGCTGATCATAGTATTTATACCGGGCGGTGAGGCCCGAGAAGGCCGCTACCTGGTGCACAATGGCAAGACCGAGCCCGATCCCATCGCCCGCCTGGCCGATGTTCCCGAAACGCCTGAACACACGTGCGTCATCGAGGGGCGCCAGCGGCCCGGTATTGCTGATCTCGAGCGATCCCTTTTTCAGCAGGACCGTGATATTGCCTCCTTTGAAATTGTATTTGATCGCATTGCTGAAGAGATTATTGAGCAGGATCTCCGCCAGTTCGGCATTCATGGAGAAGGCCTGGCTATCGTCGAGCCGTTGGGTAATGCTGATCTGCTTGGCGTCGAAGATCTCTTCGAACTGAATGATCTTTTCCTTTATTTTCTGGGCAAGGTCGATGCTGGCGATATCGTCGAACTGCCCATTCTCGATCTTAGTCAGCAATAAGAGCCCCTGGTTCAGCCTCGACAAGCGCTGGATGGCCTCGTAGGCGGCCTGCACGGTCAGGCTCTGAGGTTCGGATAAATGCTCATCCTGGATCAGGACGTCCAGCTTCGACCGGATGATGGCCACGGGAGTCTGCAATTCGTGCGAGGCGTTCTCCGTGAACTCCTTCAGGTTCTGGTAATCCTGGTGTGCTTTCTCCGTCGCCTGCCTGAGCGTGTCGTTCATGACATTGAACTCGTCGATGGAGGTAGCCGGGAACCGAGGCTGTCCCTTTTTGCCCAGCTCGAAGCTCTTCATGGCCGTCAGGGCCTCATAGAAGGGCTTCCATAATTTTTTGAGCACGATCCTGTTGATCAGCAGGGTGATGGTGAGCATCAGCAGGATGGTGATAAAGGTAATGGTCACAATGGATTGCAGCATGTCATCCGTTCCTTCCAGGGACTTACTTACCGTCACTCTGTACCAGCCCGTATCCGTGCTGAGATAAAAATCGAGCTGGCGGAAGAGCTCTTTTTCCTTTTTATTCCCGTCCCGGAGCATCAGGGTACTGAACGTCTTCCTGCCGCCGTTCTTACCGGCCGCGGTATATACGATATGCTGATCCTTGACCGTGATGATCTCGGGAAGACGATGGTATTTGCCGGCGTAATTCTCGATCTCATGCTGCTCGATCCTGAGGTCTTCGTCTACCTGGGCAATCAGCACATATTGCAGCAGGAAATAAAAAGCGATACCGGACAGCAGGAAGACAATGACGGTCGCCAGTAAATTGATGCGGCTATATCGGGTAAATAATTTCATGGGCGCTATACGATGAATTTATATCCCAGGCCATAGATGGATTTGATATAATCGGGGCAACCGGCAGTCATCAGTTTCTTCCGGAGATTTTTGATATGCGTATACAGGAAGTCGTAATTACCCGTCAGATCCATCTCGTCCCCCCAGAGATGCTCCGCGATGGCCCCCTTGCTGATCACCCTGTTCTTATTGCCTGTAAAATAGAGCAGCAGGTCATATTCCATGCGGGTCAGGACGATGAGCTTGCCCTTGACGGTGGCCGTTTTTTCCGGGATATTCAGGACCAGGTCGTCGATGCGGACGATATTTTTTCCGCCGAAGGTCTTCCTGCGGATGATCGCGTTCACCCTTTCGGTCAGCTCGGATAAATGAAAGGGCTTGGCCAGGTAGTCGTCGCCACCTGTCCTCAGTCCGTAGATCTTATCGTCCAGCGAATTCCTGGCGGATATGATGAGCACGCCGTCGGGCTTATCATTCGCCTTCAGCTCCTTTAAGATCTCCAGCCCACTGCCTCCAGGAAGATTGATATCCAGAATGATACAGGAATAGTCATAGAGGGAGATCTTTTCCATGGCCGCATTGAAATCATAAGCCGTCTCGCAGACGAAGCTTTCGGAGTTCAGATAGGCGCAAATGCTGTTCGAAAGCTCTTTTTCGTCCTCTATAATTAATAGTTTCATATCCTGGTGTGTAAATATGCAACCAGAATCTGAGGAAAAGCTGAAGAGGGGTAGGTGGGGCTTATCGAACCGATGGCGGGTGCAGTCCGGCGATCCCGTCACTCCGTACGAAGTGACTTCACAGGGTTTGCCACTGCCGCTTTTATTGCCTGGAAACCAATCGTAACACAGGATACAATCAACATCACCGACGCCGTTATGATAAAGATCCAGATACCCCCGGACGATTTATAGGCAAAGGATGCCAGCCATTCATTCACTACCCAATAAGCAAGGGGAAAGGCAATTGCCATTG
>Ga0137403_10006037_pt1 | contig 13912 bp, 14 predicted proteins | sample CZOMad2_1_16fung_FD_122057 | JGI IMG/M metagenome (GOLD analysis project Ga0137403, IMG submission 122057) | Vadose zone soil fungal communities from Angelo Coast Range Reserve, California, USA - CZOMad2_1_16fungal (Hybrid Assembly) | ecosystem: Environmental > Terrestrial > Soil > Vadose zone... | reverse complement strand
CAAGATTCGCCAAAGCAAGAATGGGCATTTCGAATATCGCGACAACCTTTATTCCTTCACTGGTATCGAATCGACTGGTTGGGTGGCATTAGTGGAGCAACCGCTCGCGGTAGCTTACAAACCGGTTCATGATCTTCTCGGGCGAATGACGGTCCTAACAGCCTGGCTGGTTGTTCTGACGGGTGTGTTCGCCTGGATGGGCAGCCGGTTCTACCAACGGCAACTGGATTCAAAGCAGCAACTCGAGCGTGAGGTTATCTTCAACGAGAAAATGCTGGCGAACATGCCCGGCGGGATCGCTCTGGTCGATCCAGTTTCTCGCCGTCTTCTTCATGCCAACGATGCATTTGCCCGGATGGCGGAACGTTTCGGAGAGGTGCCGGCCGGTCGCGACATTACCGAAATCACCTGCGATGATGTAAAGATTGCGCCCCCCGGGGCAGTTGAGCGGGTGCTTAACTTTGGAACACCGTTTCAATTGATCGAGCACCCGTTGAAAGATATGTCAGGCGTAACGCATTTCCTCGACATCAATCTGCTCAGACTGCAAGGGGCGAAGGAAACCGTCCAAGGCGTGCTTTATCTAGTGGAAGACAAGACGCGCGATGTCACGCTGCGCCAGGAGTTGATTGCCGCAAACGCCGCGAAGGACCAGTTCCTGGCACAACTATCTCACGAGTTGCGCAGTCCTCTCACGCCTGTGATCGCCATGGTGGGAGAACTCGAAGCCGAGGTGCCGGATTCCAAGCCCGTCAAGGAAGCGCTCGAGGTGGTCCGCCGAAATGTCGAATTGGAAGCACGCCTCATCGACGATTTGCTCGACATCACTCGCATCTCTAAAGGCAAACTCCAACTAAGCTTCGAACCTATTTCCATCCATCAAATCCTCCAGCGCGCTTACGAGATATGCCGCAACGAAATCGAGGCAAAGAACCTCGAAGTGAACTTTGGACTTCGCGCGGTTCACACGTACGTGGAAGGCGATCCAGCACGCTTGCAGCAGGTTTTTTGGAACCTGATCAAGAACAGCGTCAAGTTCACCCCGGAAAAAGGCCGCATTAGCATCGAAACTCTGAATCCGGCGCCGGACAAGATTGAGGTACGCGTTATCGACACTGGGATTGGCATTGAATCCGAAACAATCGGCAAAATTTTTGACGCATTTGACCAGGGACAGAGTGACATCACCCGCCGGTTTGGAGGACTTGGGCTTGGTCTGACGATTTCAAAGACGTTGATCGACGCGCACGGCGGACACATTCGTGTCCAAAGCTCCGGAAAAAATCAAGGCGCCATTTTTACAGTCGAGCTAAACACCGTTGAAAGCCCCATCGAACGGGATGGGCACGGGGAGGATCGACCAGCTGATCGGAAACCGGACGTCGCAGTTGCGAGTCACCGGCGCGTCTTGCTGGTAGACGATCATCACGATACGTGTCTCGGCATGAAAAGAATGCTCGAACGCCGCGGCTACCAGATCACCATTGCCCATTCCGCTGAGCAGGCAGTGGAGAAAGTGCGCACACAGGAGTTCGACTTGCTCATCAGCGACATCGGATTGCCCGATCGCAGCGGCTACGAATTAATGCGCGAAGTGCGTCTCAACAAACGTTTGCCGGGGATCGCTTTGAGCGGTTTCGGCAGCGAACAGGATGTGAATCAAGCCAGAGAAGCAGGTTTCGCTGAACATCTGACGAAGCCGATTAATTTTGAGCGCTTGGAGAAAACGATCCAGAGCTTGCTCTCCTGACTCGCGAGGACAGACAATCCGGTCCTGTGAATCTGGGTCGCAGCCGCAATCGTCCGATCAGGTCCAGTTATTCGCCAGCGTGCGCGCCGACCTCCGCCTTAACCTTTCGCTCGTCCGCTTCCTTTAATTGGCGAGAGAGCTTTTCGACGCGTTGCCGCATGATTTTACCCGCCTTGAACTTCACCGTTGCACGCGGCGGAATGACGAAACTGCTGCCCGGTTGATTAGGGTTTCGTCCGATCCGCGGTCGTGTAAGGCGCGGTAGAAACACGCCGAAGTTTCTCAACTCAACCGGAATATTGTTGGCCAGGCTGTCGGTGATTTTATCGAGGGTCTTTTGCACCACATCGAAGACCTGATGCTGAACCATCCCGGTCTGATTGCTGATCGACACCACAATGTCGCGCTTGGTTAACTTGGCCATATCTATTTAATATTCGCTCCGCGTTGCTGTTGCGGTGGTTTAATTAAGCACAAAAAAACAAATTTTTAAACAGCTAAGACCGTCGGCCAGAGGAGTAAAAAGACTTGGATGCAGGTGCCAATGCTAAATTCCAATCACCTGTGTATGGCGAGAACTAACCAATCGATTTTGCCCCTCTAGGGCGAGATTCATCCGTATTTCTCGTGTCGGCGCGCGAGCGATGCGCTCGTTTTGAGATTGCCGCCAGCTCGTTATGCCGACGATTCGACGAGTCATAGGGCTTGATGCTTGTGTAGCGGAAAATCGCGGTCCCAATTTGTTTGCCGACCAAGAAACCGCCAAGGATTCCGGCGCATATGTCGAGAATTCAGAACTGCACAGATGTAATGCGCCTCGTTTTCGTCATCGAGAGATAGCATGTAGAGCTTGTGATCCGGTACAATGATCTTGTTGATACCGACTGCTGACGATAACCGCGAAATGACCGTCGCTCGAAACTGTCTCGGATTCTGCTGTTCCATCCACACAACCTTAAACCGAGAGAAAGTGTACGGTCCGATGTCGTATATCACGTAGAACGGTAAGTGAGATTGATATCGCCGGTACGTGGATCGTTTCTTCAGCTTGTGCCTATTGCGATCGAAATACTCCCATCCAGCCGTGTACAAACTCTTGAACTCGTCTTCGGGTAAAACGTCCTCGTAATGTGAGTTCGGCACAATGATGTGCCAGCCATTAGTGGCGTGACAAAACCGGCCAATGTCTCTCCCTCGGATTAACGGATACAAGAGTTCTGCCTCAATCCATTTACCTGGAGTTCGCTTCACCCCTTCCCAATTTGCGCCGGCGAGCTGTTCTTCATCTAACGTGCGAATCTTCGCTTTTGAGTGAGTTGCGTCGTGGCCGACAACTTTTACCCAATATACTGGCGAACAATCCGTTGTTGTGCCCTTGTGGGAACGATCCAAATAATACGGAGAACTGCCCTTGAATGGTCGAATCGCAACCGCATCGGCGCGCGTTCCGGTGAAGAAAGGGCTACCCCACCCGTTGATTGGTTCGGCGCGGAGTTCGTTTCGTGCAGTTAAATTCAGCACTTGCCGCAGGGTCATCCACGGTCGAATACCGCCCTTCCCATCACTCCGAGTCCAAACGATGTACGGGATCCGATAACCGCGACGCGATGCCGCGGGGCCACCTTTTTGAGCTAGTATCAGGGATGTTTCGTTCGATGCGTCTGGAAAAGGTTGCAGGGACACCATGTCGTCGATCGCGAGCGGGACGACGGGCACACCGTTAGGAAGTCGGAACTTCCGAAATCCTGACGCCGAATCGGACTTGTAAACTGTAGCGGTGATCAGGAAAGCGAGTTTACCTCGCATGCGCAGCCAATGAATCCATAGATGAATAGAGAATGACGGTCGAGATGTCGCTCTCGATGCCGCCCGCATATCCGCGACCCGAAACAAGGCCATAATAGTTACAGAACGATTTGCATCGCACGCGATAGCTCCTAGGAAGACGACTCCACCGCACCCACGGAGGATTTCCAACGACATAGCTGACGTTGCGTATCGTCTGAGAAGCAAAATGGTTCTTAACAATTCGGCACCAGATTTGATCCCAATCCTTTGCTTCGAAATCTTGGATGATCTCAAAAAACTTGCGAAGGATCCCTAAATCGGCCTGGTGCAGCAATGGGCCTGTCGCCGGATTCGAACGTAACCGCTGGAGAAAAATAGACGAATTATCGCCCTGCGTTATGCACTTCTCAGCTTCGAGCAAAGCAGCACCAGCGTGTCCAGATGCCACGAGTGCTTCCGGCAAAGCAATTTCGCGCTCTCCTAGTTCAGTAATCCAGTGTGTAAACGAGGCAGCGAACCGCATCGACAGCCTTTTGCCTCGGTACGTTGATACAGTCGCAGAGATACACCGGCAGTTCGATTCCACCGCCGTACGCGCTCAACTCCTCCGCTATCGCCAGCAGGTAATTTGCTCTTGCCGAGATGACCGCGAGTGGGTTTAGGTCAAACCCTTTGATCTGATTACGTACGCGATCGACGATTTTCACGGATGACAGATGCCGCGCCCGTGCAGTGCGGATCAGGCGCTGGATCGCTAGTACTAAAAACGTTCCACTGCCACATGCAGGGTCGAGGACGGTTGCGTTTATCTGGCCTCGGTATCCAGCGCGATCCAGTGTGTAATCGGCCAGCCAGTCTGGGGTGTAGTATTCACCTAGATCGTGCCTCAGTTGCTCGTCGATGACGCTGCCATAGAAAATCTTCAGCAGATCCTTGCAGCGGTTCGGATTGAGTTTCGGAGTCGCTGGCTCGTATGTGCGGAACACATCAATGATCGCGCGAAGAGCAACTTCCAACTCGGCATCATAATGCCGCAGATACCAAAGAAAAAAATCGCCTTCTAGAAAGTTAGTGATTCCAAGATCGCGAAAAACATCTCCATTCTCCAGTCGTTCAAGTTTCTCTTTAAAACGAGTTGCGGACGCGTTGGCAAATCTGTCGAAGAACGATGTGATGCCGAAGGAGCGACTCGTCGTTACAAGCTCGGCAGCGAGGAGCTTAACGATCAATGCGTAATATGTTTGCAGACAGTAGAGCAACAGCGAAGCATCATCGTGGAAACTGATGTCGAGCTGTTTTGCCCATTTTTCGAGGCTCGGAAGCTGATCCAGTTCATACGTGGACACCTGTTCGAACATTCGCTTCCACTCTTTGAACAGCATTGTTGTTCGCGAACTCGGGTGCTCGAGATACCGCGCGAAAATTTTGATGCAGCGCTTGGCAACGTCCGTGTCGCGGCCAAAATCGGTGCTAAGCGAACGCGGGTCGAGCGGTTTGCGGTAGAGGGCGCGGTAATACTGCAACAGCGTCGCGACCGTAAACTCGTTCACGTCACGGACCGGTGACCAATCCCATTCGTCGACTCCGTTAAACGTGACAAAGGTCACAGTTCGGCCATCCAACAAAACTCCCGCCCACTTCTCTGCCTCTTCGGGATCAAACGTTCCGCTACGGCTGCAGGCCGGATTCAAATAGTCGTCAACGACCTGTTCCTTTGCTTTTCTCAGACCGGCTGTCGTTTTCAAAACACCGGGCGCTTTGTAATCAAGGATTACATGTCCGAACAAGCTATCGGGCCTTCCACGAGTCGAATAATCCGAAATTTGTAAGTGCTTGTTGACCTCCGGGTCATAGTCGATTCCAAACGCTTTCAAGTATTCGCGAAGATATCCATCGACTTCGCCCTGTAGTTTGAGTTCGGAGCCCCGTGCTCGCGTTGCTGCGCGTTGAATCTTCTGGGCGATGCGGCGTGGGAGTTGAAAACTCATGTACTCGATTCGGCACCGGTCGGCTTGCTCACTTTGCGCCAATTTTCACGAGCTGGCGGTGCGGCGTAATGCTCCGGAGCAATCTCATGGGCGGTGCGGAAATGGACTTTCGCCACTTCGCGCAGTGCCAGTGGCCCGCCCATTTCGACCAACTTTTTTGCAGTCTCTTTCACGCCGGGGGACACACCGCGTTGCAATCGCGTACCAAGTTCTTTGCCTTTCCGTTCGAGCCAGTTGATGAATCCCTCGCGCGCAATGATCGATGCGGCCGCCACCGCGATGTCGGATTCCGCTCGCGGCCGTTGCTCAAGGACAATGTTGCGCCCATGCCTCATCAAGGACTCCTTGATTACGCGCGCGTCTGCGAACTGGTCCGATAACGACCGCGGGCACTCCGGCTTTCGCGCCAGCAAATTCTCGATCACCCGTGCGTGCCCCCATCCGAGGAGCCGGTTCAAATTGCCAAACTTCTCGTATAGCTCGTTGTACTTCGCCGGCCCGATCAGAACCGTTTCCACCAGACCTTGTGAAGTTTTCCGAATCGCGTCCGCCAGCGCACGAATCCGCGCGTCGGAGCTTATCCGCTTGCTGTCCACGACGCCGGCGTCGAGAAGCTTGCGCGCGATACCGCGATCAACGTAAACCCCAGATATTACCAAAGGCCCGAAGAAATCGCCTTTCCCGCTCTCGTCCACACCAAAATGGGGCTCGAACATTTCGGGCGAGTGCACTTCTTCATAGCCGAGCTTCGCTTCGCCCAGAACTTTAGGCTCCAATTCGAATTGCACGAACTCCTCGAAGCCCTTGCCCTGCACCAGCACCTTTGGCCCTTTCTCATAAACGGCCACGCTCAGCTTGTTCTTCCGCGCAAAAAAAATTGTCCATTCCTTCGGCGCGAACTCGAACCCGGACTCCTCGAGCAAAGCGCGAAGCTTTCCCACTTGCTGTTGCGTCAGCGCGTGCGTGTATGAAGTCATTGACGCCACAGATTAACACAGATGAAACACAGATCAGAACGAGTTCAGCAATCCAGCTCGAAAAATCCGTGTTAGTCTGTGTGCATCTGTGGCTTTCCAATCAGCCAAATTTCGTCGTCGCCTGTTGAGTTGGTATCGTCGGCATGGGCGCGATCTCCCCTGGCGCCGGATCCGCGATCCGTACGCAATCCTCGTTTCCGAGTTCATGCTCCAGCAAACGCAGGTCGCCACCGTCATCCCGTATTATCACAAGTGGCTCCGCAGATTTCCCGATTTCACCTCACTGGCGCGCGCTTCGGAAAATGAGGTGCTTCGGGCGTGGCAAGGCCTTGGCTACTACGCTCGCGCCCGAAATCTCCACGCCACAGCAAAAACGGTTATGGATCGACATGGCGGAAACTTCCCACGGGGAATCGAGCAAATGCGACAACTTTCCGGAATCGGGAAATACACCGCGCACGCAGTGGCCAGCTTTGCTTTTAATCAATCGGTCCCAATCGTCGAAGCGAACACCGGTCGCGTTTTGGCGCGGCTTTTCAATTTGCGCGAATCAATCGATTCCGACCTGGGCCGGCGAACACTGTGGCAACATGCAGCGAGTCTTCTCCCAAAATCCGATGCCGCGACTTTCAACTCGGCGCTTCTCGATCTTGGCGCGCTCATTTGCGTAGCCCGGAAGCCGAAATGCGATGTGTGCCCGGTTAAAGCGTTTTGCCGCGCAAAAAATCCGGCTGCACTCCCCGTAAGGAATTCGAGACCCGAAACGAAACGACTCATCGAAACGCATGCACTAATCGTTAGGCGCGGCCGGATTCTGCTCGAGCAATCCCGCCACCGTTGGCGCGGCATGTGGATGTTACCGCCGCTCGTTATTGACTGCTTGGAACAGCCGCGTCTTCAGCGACGGCCAGTTTATGAATCCGTGTTTCCATTCACCCATCATCGAGTCACGCTTTCTGTGTATCGTCGCCCTGCGCCAAAGCGAATCGCTCCGGGACAGCAGTGGTTTGGATCGATCGAGGAGGTCGCTATGCCTTCCGCCCACCGGCGCGCGATTGACGCACTGCTTGATGTTGATTTCTCAGTGCAACGCGAGCAGCACGAAAGTTCCGGCAACGGTAGTTAGAATCGTGATGGGAATGCCAAACCGCGCGTAATCCCAAAAACTGATTTGCAGATGTTCCCGCGCAGATTCGACCACGATCATGTTCGCAACCGAACCAATGATTGTAAGGTTTCCGGCGAATGTCGTTGCCAGCGCGAGCACTTTCCACATCAGCGCAGGATCGGCGAAGTGCTGAATCCATTTTCCGGCCACAAGTACAAACGGCACGTTGGAAAAAATATTCGAACCAGCCACAGAGAACCACGTTAAGTTCCACGCCTGCGCTGTGACGTGCGACCCGAACATCGGCTGCAGATGGCGATAAATTGCATCGGGCAAGCCTGTGTCGCTGAGTCCCTCGACTACCACAAACAATGCCGCAAAAAATACAAGCAAATGCCAATCAACAAGCTTGAGGACCTCATGCGTGTCGCGTCGCGCGACCACCATCACCAGCGCCGCGCCTGCGAGCGCTGTCCACGCCAGGTTTAATCCGGCAAAAAAACAGACGAAGATCGACACAAACACCACGCAGACGATCGCGAATAAACCGCGATCAAGCTTCGGAGTAGCGTGAGGCTCCCGGCTGATCACAACCCCGCGCAGCACGTTGTGAAAACCAAGACTCACAATCCCAAAATTGATCGTCAGTCCGACGATCGCCGCCGGCGCCAGCGATCGCGCGAACTCCGAAAACGAGATATGCGAAAAATGCCCGATGATCATGTTTTGCGGATTTCCCACCAGTGTCGCCACACTGCCGATGTTGGCGCTGGTCGCGAGTGCAATGAGAAACGGCAGCAGGGGCAGTCTACCACGCCGGATAACTGCAACGACCAGCGGCGTCAGCATCAAGCAAATCGTATCGTTGACGAGCAGCGCCGACAGGATCCCCGATGTAAGCGTCAGATAAAGCAACAGCCGCTGGGGCGTGCGTGAAAAATTCAGAACGACGTCGGCGGCCCATTCGAAAAAGTGCGCGAGATAAAGGTACGCCGATATCAGCATCATCCCGAGCAACAGGACCAGCGTATCGTAATTGACCGCGCGATACGCGCGCTCCGGAGTCATGACGCCTGTGCAAACCATCAACACCGCTCCAAGCAAAGCAGCGGCGGGCCGGTTCAAGGGAAGGATCTTTAGCTGTCGCCCGCTGATCAGCACGTAAGTGATCGCGAAGATGACCGTTGCGACAACTTCCCTTTGCCAGTGATTCACCGACGTCCATACCGGATGGCACACCGCTTTTCAATTGGCGCGCCACGCACTGTTTTCGGCGTTGAACATTGAACGTTTCGGTTTTCTCTGCGATAAGCTTTGCACCGAGATATGCGAAGCATGACTGGATACGGTCGTGGCGAGACCGATCACGCCGGAACAAAATTTACTGTCGAGCTAAATTCCGTGAACCGGAAACAGAGCGACGTCGTGGTCAATTTGCCGCGCGATCTCGTTGAGCTCGAGCCGCGCATTCGCCAGACAATCAACGAAAATATTTCGCGCGGTCGCACGAACGCGACGGTCAGTCTTCACAGCGGCGCGAACGGCGCGCGGAAGCTCGCGCTCAATACGGAACTCGCCCGCTCGTATCACGAAGCGATGCGCGCGTTGCAAAAGGAATTGAACGCGCCCGGCGAGATCACCATCGCCACCATCCTGCAAGCGCCCGGCGTGATGCGGTTTCCGGAAGAAGCCCTGAATCCCGAAGATACATGGCCGGCCGTCGAAGGCGCTCTGCGTGCCGCGCTCGCGGATCTGATAAAAATGCGAGAACGCGAGGGCAAACATCTGGCCAAGGATTTGATTCACCGTCTCAAAGCAATTCGAAAAAAACTCAAGGAAGTCCGGGCACTGCATCCCGACGTGGTGAAACGGTATCGCACTACGCTGCTCGATCGAATCCAAAAAGCAGGGCTGCCGCTGGCTAACGAGGACGAGCGCGTCTTGAAAGAAATTACGTTCTTTGCCGATCGCGCTGATGTATCGGAAGAACTGACGCGGCTTGAGAGTCATCTTGCTCAATTTGCCCATCATTTGCGCAGCAAAGAGCCGGTTGGACGCACACTGGAATTCATCACGCAGGAGATTTTTCGCGAACTCAACACGCTTGGAGCGAAAGCGAATGACGCTGCAATCTCCCAACGCGTCATCGGCTGCAAGGCCGAACTGGAGAAGATCCGCGAGCAAGTTCAAAATCTTGAGTAACCGATTCAGCCGGCACGGAATTCTCTTCGTCATTTCCGCTCCATCGGGCGCGGGAAAGACCACTGTCGTTCAAGCCCTGAGAAAAACCGGAAACTTTTTTTATTCCGTCTCCTGCACGACGCGAGCGCCACGGGCCGGTGAAATTGACGGCGAACATTACCGATTTCTTTCCGCGGCAGATTTTCATGCACGCATCGATGCTGGCGATTTTTTGGAGCACGCGAAAGTGCACGAAGATCTTTACGGCACATTACGCGAACCGGTACTGACGAATTTGCAAAATGGTGTGGATGTCCTAATCGACATCGACACGCAAGGCGCCGCAACCATCCGCAATTCTGAGGATCCGATTGTTCAGCAGGCGTTGGCGGACATCTTCATCATGCCTCCTGATGTTGAAGAGTTGCGGAGGCGATTGATGAAACGCGGAACGGAAACGGCGCAGCAGATCGAGTCGCGTCTCGCCACAGCCATGCGAGAAATGGAATTATGGCGCGATTACGGTTACACTATCGTCAGCGGTTCAATCGAAGAAGATCTCGAAAAAGTCCGCAACATCATGTCTGCTGAAACGTTCTTGAGCAGGCGGCTGACGCCAAATTAATCGATATGGCTGCGATAGAGAAAAGTTCCAGACGTAAGTTGGAGAAAAGCAATCCCCCAAAAGTGGTGAACATTCCCGCTGGCAGGAAATCGGTCGTGCTCGGCGTCACGGGGTCGATCGCCGCGTACAAATCCGCAGAGCTTGTGAGCCTGCTGGTCAAACAAGGCCATGAGGTTTTCGTGGTGATGACACACGACGCGGCCGAATTTATTTCGCCGCTCACGTTGCAGACGCTGTCGAAAAATCCGGTGATGACGAGCTTCTTCGACGAAAAGGAAAGCTGGCGACCGGGGCACATTGAGTTGGCGGACCGCGCGAACCTGCTGCTCATCGCACCTGCAACTGCGCATATACTCGCAGAGCTCGCGTGCGGTCTCGCCGGTCATCCGCTGGCGGCGATCGCGCTCGCCACACGCGCGCCGATTCTGATCGCGCCGGCGATGAACGGAAAAATGTGGGCGCATCCCGCGACGCAGGAGAACGTGGAAAAACTCAAAGCGCGCGGCGTAGAATTCATCGGGCCGGAAGAAGGAATGCTGGCGTGCGGGTACGAAGGACTCGGCCGGTTGTGGAAAGTGAACGAGATCGCGTTCCGCGCGGAATTTCTTCTTACCCGGCACGACAAACTGATCGCGTGACATTTCTCATCACCGCCGGTCCGACGCGCGAACCGATTGATCCAGTCCGTTACATCTCCAATCGTTCGTCCGGAAAAATGGGCTACGCCATCGCCGAAGCAGCGTTGGATGCCGGGTACGACGTGATTCTAATTTCCGGTCCGGTGAATCTCGCGCCGCCGCGCGACGCCAAATTCATTTCCGTTTCTACTAGTGACGAAATGTTCGAAGCGGTACACCGGCACGCGGGCGCGTTTGACGTTTGCGTACTCTGCGCCGCTGTGGCGGATTACAAGCCGGCTCAAGTCTCGCCGGTAAAAATCAAAAAAAACGCCGATGGAATTTCAATCGAATTAGTTCCGACACGCGACATTCTCCAGTCGTTAGGCCGTCAACGCGCTCGCGAATTTCTTCTCGTTGGGTTCGCCGCTGAAACGGATCACCTCGAAGCAAACGCCGCGAAAAAACTGCGCGAAAAGAATTGCGATATCATCGTCGCGAACGACGCGCGTATCGCAATGGAGACCGACGAAAATGAGTTGCTGATTCTGTTTCGTGATGGCGAAACGAAGACAATTTCGCGCTCGCCAAAAACATTTCTTGCGCGCGAGCTGGTGAAAATTTTTGCAAATTCGCAACAAAAACGTTTGACAAAAAAGATGTGATGATTACTGAACGCACATAGTGAAGTCATTCCCAACTCTTCACAACATTCCGCGCGTTGCGGATTGAAAGGGGGGAATTAGTCGATGGCAAAGAAAAAAGCAGCAAAGAAAAAAACAGCGAAGAAAAAGAGGCACTAAGCCCCACGCTGTATTAACGGCCCCGAATTTCTTCGGGGTCACAACCCTAACTTCAACCCGGGAGGAGAATTTATTTCCCTCCCGGTTTTTTTTGTACGTCCCTGCACTTGTCATGTTGAGCGAAGCAAGAACATCTCGGTTCATTGCGCTGGATGCGTGGCAGAGGTAATCAGAGATTTTTCGTTTCGCTCAGGATGACAAATTCGGTTTTCTATCGTGCACTTTGTGTGCTTTGTGCGAGCTAATCTCTTCCGATGAAGCATTACTTCGATGCAGCGGAGAACGCCGCCCGCGCCGCCGGTAAATTATTGCGCGAGAATTTTCAGCGGCGGCAGCGCGTTAAGTCGGTGGCGGCGCACGACATCAAATTGGAGATCGATGTTCAGGCGCAGGAGTTAATTGGCAAATTGCTTCTCGAAGAATTTCCCGCGCACGCGCTTTACGGCGAAGAAGGAATCGTGGGAGATCAGTCCAGCGACCATCAATGGATTGTCGATCCGCTGGATGGAACGGTAAATTATTTCTACGGCATTCCTCATTTTTGCGTTTCCATCGCGCTGCGCCTGTACAAGGAGATCGTCGTTGGCGTGATTTATGATCCCATTCGGAGCGAGATGTGGACCGGACAACAAGGCGACGTTTCGAAATTAAACGGAGGTCCGATCCATGTGAGCCATCGCTCAGAGCTCGCTGAAGCCGTTATCTCGATCGGTCTCGCCAAAACCGGAGAGACGATCAACACAAACTTCCCGCTGCTTCAGCAAATGATTCATCGCGTGCGCAAATGCCGCGTACTCGGCAGCGCGGCGCTCGACATGGCGTACGTGGCGTGCGGACGATTCGACGCATACATTGAAACGGGAATCAGCTTGTGGGACATCGCCGCGGGTGCGCTCCTGGTTGAAAACGCCGGTGGAACTGTCGATCTTCGCCCACGCGAAAACATGAAAGACAAATACAGCATCGTCGCGTCAAACGGTCGGATCGACGTGAAACTGTAGTTAATGGCGAAGCTCGAATGACGAATGACGAACTAATGACGAAGCACGAAACTTTGCCGGCTGTAGCGTCCGCTGTCCTCAGCGGACTTCGTCATTCGATATTCGGATTTCATTCGTCATTCGTCATTCGTCATTCGTCATTTTTGCCATGATCCGCTCCGGCATCGGTTACGACATCCATCGTTTCGCCGACGGACTGAAACTGATATTAGGCGGAGTCGAGATTGCCCACGCGCGCGGACTGGAGGGACACTCAGACGCCGACGTTCTCTCGCACGCGATCGCCGACGCGTTGCTCGGCGCGATCGGCGCCGGCGACATTGGTCAGCATTTTCCAAACACCGATGAATCAATTCGCGGCATCAGCAGCATGGAGATTTTGAAGCGCGTCGGCAATTTGCTCGCAGAGAAAAACGCTCGCGTGGTCAATGTCGATGCGACCGTCATCGCCGAAGCGCCCAAACTCGCCGCGCACGGTCCGGCGATGCGACAAAACATCGCGGCAGCAATCGGCGTGAGCGAATCCGACGTGAGCGTTAAAGCTACGACTAACGAAAAGCTCGGCCCAATCGGACAAGGCGAAGGCATCGCCGCAATCGCGATCGCCACAGTCGAAATGGACTAATGGCTCTTCGCTTCTTTAATACCTACTCGCGCGAAATTGAGGAATTCGAGCCACGCGATCCGACGGCGCGACCAATCAGAATGTACACGTGCGGCCCGACTGTTTACAGCCGAGCACACATTGGAAATTTCCGCGCTTACATCTTCGAAGATTTGCTTCAGCGGCACTTGGAACTGCGCGGCTACAAAGTGCATCGCGTGATGAATATCACGGATGTGGAGGACAAGACCATACGCGGCGCGCGCGAGGCCGGCGTTCCGCTGCAAGAGTTCACAGAACAATTCAAAGAGGCTTTCTTCGAGGACGCCCACACGTTGCGTATCAAGCGCGCAGACGAGTACCCGGCCGCGACCGATCAACGTTACATCGACAGAATGATCGAGATGATCAGTGTGCTGATTTCAAAAGGGCTCGCTTACCAGGCCGACGACAAATCAGTTTACTTTCGC
>Ga0137403_10006036_pt1 | contig 13914 bp, 11 predicted proteins | sample CZOMad2_1_16fung_FD_122057 | JGI IMG/M metagenome (GOLD analysis project Ga0137403, IMG submission 122057) | Vadose zone soil fungal communities from Angelo Coast Range Reserve, California, USA - CZOMad2_1_16fungal (Hybrid Assembly) | ecosystem: Environmental > Terrestrial > Soil > Vadose zone... | reverse complement strand
GGAGAGGCCGCCGTCATGAACGCCTCGGTCACCCTGGCGCCCTCGAGGGCAGCGCGGAGATTGGCGAGGTCCTTGTCCACTGCCGCGCGATCCTTCCACTCGATGGGGCCGTTGCAGGCCGGGCGGGCCACCGCGGCCCGCCGCTCCGCTCGCGCGGCTGCTTCGGGAAAATCCGCCCAGTCGGCCTGGCCACGCACCGCGCTCTGTCCCCCGAAGCCGGTGAGGCGCTGGCGCACGTACGTCGAGTAGCCGACCTTGCCCTCCTCGCCGTCGTTCACGATGTCCACGCCCGCGTCGGCCTGCTGCTTCACCACGTCCCGGGTCGCGCTGCGCACCCGGGCCTCGAAGGCGGCGGGGTCGGGCGGCGTACCCGCGTCCACCGCCTCCAGCATCGCGAGCAGATCCTGGGGCCGGGGCAGGCTGCCCGTATGCGTGGTGAGGATGCGGTCGACGCTGCGCTTCATGCGTCCTCGAAGGGGTAGAGGGGCCGGCGGCGATTCCGGAAGGTGAAGAGCTTGAGGTCCGAGCTGGTGCAGCCGTCGCCGTCGCACAGCACGATGTGCCGAGCGATGGGCTCGAAGCCTGCGCGGAAGTGCTGGCGCGACTTGATGAGCACGTACTTCTTGCGGCGCGGGTCGATGCCGCAGTGGGTGAACACGCCGAGATCGAAGGGCTCGCTCCGCCGCTCCGCGATCACGATCTGCATGGCCCCGGTGTCGAGCACCGCGGTGCGGCCCATGCGTACGCGCGTGCCCGTGGCCATGGGCCCCGTGACCACGAATTCCCCGTCGGTGATCCGCGTCACTTTGCCCGTGACGGCGAGGGGCCGGCCGGGGAGATTGATCTGCGGCATGTCGATCCGGCCGCCCAGGTCGAGGGTCACGCTGGCCGCCGTCCCCGCCTCGACCACGCGCTTGAGGGTGGCCGGATCGCAGATGGGCCCCGCCACCACGTCGTCGAGGCCCTGGCGCATGGCTTCCTCGATCACGCTCATCACGTCCTGCGTCCCTCCCGACGCGGTGTTGTCGCCGTGGTCCACGAGCACGATAGGCCCGTCGCCGAGCGTGCGCGCGTGCGCGATCTGGCCACGCAGCGGCGCCCCTGAATAGAGGAAGGCGTCCCGGCGCTCCCAGGCCATGGCCAGGAGCCGATCGAGCAGCGCGCGCCCTTCGTCGACGCGCCGGTCGCACACGATGACCGCGGACAGGGAGGTGTGCGGGATGTCGGCGTGCGGGAAACCGCCGAACACGGAGGCGTTGAGCACCGATCCGCTCGTTTCGGCGGCGATGGCCATGTCCATGATGTCGCGCATGGGCTGGCGCGAGGGCGCGTGCACGAGCGTGCTCGTCATCATGGGGCGCGATCCCCACACCATCACGGGCTCGATCTCACCATCGAGCATGCGAAGGAGGGTGCGTCCGGCGCGCTGGGCCGTCTCCCCCATGTCGATGTGCGGGTACGTCCGGTAGCCGGCGATCACGCTGGCGTTGTCGACCATGCGCGCCGTCATGTGCGAGTGGAAATCGAGGCCGACGGCGAGGGGGGTGCGGGGCGCCACCGCCCGGATGCGCCGGAGCAGCTCCCCTTCGCCGTCGTCCAGATGCTCGGTCACCATGGCGCCGTGCAGGGCGAGGAAGATCGCGTCGCAGCCGCCTCGCACCGCGCCCACGATGGCGTCGGCCATGTCCTCGTAGGCGGCCTTCTCCACGTAGCCCGACGGATGGGCCCCCGCCGCGATGGGAACTACCACCTCGGCATCGGCCTCCTGCGCCACGTGGAGGAAGCCGCCGAGCTGGGTGTTGGTGTCCCGGAACTCCTCGATGGCCTGCGGTCCGGACAGCGGCCGGAACGAGGTGAGCGGCGTGGGCACGGGCGAGAAGGTGTTCGTCTCGTGCATCATCATCGCCACCACGATCTTGCGGCGCGCCATGAGCTTCAGCCCTGCATGAAGGCGTTCAGGTCCGGCGTAGCCAGCGAGCGGTCGAGGTAGCCGAAGGTGCCCTTGTCCTTCACCTCGCGCGCGGCGTCGACGAGGCCGGTCATGGCCATGCGATAAAGCGAGCTGGCGAGGCTGATCCGCTTCACTCCCGCTCCCGCGAGCTCGGCCACCGTGAAGGACTTGCCCTTGATACCCACCATGAAGTTGAACGGCTTGGAGAGCGCGCTACAGACCTTGCGCACCGATTCCAGATCGGGCAGGCCCGGCGACATGAGCACGTCGGCCCCCGCTTTCTCGAAGGCCTGGAGACGCTTGATGATGTCGTCCAAGTCGGGCTTGCCGCGCAGGAAGCCCTCGGCACGGGCGGTCAGGGTGAACGGGAACGACAGCGCGCGCGCCGCCTGCACCGCCGCCGCCACCCGCTCCGTCGCCTGCGCGATGTCGTAGAGCGGCTTGTCCTTGTCCCCGGTGGAGTCCTCGATGGAACCGCCGACCAGCCCTACTCCGGCGGCGAGGCGGATGGTTTCGGCGGCCATGGCCGGCGCGTCCCCGAAGCCCTTCTCGAGATCGGCGGAGACGGGCAGGTCGGTCGCTTCCACGATGGCGCGGGCGTGGGCGAGCGCCTCGTCGCGGAGCACCTGGCCGTCGCGTCGGCCGAGTATGCCCGCGGACGCTCCGCTGGAGGTGGCGAGGGCCTGAAAGCCGAGACCGGCGAGAATACGCGCGGAGCCGGCATCCCACGGGTTGGGAATCACGAAAGCCGGTCCCTGGTGCAAGGCGCGGAAGCGGGTGGCCTTGTCGCTCTGACTGGACGCCATGAGGGCTCCTTTGCGGGAGGACGCCTGGTCTCTACCAGGCGAGGGCGTAGGTCGGACGGCGCGGATCGGCGCCGGCCGAGAGCACGCCGGTGTTCGGATCGCGATGGCTCACCACCGCGCCGATGCCGCACGCGCCGATCTCGGTCACCCCGTGGCCGAGGGCGCGGAGCTCGCTGCGCGTGCTTTCGGCTATGCCCGGCTCCACGTTGAGCTGGCCGGGCTTGTAGGCGCGCGGATAGAAGGAGTTGACGAGGGTCTGGGTGGAGAAGCGGGGCGCCTCCACCGCCTGCTGCGGATTCATGCCGAAGAGCAGCACGTTGAGGACGAGCTGGAGATTGGCCTGGACCTGATCGTCGCCCCCGGGGCAGCCGATGGTCATGGTCGGCACGCCGGCCTCGCTGATCAGATAGCTCACCAGCGTCGTCCGCGGCCGCCGGCCCGGGGTGAGGGCATTGGGATGCCCCTCCTCGAGCACGAACATCTCGCTGCGCGTGCTGAGCGTGCAGCCCAGCTCGGCGGCAAAGGCCGACTTCCTGAAGACGCCGCCGCTCGGCGTGAGGCACATCATGTTGCCCCCGCGGTCCACGGCGGCGATATGCGTGGTGCCGTCGGCGGCGGGGACGGCCGCGCTCGCTTCGCCGGCATGGACACTGGCCGCCTGCGTCACGTCGCCCCTGCGCCGGGGATCGCCGGGCGCCGGCTGCTCCGGAGCGGCGCGATCGATGCGGATGAGCGCGGCCCGCTCGCGCAGGTAGGCCGGGGCGAGGAGCTCGGCCATGGGCACCGCCTTGTCCGTCGCGTCTCCGTAGAAGCGCTCGCGATCGGCGAAGGCGAGCTTGAGCGCTTCCGTGATCACGTGGATATAGCGCGCGGAGTTGTGGCCCATGGCGCGCAGATCCTCGGGCTCGAGCATGCCCAGGGCCTGCATGAGCACGGGAGCCTGTGTCCACGCCGACTGGCCGAGGATCTCGCGCCCCGCGAACGTGGTGCGCAGCGGCGCCTCGAATCCCGCCCGGTAGCCGGCGAGATCACCCGCGCGCAGGAGCCCGCCCGTGCGCTCGCAGAACGCGCCGATCATGGCGGCAATGTCGCCGCGATAGAAGCGCTCGCGCGCCGCGGCGATGCCCGCCCCGCGGTGTCCGCGGGCGCGCGTGTCGGCCTCGGCAAGCCGCCGGAGCGTCCCCCCGAGGGCGGGCTGCACGAAGAGCTCGCCCACGCGCGGCATGCGGCCGCCAGGATAGAAGACGTCGGTACCACCGGGCGGATAGAGATCGAACTGGCTCCGCGTCTCCGGAATGGCGAGGAGCCGGTGCATGTACTCGTACATCGGGAAGCCGTGCTCGGCGTAGTGGAGGGCGGGCGCCAGCACGTCGCTCAGGCTCTTGGTGCCCAACGTCTCGAGCACGGTCAGATAGGCGTCGACGGCTCCCGGCACGGTGAAGGAGAGATGCGCGTCGGGTCCGGGGCCGGTGGGGATACGATCGAGCCCTCGGCCGCGAAAGAAGCCGATGGTGGCAAGCGCTGGGGCAGTCCCCTGGCCGCTCACCGCCCGCATCTCCCCTCGTCGCGCGTCGTAGATCATGGCCACGCATTCGCCGCACAAGGTATAGGACGCGGTCGGCTCGACCACCGCCGCCGCGAAGCCCGCGGCCACCGCAGCGTCGAAGGCGTTGCCGCCGGCGAGGAGCATGCGCATGCCGGCCATCGAGACGAGCGGATGGCCTGCGGACACCACGCCGTGAGTCCCCGAGACCACGGGACCTGTCGTCGCCTGGTCCGTCTGGTGATGCTCGGTTTCTAGATGGCGGCGGGTGGTCATTGGTCTCTTGCTGGTTCCCTTGCCCCCCTCACCCTAACCCTCTCCCCCTCCGGGGGCGAGGGGATCGGAGGGAACTAGTGGAAGAAGACTCCGGCGTCGATGTTCACCGTCTGGCCCGTGACGCTGTCGGACTTGCAGAAGGTCAGGACCTGATCGGCCACGTCCTCGACGCTGGCCGCGCGCTTGAGGGCGGCGCGCTGGCGCGCCCCGTCCGCCTGCTCCGGCCGCAGCCGCGACGTCATCCGCGTGCCTTCCATCAAGCCGGGAGCGACGCAGTTCACGCTCACCTGCGGGGCGAGGGCCACGGCCAGGCACCGCGTCAGGTGAATGAGCCCCGCCTTGCTCGTGGCGTACGCGATGCTGCTCCCCCCGGGATTCAGCCCCGCCACCGAGGCGATGTTGACGATGCGCCCGGCTCCGCTCTTCTTGAGATGCGGCGCGGCGGCGCGGGCCACGAAGTACGGCCCCCGCAGGTTGGTGGCGAACAGCTTGTCCCACACCTCGGGATTGAGCGCGTCGAGATCCGGGAAGGGAATGCTGATGTTCCAGGCCGCGTTGTTGACGAGCATGTCGAGGCGGCCGAAGTGCTTGGCCGCCGCCTCCACTGCGGGCGGGATGGCCTCGGCCTGGGTCTGATCGAGCGCGATGCTCCACGCGCGGCGCCCCAGCGCCTCCACGGCCGCGCTGGTCTCGCGCGCGGCGTCGTGGCGCTCGAGATAGGTAATGGCGATGTCCGCGCCCGCACCCGCCAGAGCACGGGCGATCGCCGTGCCGAGGAGCCCGGTGCCCCCGGCGATGAGCGCGACGCGGTCCTTGAGATCCATGACGGGTGGGAGATTATCACGACCGGGTCTTCCCGTGTCGGCCGTGTCGCAACGCGCATGAAGGCTCGGCCCGCGAGGCACCTTGACACCCACCCCGGGCAGCGCCATCCTCGCGCCGTGAGCGACTATCGCGAGAGCACCGGGGAGCGTGCGCCGTCGAAGGCCGACCTCCTGGCCGCGCTCAGATCGAGCCGCGACGAGGTGCTGGCCCTCGTGCGCGGCCTGGCGCCCCAGCGTCTCGAGGAAGGCCGGTACGAGAACGGGTGGAACGGCCGGCAGATCCTCGCCCACATCGCGTCCATCGAGTGGAGCTATCCCCGGCTGATCGACATCGCGCGCACGCCTCCCGCCCCCGCCGACGAAGCACCGCCCACGCGCAGCATGAAAGGGGGCAACGACGCCTACAACGACCGCCAGGTCGCCAAGCGCGCGGATCGTTCCGTGGCCGAGCTGCTCGCCGAGTTCGAAACGAATCGCGCCGCGACCATCCAGGCCGTGGAGGCCGCGGACCCCGCCCTGTTCGCCGTGCGCATCCGCTCGGCCGGCGGCATGGTCGGCCCGCTGGCCACGGTGTTCCACCAGGTCGCCGTCGCCCACGTGCTCGGCCACGCGAAGGACATCGCGGGGCGATGAGCCCACGATCGCCTGCGGCGAAAGCGGGCCCGTGCCGCCTGAGCTCATTGCCACGTCACCGCCACGGAGGATGACCATGATCCGAGTCGCCCGCGCGCCGCTGGCACTTCTTGCCGCCGCCCTCGCCGTCGCCGCGCTTGTTCCGGCGATGGGCGGCGCGCAGCCGAAGCCGCTGCGCCCCTACACGCTCATCCTCGACTTCGTGCCCACCGGCGAGTACGCGCCGCACTACACCGCGCTGGAGAAGGGCTTCTACCGCGACGAGGGGCTCGACGTGAAGATCCTCCGCGGGCAGGGATCGGGCGACACCGTGAAGCGCATCGCCGCCGGCCAGGGCGACGTGGGCATCGCGGACATCTCCGCGCTCATCGCGGCGCGCGCCAACACGGACGTGAAGGTGAAGGCCATCGCGCTCTGGTACCGGCGCCCGCCCCATGGCATCTTCGTGCGGAGCGACTCGCCGATCAAGACTTCGAAGGACCTCGAGGGCAAGAAGCTCGCGATCTCCCCCGGCAACAGCCACCAGATTCTCTGGCCGGTCTTCGAGAAGCTCTCCGGGCTCAAGCCCAACTCGGTGACGTGGGTGAGTATGGACGCGGCCTCCATGCCTCCCGCGCTCATCAGGGGCGCCACCGACGCGGTGCCCTTCTTCGTCGTGCACGAGGCCCGCATCCGCAAGATCGCCCAGCAGCAGAACGCCGACATCCGCGTGCTCGTGGCCTGGGCCGACCTGGGCTTCGACGTCGCCTCGACCTCGCTCGTGGCCCGCGAGGACTCCATTGCCAGGGAGCCGGAGGCCCTCAAGGCATTCCTGCGCGCCACCCTCAAGGGCGCCGACTATGCCTTCCGCAACAAGCGCTTCGAGGAGGGCGTGGGCTACCTCGTCAAAAGCCACCCCGAAGTGGATCCGGACGGCGCGCTGGGCGCGGCGCAGGTGGCCGCGCGCTTCGTGTACGCGGAAGAGGTCACGAGCGGCAAAGTGGCCGTCGGCCAGTTCGAGGCGGCGCGGGTCGAGAAGACGCGCGACCTCTACACCCAGTACCTCGAGCTCAAGCGCAAGGTGGCGCTGGAGGAGATCTACACGAACGACCTGCTGCCCGAGAAAAAGTAGGGCCGGCATGACCCTGCTCATTCGCGGCGGGCAGATTCTCGCGGGAGCGCCCGCGGCCCTGACGCGGGCGGACGTTCTGATCGAAGGCGATCGCATCGCCGCGGTGGGCGCGGGACTCACCGCTCCCGCGGGCGCGACCGAGATCGACGCCAGCCGGCACCTCGTGCTGCCCGGCCTCGGCAATGCCCACACGCACGCGGCCAGCCACCTCGCCCGCGGCCGCGCGGGCAACTGGACGCTCGAGACCCTGCTGGCCTACGCGCCGGCGAACTACGGCTTCCGCACGCCCGAAGACGAGTACCTTTCCGCAGCCATCGGCGCCATCGAGATGCTCAAGACCGGCTGCACGTCGGCCTATGACCTTTACATGGCCGTGCCCGCCATTACGGAGGAGGCGCTCGAGGCCGTCGTGCGCGCGTACCAGGACGTCGGGCTCCGCGTCGTCCTGGCGCCGGCCGTGGCCGACGTGGTCTTCTTCCAGACGGTGCCCGGCCTCCTCGATCTCCTCCCCGCGGACTTGCGCCGCACCGTCGAAGACATGCAGCCGGCGCCCACCAAAGGCCTGCTGGAGCTGACCGAGCGGGCCATCCGCCGCTGGCATGGCGGCGCCGACGGGCGAATCCGCATGGCCGTGGCCCCGACCATCCCGAATCAGGCTACGGACGAGTTCCTCGATGGATGCACAGGGCTCGCGCGGGAATACGGCGTCGGCATCCACACGCACCTCGCCGAGTCCAAGGTGCAGACGGTGGAAAGTCACCGCCGCTGGGGCAAGAGCATCGTGGCGCGTCTCGCCGATCACGGAGTCCTCGGGCCGGGCTTCGTGGGCGCGCATTCCATCTGGCTCACCGACGACGACCTGCGCATGCTGGCCGACGCGGGCGCCGCCGTCGCCCACAATCCGGGGAGCAACCTTCGGCTGGGCGCGGGCATCGCGCCCGTGCGCGAGATGCTCGACCGCGGCGTGGCGGTGGGGCTGGGCACCGACGGCTCCGTCTGCGCCGACAACCAGAATCTCTTCGAGGCCCTGCGCATCGCCTCCGTGATCAGCACGGTGCGCTTCCCTCACGAAACCGAGCGCTGGCTCGACGCCGACACGGTCTGGGGCCTTGCCACCACGGGCACCGCCCGCGTGCTCGGTCAGGCGGGCGACCTGGGCGCCATCGCGCCCCGCGGCAAGGCAGACCTGGTGCTGCTCCGCGCCGACTCCGTCTTCCTCCGTCCGCTGGCCGATCCCGTCAAGGCTCTCGTTTACGCCGAGACGGGCGCGGCGGTGGACACGGTGCTGGTGGACGGCCGCGTGGTGGTGAAGGGCGGCCGCGTGACCACGGTGGACGAGGACCGCATCTTCGCGCGCGCGCAGGAGGCGGCGGAGAGGCAGCGCGGCCAGAGCGCCCGCGCGTGGGCGCTGGCCGAGCGCCTCGCGCCCCACGTGGCCGCGGCGTGCCGGGGGGCGGTGGCCGCGCCGCTGTCCATCAACCGCTTCGCCGCCGCCCTCCCGCCGACGGCGTGATCCGGCTCGACGGCGTGGCCAAGACCTATCGCACCCGCAAGGGCGACCTCGTCCACGCGCTCGCGGAGACGTCGCTGACCGTCGGGGAGAACGAGTTCGTCACGCTCGTGGGGCCGAGCGGCTGCGGCAAGAGCACGCTGCTCAAGCTGGTGGCCGGACTGGTGCCCGTCACGCGCGGGGAGATCCGCGTGCGCGACCAGGTCGTGCGCGAGCCGTTCCCCGACGTGGGCTTCGTCTTCCAGCAGCCGGTGCTGCTGCCCTGGCGGAGCGTGCTCGACAACGTGCTCTTCTCCGTGGAGATGCTCGGCCTCGAGCCGCGCCAGTACCGGAAGCAGGCGGGCGATCTCCTCGAGCTCACGGGGCTCGCGGGCTTCGAGACCAAGTATCCGCACGAGCTGTCGGGCGGCATGCAGCAGCGGGTGGCCATCTGCCGCGCGCTCCTGCCCGACCCCGGCCTGCTCCTCATGGACGAGCCCTTCGGCGCCCTCGACGCCATGACGCGCGAGGAGATGAGCCTCGAGCTCTTGCGCATCTGGGAGGAGCGGCGCAAGACCATCCTCTTCGTGACCCACAGCATCCCCGAGGCCATCCTGCTTGCCGACCGCGTGGTGGTCATGTCGCCGCGGCCGGGGCGCATCGCGCGGGTGATCGCCGTGGACCTGCCGCGCCCGCGCACCATGGACATGGAGTTCGACACGCGCTTCAAGACCCACAGCGACGAGGTGCGGAGTCTCATCTTCTCCGGCCGCAAGGAGCGCGGGTGAAGGCGGCGCGCGGGCTTCTCGGCGAGGCGCTCGTCCCCGTGGGCACGCTCCTCGGCGCCCTGGCCCTCTGGGAGGCGGCCACGCGGATCTTCCGGATCCCGCGCTTCATCATGCCGGCGCCGTCCGCCATCCTCGGCGAAGGCTGGGAGTGGCGGTACCGCTTCATCCACCACACCTGGGTCACCCTCTACGAGACGCTGGGCGGCTTCGCTCTGTCCATCGCGGTGGGAGTGCCCCTGGCCGTGCTCATCGTCTACTCCCCGCTCCTGCGCGGCGCGCTCTATCCGCTGATCGTCCTCGCCCAGTCGGTGCCCAAGATCGCCATCGCTCCCGTGCTCCTCCTCGTGCTCGGCTACGGCGAGCTGCCGAAGATGGTGGTCGCCTTCCTGGTCGCCTTCTTCCCCGTGGTGATCGACACCGCCACCGGCCTCAACGCCACGCCGCCCGAGCTGCTCGACCTGAGCCGCTCGTACCGCGCGAGCGCCTTCAAGACTTTCCTCAAGGTGCGACTGCCCATGGCCCTGCCCTTCATCTTCGCGGGCGCCAAGGTCGCGATCACCCTGTCCGTGATCGGCGCGGTGGTCGGCGAGTTCGTGGGCTCGGACAAGGGGCTCGGCTACGTGATCCTGTCGTCCACCTCGTACTGGAAGACGGAGCTGGCCTTCAGCGCGATGATCCTGCTCTCGCTCATGGCCATCGTGCTCTTCGCCGCGGTGTCACTGGTCGAGCGTCTCGCCTGCCCCTGGCTCACGCCGGAGGGAGAAGCCTGAGCGGCTGACCAAAATCTCTCGGGCCCAGCGGGCCAACATCTTTTTGACCTGGCTCGGAAGCCAATCATCCCTGGCTGAGCGATCTCGGTTTGTAGAAAATCGATCTTCCGCCCAGAGTATAAATAATCAGCGATCAGGGTGAAACGGCATGCCGCGATGCCCCGCACTGGCGGGTTCTGGAGTGTGCAGGTCTAAATTGACAACAATCGGATCCTGTCCGTCCCTCACGACTACGGCTTCGCAGATCTCATCTGGGCTGGCATTGATCTCCTGGTGCGGCACGTAAGGTGGAACGTAGATAAAGTCGCCGGGCCTGGCTTCGTCGCTCAGTTCCAGTTGATCGCCCCATCGCATTCGAATTCGGCCCTTTACCACGTAAAGCACGGTCTCCAGTTCTCCATGATGATGCGGTCCGGTCTTGGCATCCGCTTGAACCACCATTGTGCCGGCCCACAACTTACTTGCTCCAGCTCTCGCATGGGTAATTGCGGCAGCGCGCGTCATGCCCGATGTCTGTGGTGTATTCAAATCAAGTTCATCCGAATGTACGATTTTGACTCCATGTTTTGCCCAATCCATTAATAAGCCTCCGGTTACTCCTCTGTATCATAACGTGTCGCGGTGGAAATTGACGTCTCCCAGCTTCAGCCTGCCGCTTCGCCAACGCGCAGCCCAAGTCCGTATAGCAGGGCGAAGATCGTCTCGTAGGTCCGCGCCCTATGCGGTGCACGAGACTGGTCGGGGAGTGTACCCACTACTTCCAGCAGGCGCTTGGCGTCGTTGAGACCGAAGAGATAGGGAATGCGCTTGCCCGTATCACGGCGTGGTGTAGCGCTTACAGGATTGCTCGCAACGAGCCGTTGCACAACGGCCCAGTCGAAAAAGCGATGGAGTGCACCGAGCAGGTGGTTGTAACTGCGCGGCCGCGTCCGCGGTCGTGATTGCAGGAAAAGGCCGCTGTGCCGTCGGCTCCTGAGGCGGCCGGCGTCAGAAAGAACCCGCCCAGCTGCTCCTTCGTCTCGGCGAAGGGCCCGTCGGTGGTGAACGCCTTGCCGTTCCGGATCCGGATCCGGATGGTCGTTGCCGTCAACGTGACCTAAGCTGCCAGACTCGGACGCTGGCCGCCCTTAGGAGCCGTAGGCGCAGCAGACGTATTTCATGGCCGCCTCCTATTTCTTGATGGCGAAGTCCGCCTCGTCAAAAATCTGACGGATCTCAATCACGTCGCCTTCGTCGGCGGGGCACCGCTGCGCCCATTTCACGAGCTCTTCTTTTGAGTTGGCCTCCACCATCCAATAACCGCCCAGCACTTCTTTCGTCTCGATGAACGGCCCATCGGTCACCGTCGGCTTCCCTTTGCCGAACGAAACACGCGCGCCGGTGTTGAGCGGATGAAGGCCGTTCAGCGAGAGGATTTTGACGGCCTTGCCCAACTCCTCATTAAAGCGGGCCATCTCTTCAACTTTCTTTGGGTCGGGCACAAAGCCGGGGTCCAACTTCTTATTGCCTCTGTAAACATTGGGGATCATCAGCATCATGAATTGCATAGGTCTTCTCCTTGGTTTTTATTTTGGTCCTGCACCCTTAGTCGTTTGACTGCCCCCAAATTCGACACACATCCAAACCATTTTTTTTCGATCTCCTGGAGCCGCCGTTCCAAATACCGCCGCTCCGGAGCTTAGCCGACACAAAGGGTGTCGGGCGCGGCGGGCCGAGCGCTAACGCTTTTAATAGATAAATACAGTTAACGCGACCGATCTCTCATTACTTGTCAGGCCTTCTGACGGCTCGGTGGTTAATCCCGAATAATTCGTCAAATTGAAACAACAGGACCGTGCTCTCGCATTGAACACGTGGTGAGACCGAAGAACTCCGAATGTCAAAATACAAGAAACGGAGCTCGACGCCGGCTACCGTGATCAACGACACGTCATGCTAGCTTGCGTGAGTCTAATGGACTTCCGTCTTAAATCGGGCTTAAGTACAATTTAGCGATGCTCAGATATTACCGTAAGGTCCTCATCGATCTGAAGACCCAAATCAACGAACTCTCTCGCGACCTCGACAACCATGAACTTCTATTCAAACTTCAGTGTTCTTTGATCAAGCGAATTACCAATACCGAAAAAAAGATTATCAGTCACAAAGTTACACGAGATTCGTTAAAGCCGAAACTAATCGAAAAGGGTCTATCAAAGAGAATCTCGAAAGCCGTAATTCACCGAATCAGCGCGTTAGATCGACGAATTGGGCAATTTCAATGGATGCTCTACATCTATCGATCGTTTGGGGATGCAATTGCATTTCTATATTTGGATAAATGGAATATTAAACCGCTTCTCTACGACCGGTCCACAGCCCAAGTGAAGCAAGATTCGGGCTACCTAACTGCCAAGGAAGGGCTAATTAACGAATTTGTACTGGTTTTAGATGCAAAGAAAAACAACGTCCCGGCGCTCTTATGTGATCTTACTAACAGCATTAGGTATGGGGACGTGTGCTTGCTTGGAAGCTCCGTGCCCGAATTGCTGGAGGTTAAGTCCAGTTACAATAAGAATAGGCGCGTCAATCGCCAACTATTGGAGCTAACAAAGGTTCAAGACTATCTTTTGAACGACGAAGGTTACGACGTTCGAGGCGCGGCGTTCTGTCAGCGCGTAGCTATTCGGACACCCGAGAGAAATTACATTGATCAGCTAAACATGTGTATAGCTGAAGCTCTCGAAGTGGGTCATTCGATCAAGCAGCCAGAACCCGGATTCCATATCTTCGTTAAAGCGACTGGTTCGCCGGTTGATTATGACAAAGTCTTTGGAGCGTTGTCTCAACCCGTGCCGTTCTTTCTCAACGAATATAAGAACAATGAGTGGTGGAAGTCGTATTACCCGTTTACGCTTTCAATTAGAAACCCAGAACACCTTTTTCTTTTCCTTAACGGGGACATTTTTATCCTTGTAATTATTGATCTTGGAGAAATGGCCAAGCTAGCTGATAAACGGCGGTTAAGGCTCACCCCGCTCAATGATCCAGATATGGCGTTTCAAATCGAGGGTGAGCGAGATTATCTCGAAGGCCCTTTTGTTCTCAAAATTTCGCAACATCTTTTTACTAGAATCGCTTTGGAGTGTCTTTCTTTGGATTGGGTACTGGATATGACGGAAGATAATATTTCACAGTACCAAGTGCTTGCTGCACGTGATGATGCTCGATTGAAGATAGGTGCCGACACACGCACCAGTGGAAATCGTTTGGTTGTTGTGCGGAATCCAAGATCAAGCAACTCTTCGGGGTAATGACGAAACCCTTTGATCCAGCGCCAAATACTCGCCGCGTCCTTTTGCAGTAAACCATTTTTTCAAGAATGCTCGGTTCTTTGACCATAGATTAGAGTAAACTCTATTCATGGATAGATCAGCCGCTGAGCGACCATCGGCTGACGGCTTATCGCCTTCCAGTGGTAAATGGATCGCGGGATTATGAAGTTCTGGTACTATCCACACTTTCTCCAACCCGGCTAAATACGCTCTCGCTTTCGTTTCATCGTCAAGCATAGAATCAATTTGCGGGCGACTAGGTTAGCAAATGGGGTCAAGTCCGCTTTTTGCTTTCTGTCGTTTGCGTTTTTAGCTAACAGCGGACTTGACCCGTTTTGGATCCTTCGGAGAATTTCACACTCTTGCCTACTTTCCCATCGTTGGCCCATTGAAAGACATAGTCCTCTTT
>Ga0137403_10006035_pt1 | contig 13915 bp, 13 predicted proteins | sample CZOMad2_1_16fung_FD_122057 | JGI IMG/M metagenome (GOLD analysis project Ga0137403, IMG submission 122057) | Vadose zone soil fungal communities from Angelo Coast Range Reserve, California, USA - CZOMad2_1_16fungal (Hybrid Assembly) | ecosystem: Environmental > Terrestrial > Soil > Vadose zone... | reverse complement strand
CTTGGTATCCGAGGGCTTGAACTCCACATAGATGACCACGTACTGCTGCTGGGCGGACTGGGCCCACGCCGGGCTAGCGAAGATGGAGAGCGCTGCCACGAGCAGGAACACGAAGCCCCATCGCGTGTCAGACATGTAACGTTCCTCCGTTGAACACTGATTCCATGAGTCATCATAGGCGGCGACCGCGAGGAGTGTGGGCGCCCTCGAGTATCAGTGTCAAGGACATAGTTCGATTCCAGATATTGCTCGATTTCCCCCCGGTGGCGGCGCCCGCCGAACAGAACCGTCTGAATCGATCAGCTCATTCATTCGTCCCAACAGGTTGTTCGCAGTCCTTCTGGTGAACCATGGGGCCGGTGCGACCTAGGGCTTCCGGGTTTGGTCACTCCGTCGGGTCTCGCTCCGTAGCGATGAGTAAGCGGAGAGCCGCCGCTTCTGAAGTCCTCTCTTCCTTCGATAGGCGTTTGGCTGTGGCAGCGGCTCCTGGGGCGGCCCACGCCCGAGTCTGGCACCTTATGTCACGGTGACAGGGGCCACGGTGGGGCGGCCGCCGCCGGAGGGCGTTTATGTTGACTATCCTCCTAATTTGGACAACAGTGACAATTCCTATGCTCCCTGCTCAACCTCCCGGAGCGCTGCCAGCAGGGCGAGGCTGTCCATTCACTCTAGACACTCGTTCCGGAAGGAGGAGGCGCCAATGAAGCCGTTCCAACTTCTTCGATGGAAGCTCTCGAGCTGCTGCGGTCACGAGTTCGGATACGAGAGCACGCACGAGGGCGTGCGCACATGCGCGACGCGCCGCGACTTCCTCAAGGGCGCGGCGGCCGGCGTCGCCGGGTTATCCGCGCTGGCCGCGCTTCCGGCAGGATCCGGTGCGCAGGGTCGCATGTACCCACCGCCGCCGCCGGCGACGAGCCCGGTCGAGGGGCTGATCGACTTCCACGTTCACACCGCGCCCGATGTGTTCGGACGCGCCCTCGCCGACGACGAGGAGGCCGCGCTCTCGAAGGATCGCGGAATGGAAGCGGTCGTGCTCAAGAGCCACACCGCGCTCACCGCAGACCGTGCGTGGCTCGCGCGCCGGCGTGTCCCGGGCATGAAGGTGTTCGGTGGCATCACGCTGAATGGATCCGCCGGCGGCATCAACGTCGACGCCGTCCGGTGGATGTGGCGCATGCAGGGCGGGCTCGGCCGCGTCGTGTGGTTTCCGACGTTCGACGCGAACAACCACGTGACCCGACTCAAGGAAGCGCCGTCCGGCATCAAGGTCGTCGGCGACGACGGCAAGGTGCTGCCGGCCGTGCGTGAGGTGTTGAAGGAGTGCGCCGCGCAGAAGCTCGTCGTCGAGACCGGACACTCGTCCAGCGCGGAAGTCCTGTCCCTCATCGAAGCGGCGCGCGATGCCGGCTGCGACCGTATCGTCGTGACCCACGCCGAGTTCGACGTCATCGGTATGACCGTGGATCAGATGAAGAAGGCCGGGTCGATGGGCGCCAAGATGGAGATCGCCACGCTCGGCGCGCTGTACGGCCCGACCGCGCACCTGGCGTTCATGCGGAACTCCAAGCACGTCTCGTTCAAGGAATCGGCGGATCACGTGAAGGAGGTCGGCGCCCAGCACTTCATCATCTCGACCGATCTCGGCCAGACGGCGAATCCGTCGCCGCCCGACGGGCTCGGGTGGCTGATCGCCGGGTTGATGTCGCAAGGGATCACGAAGGAGCAGATCCAGACGATGGGACGCGAGAATCCCGGCAAGCTCCTGATGGGCTAACTGGTCACCGCCGTTGCCGCTGCGCGGCCAGCCACTCCGCGGCCGACGGCACGCTCGGATCGCGCGGGCGCAGGTTGTAGTACGGCACCAGCGGGAAGTACGCGTCCGCCAGCCGGCGGAGCTCGGCGACAGGGTCGGGATGCAGATCGACGCGCAGATCGACCATCGCATACGGCTCGCGGTCCACGACGAAGAGCCCGCTGGAGCGATCTCAGGAGTCGCTCCCATAGCGCGAGATCGGCGCCCCGCTGGAACGTATCGAACATCGCGTCGGCCACCTTTGCGCTCACGACCGCGTTGGTCGTGACGACCACGTTGCGGTCGACGCGATGGCCCGCCCACGGCTTGTTGCCGGAGCCCGTGCGCGCGGCGGCGAGACCGCCCACGTCCAGACATCCGAGCTGGAGATTCAGACCGAGGTGACCGAGGCGCGGATTGGTGCTGGCCTGGGTGACGACGGCGCCCACCCCCGGCGCGACGTGGATGCATCGCCAGCCGACGGCCATCTCGCTGGTCGCGATGGCGATCCCGAGCATGCCGGTACGCTCGCACCGGCCGATGAGTGAGAACGTCGTGAACTCGATGCCGATCATCAGGAGCCCCACAGGTCGGGCAGCGTGTACCCACCCCGAAACGGATCGGACGGATCGAAGCCGTGCTGGAAGACGCCGGTGATCCATGCCTGACCCGCGATGGTAGGCACGATGCCGGGCCGTCCTCCCACCATGGCCTGGCCGGCGATCGCGGCCTCGAACCGCGAGCCGATGATTGACTCGTGGATGAATCCCTGACCCGGGGCGAGCTGCCCGCGCGCGTGCAGGACCGCCAGTCGCGCGGAGGTCCCGGTGCCGCACGGGCTGCGGTCGATGCGGCCGGGCGCGACGATCACGGCGTTACGGCTCACCGTCCCCGGGCCCGTGAAGGGCATGGCGAACTCGGTGAAGGTCACGCCGTGGATGTCCGGATTCTCCGGATGGCGCACGACGATCTGCCGGGCGGTGGCGGCGGTGATCCGGTTGCCGAGGGCGACCAGATCGCGCGCCTCCTTCGGCTCGACCGCGAAGCCGAGTGACGGCGCGTCGACGATCGCGAAGAAGGCACCGCCGTAGGCGATGTCGACCGGAATCGGGCCCAGGCCCTCGACGTCGACAACGACACCCAGATGCGTGGCGAAGCACGGCACGTTCGTGAACTGCACCCGCTCCACCTTGCCACCCCGGCAGCGCGCCTGGACGGGCACCGGGCCCGCCGGCGTGTCCAGGGTGAGCGACGTCACCGGCTCTCGCATCGGCAGCATGCCCGTCTCGAGGAGGACGGTGACGGTGCAGATGGTGTTCGATCCGGACATCGCCGGATAGTCGGTGGCTTCCATGATGATCAGGCCCGCGTCGCAGTCGGGCCGCGTGGGCGGCGTCACGAGATTCACGCAGAGCGTGGGCTTGCCGCGCGGCTCGAGCAGGAGCCAGCGCCGCAGCTCGTCGCCGTGCGTCTCGAGGTAGCGCTTCTTCTCGAACATGGTCGCGCCGGGCGGCGGCAGCACGCCGCCGACGATCACGTGGTTGTCCTCACCGCCGACGTGGCAGCCGATCACCGTCACCGTGCGTTCCCACCTCACGCTAGTCCTCCCTGCGCGGCCAGCGTCAACCGGAGGACCGCGTCCACCGAGGCGGACGTGTCGAGCCCCGCGATGGCCGTGACCAGGTCGTCGTACCGCGCCGGCGCGATCGGCAAGCCTGGCAGGAAGCGGCGCAGCTCGCGGGCGTCCCGCGCGAAGTCCCACATCAGCTCGCGGCCCTCGTACGTGCCCGTGACCCGGCGGCCGTCGCGCAAGGCGAACGTCATGCGCGGGGCGAAGCATTCCCGGCCCACCACGCCGAGGATCTCGACACGACGCTGCAGCGCGGTCACCCGGGCGGCCACGTCGGCGCCCGCCGACGCGCCCGCGTCACGCGGGTCCTCGACGTTGCGCTCCAACACGGGATAGTCGCCCGTCACCACCGTGTACGCCAGCATGTAGGCGGTGCGACCGAACCCGCTGCCATCCGGGGCCGGCGGGCGCGGGAAGCGCGGAGAGGGATAGAGCGTCTCGAGATGGTTCATCTCCAGCGTCACGTGCTCGATGTCCTCGACCTTCAGGCCGTGCCGGGCGGTCATCTCGTGGGCCAGCCAGATGACCGGCTGATTGAAGCCGGGCGTGGGATAGATCTTGAACTTGACGTCGAGAAACTCCCAGCGCCGGCCGAGATCGGCAACGATCTCGTCGAGGTCGGCTCTGAGCGGCCCTCGCCTTCGAGCGCCGTCGGTGCGCCCTCGAAGCCCTCGGCGGCGAGGGCGGCCGCCCACATCCCGCTGCGCGCCGCCTGGGCCTCGGCGAAGTCGGCGTCGCGCGCGCCGGTGCGCTGGCCCTCGATGAGGCTCCCGGCGAAGCTCGCCGCGAGGGCGATGGCGCTGGCGGTCCGCGCGGCGTCGAGCCCCAGCAGCTTCGCCGTCGTGGCGGCGCATCCGAGAATGCCGTACACGGGACTCGCCCGAAAGCCGTGGGCGGGCGTGGACGGGATGAAATCGCGGGCGCAGCGGCATTGCACCTCGTAGCCTGCCGCGAGCGCCGCCAGCAGCTCGCGGCCCGTCCGGCCTTCACCCTCGGCGGTGGCGAGGCCGGCGGGAACGATGAGGACGCCGGGGTGGGTCAGCATGTGGTACGAGTCACACTGGTTGTTGACCGCCACCGCCACGCCGTTGGCAAACGCTGCGCCGGCACGGGTCACGCGCGCGCCATCCACCCAGAGGGTCGCGCCCTGGCCGCGGCCGACGCCCCGCGCGCCGAGACGCTCGTGCGCGATCACGGCGCGACGGGCCGCCGCGGTCCGCGCGGCATCGAAGCCGGCCATGGCGACGGTGACGGCATGATTCACGACTGCCTTGGCCTTGTCGACGACCGCCGGCGGCAAGTCTTCGAAGCGGAGCCCGGCGACGAACTCGCCGAGCTCGACCGCCAGCGCTTTCTTGCCCGGCCCGAAGTTGAGGACGTTCACCGAGATCCCCATCCGCGTCCGCAAGATACTACGACCGTCAGCTCACGGTTGCGCCGGACGCCTCCGCCGCTTAGATTGCGGGCGATGCGCGTGGCCATCCTGCCGTCGGGCGCGCTGCTCGCGGACACGGCGCCCGGCGATGACGAAGCGAGCGACGGCTTGTCCGTCGCGGCCCGCGTGCGCGTCGCCCGCGCCTTCGGGCGTGGGCCCGGACACGCCCTGCTCGACCTGGGCGCGACCGAGCTCGACGCGGCGCTCGCCCCTGCCCTCGCGTTCCTGCGTGATCTCGGCCGCGCGTTCGTGACCCGGCTGTGCGCCGTGCCCGACCTCGAGGAGCGGCGCGAGCGCGTCGAAGTCGACTGCCCTGCGGACGAGCGCACGCGCCTGGCCGGCGCCGTCCCGCCCATGGACGGCGGCGAGTACGTCGACGCCGACTGGGTCGCCGCGCGCTGGGCCGACCTCAACCGCGCGTTCGCCGAGGAGATCCGCGCGCACCGCGGTCCCGTCGTGGAGTGGCTGAGCGCGCGCCATCACTCGTGGCACACGGTCGGCAAGGTGTGCGTACACCTGGCCGAGAACCGCGGAGACGAGGAGCACCCGTTCGCATTCCTCGCCACCTACGCCGTGCGCGCGGGCGCCGGCGGCAAGGTGCAGCATCGCCCCCTGGCGCGCGCGCTCGAGGAGTCCTCCGTGCGCGGCGATCGGCAGGCGCTGCTCCACCTGCTGGTGCCGCTGCAGCGCGCTGCCGAGCAGACCCCGTGGCTCGCCGAGCTGATCGACTCGGGCGCGATCTACGAGGCGATGGCCTGGACGCCCGCCGAGGCGCACCGCTTCCTGCGCGCCATCCCGGCGTTCGAGGCGGCCGGGCTGGTCGTGCGCGTCCCGGATTGGTGGCGCCCGCGGCGCCCGCCGCGGCCCGAGGTGGCCGTGCGCGTGGGCGAGAAGAAGCCGAGCGCCGTCGGCATGGACGCGCTGCTCGACTTCTCGGTCGCGGTCGCGCTGGGCGACGACAAGCTCACGGCCGCCGAGGTGCGCCAGCTCCTGGCGTCGTCGGGCGGGCTGGTGCGGCTGCGCGGGCAATGGGTCGAGCTGGACCGCGAGCGGCTGCGCGAGGTGCTCGCGCACTGGGAGGGCGTGCGGCGCCAGGCCGAGGAGGGCGGGCTGTCGTTCCTCGAAGGCATGCGACTGCTCGCGGGCGCTGCGAAGACGGAGGACGATGCTGCCGCTCTGGCGGCGCGCGAGGGATGGTCGCGCGTCGAGGCCGGCGTCTGGCTCGCGCGCACGCTGCAGGGGCTGCGCGGGCCGGCGGGGCTCGCGGCGGCCGACCCGGGCGCCGACCTTCGCGGCACCCTGCGGCCCTATCAGAAGGTAGGCGTGTCGTGGCTCGCCTTCGCCTCGTCGCTCCGGCTCGGCGTCTGCCTGGCCGACGACATGGGGCTCGGCAAGACCATCCAGGTGCTGGGGCTGCTCTTAGTGACGCGGCGCGCGCGAGCCGGCGACCCGCCGCATCTGCTCGTGGCACCGGCGTCGCTCCTCGCGAACTGGCAGGCCGAGATCGAGCGCTTCGCGCCGTCGCTGACGACGCTGGTGGCCCATCCATCTGCCATGCCCGCGCGCGAGCTGACCGAGCTGGGTCGCGCCGATCTCGGCTCCACCGATCTCGTCATGACCACCTACGGGACGCTGGCCCGCGTCGAGGCGCTCCGGAGCAGGGAGTGGTCGCTCGCGATCCTCGACGAGGCGCAAGCGATCAAGAACCCCGGGGCGCGGCAGACGCAGGCGGTCAAGGCGCTGAAGGCGCGCGCCCGCATCGCGCTCACCGGCACGCCCGTCGAGAATCGCCTCGGCGATCTGTGGTCGATCTACGACTTCCTCGACCCGGGCCTGCTCGGCTCGGCGCGCGAGTTCTCCGCGTTCGCCAAGCGGCTGGCCGACCGCCCGGACGAGAGCTACGCGCCACTGCGTCGCCTGATCCAGCCCTATCTCCTGCGCCGGCTCAAGACCGATCGCTCCGTCGTGGCCGACCTGCCCGACAAGACCGAGGTGAAGGCGTTCTGCCTGCTCTCCAACCCGCAGGCCGCGCTCTATCAGAAGACGGTCGACGAGCTCGAGCGCGCCATCGCGGGCCTCACGCAGGGCATCGAGCGGCGCGGCCTGGTGCTGGCCTATCTCATGCGCTTCAAGCAGATCTGCAATCACCCGGCGCACTGGCTGGGCGAAGGTACCTGGGACGAGGCGGGCAGCGGCAAGCTCGCGCGGCTGCGCGAGATCGTCGAGGCGGTGGCGGCGAAGCAGGAAAAGGTGCTGGTGTTCACGCAATTCCGCGAGGCCACCGAGCCACTGGCCGCGTTCCTGACGGGTCTGTTCGGCCGGCCCGGGCTCGTGCTCCACGGCAGCACCCCGGTCCGGGCTCGCGGCGGGCTCGTGCGACGCTTCCAGGAGGACGCGACGGTGCCGTTCTTCGTGCTGTCCGTGAAGGCGGGCGGAAGTGGCCTGAACCTCACCGCGGCCTCGCACGTGGTGCACTTCGACCGCTGGTGGAATCCCGCGGTGGAGGACCAGGCGACCGACCGTGCCTACCGCATCGGCCAGCACAAGAACGTGCTCGTGCACAAGCTCGTGTGCCGCGGCACCGTCGAGGAGCGCATCGACCGGCTCATCGAGGACAAGCAGACGATGGTGCGCGGGGTGCTCCAGGGTGGCGGCCAGACCCTGCTGACCGAGATGAGCGACGCGGAGCTCATGACCATGGTCGCGCTCGATCTCCGTCGGGCCACGGCCGCGGCGTGAGATAAGGAAGCGCGATGGCGTGGTACGGCAGCGGCGGATGGGACTACTACCCGCCTTACGTGTCGGTGGCGGAGAAGAGGGCGAACGGCGCCCGGGCGCTGGCGAAGCTGCTGAAGAAGAGCAAGCGCACGGCCGAGCCGGTCGTGATCGCGCACCGTAAGCGGCAGCTCACCACGACGTTCTGGGGCCAGGCGTGGGCCGACAACCTCGAGCGCTACGCCGACCTGGCCAATCGCCTGCCGCGCGGGCGCGCCTATCTCCGGAACAGCTCGGTGCTGGACCTGGCGATCGCGGGCGGCCGGGTCGAGGCCTACGTGGCCGGTGGCGAGCTGTACCGCGTGACGATCGGCATCGCTCCACTGGCGAAGTCGCGCTGGCGTCGCGTGGTCGATCGTTGCACGGGCCGGATCGGCTCGCTCGTCGGCCTGCTGCGCGGCGAGCTGTCCGACGACGTGCTGGCCGTGCTGACTCACGCGAAGGACGGGCTGTTCCCAGAGCCGCGCGAGATGACGCTCGACTGCTCGTGCCCGGACCAGGCGAGCCTGTGCAAGCACATCGCGGCGGTCCTCTACGGCGTGGGCATCCGGCTCGACGCACGGCCGGAACTGTTCTTCGCGCTGCGCCAGGTGGACCAGGCGGAGCTGCTCAGCTCGGCCACCGCCGGCGCGGTGTCGCGCGCCCGCCCGGCCACGAGCAAGCGCATCGCCGACGATCGGCTGTCCGCGGTGTTCGGGATCGAGCTGGAGGACACGTCGCCGGGAGGTGCTGGTCGTGCGGGCCGCCCGGCACGCCGGGCCAAACCTCGGCCATCCCGCGTCTCTGGACGGAGACGTTGAGCGCTGGTCGCGGTTGCCGTATCGTGGCGACAGCCATGAAGGCGCCACCTCTTCCGCTCTGGCGGATGACACGCGTCCGATACGACCGCCTCATCGATGTCGGCATCTTCGGGCCGGAGGACCGCGTCGAGTTGCTCGACGGCTTGCTCATCGCTCGGGAGCCACAAGGCCGACGCCACGCCGCCGTCGTCGTCCTCGTGCGCGCCGCGCTCGAGAAGGCGTTCGGCCGCGGCTACCACGTCCGCGAAGAGAAGCCGATTGCTCTCGACGAGCAATCCGAGCCCGAGCCGGACGTCGTCGTCGTGCCGGGCAAACCGCGGGACTACCTGGACGCCCATCCCTCTCGGCCCGTGCTGCTGGTCGAGGTCGCCGAAACGTCGCTCGCGATCGACCGATTGCGCAAGGGCGGTCTGTACGCGCGGGCGGGAATCGCCGACTACTGGGTCGTCAATCTGATCGAGGAGATGCTGGAAGTCTACCGGCAGCCGGTGCGCGCCCCATCGGGGCACGGCGACTGGAAGTACGACTCGGTCCGTCAGCTCCGACGCAACGCGATCGTCACCCCGCTGGCCCCGCCCCGGGCTCGTATCCGCGTCGCCGCCCTGCTCCCGTGATGAGATGACGGATCCCGGCGGCAACTTCTCCTTGCGCCGTGAAGGCCCCGGGCTGCTGCTCGGTCACGGGCGGCGCGACGAGCCCGATGGCTTCAACACCGAGATCGATCGGAGACTCGAGCCGCGCGTGGTCGAGCGCGCGATCCACCGCGCGCCGGCGCTGGCGGACGCCGCGCTCATGCGCGCGTGGGCCGGTCTCTAATACCGCCAGGCCATCGTGGATCTCGCGTTCTCGCCGAACGGCAGCCTGCTCGCCTCGCTCGGCCGCCACAAGGAGGGAGCCCTGCGATTGTGGCAACCCGGAGAGCGCGCCGGCGCCAAGACGTGGGCGGAAATCGCCGCCCTGCCGATGGGCCGCTGTCTCGCGCTGCGCTTCGACGGCTCGGGCGAGCGTCTGGCGGTCATGTGCGAGCGCGAGGTGCTTCTCGTCGACGTCGCGACGCGGTTGGAGTCGGCGCGCGTGTCGAATCCTCATCGCGAAGACTTGACCGCCTTCGACCTGGCCGCGAACGGGACGACGCTGCTGACCGCGGGGCACGCAGGAGAGGTGACGGCATGGGACGCGGCGACGCCGACGGTTACGCCGGTCCGCACCTTCTCGGTCGGCCGCTCGCGCCGTCCGGGCCCGTTGCCGCGCGGCGTCGAGCCACCCGAGGTGTGGGCGGTCGTGGTGGCGCTGTCGCCCGATGGCTCGCGCGCCGCCGCCGTCACGATCGAGGGGACGGTCTTCGTGTGGGACCTGGCGACGGGCGCCGAGCTGCTCGTCGACGCCCACCCCGAGGCCGGCGGACCGCCGTCAGGCTCGTTGCGGTTCGCCGGCAACGGTCGGCTGCTCGCGCCCACCGGGAGCCGGTACGGGATGCGCCTCTTCGACGTGTCGCGGAGGACGTCGCGGACCGTCGCGTCGGGATCGAAGGCCTACCACGCCGCCGATCCGCCCGATCTCGTCGAGCCGCCCGGTGGTGGCGACTGAATCGCTCAGCGCGTCGCGGTGGCGCGCGTGGCCGCCAGCCGCGAGACGCGCTCGTGGAGCGGCGGCGTGCCGAGTCGCTCCGACCAGCCGGCGAAGTCGGCGCGCGGCCCCGTCCAGCGCAGCCCGTCCACGTCGGTGCCGATGGGCGCATCCGCGCGCAGCGTGGCCAGCTCCCGGAACAGCAGCGCGCGCTCGCGCTGCTCCGTGAGCGTCGCGGCCAGCCGCGGCGCTCCGCGCACGGACACGTCCCACTCCGTGGCCGGCTCCGGAATATGCTCGAGGTGCTCGTAGCGGGCGAGCACCGTCGCCGCGGATCTCGCTCCCCAGCCCGGCAGACCGGGATAGCCGTCCGCGCTGTCGCCCACGAGCGCCAGCCAGTCGGGGATCGATACGGGCGGGACGCCGAACTTCTGCCGCACCCCCGACTCGTCGCGCAGCTCGCGCGTGCGCCGGTCGAGCTGGACGATGCGGTCGCCGCGCACGCACTGCGCCAGATCCTTGTCCGGCGTGCACACGATGACCTGGTCGACGCGCGCGTCGGCGGCGGCCATGACCGCCGCCGCGGCCAGGGCGTCGTCGGCCTCGAACTCGACCATGGGCCAGACCACCACGCCGAGCGCGCTCAACGCCTCTTCCAGCGGCTGGAACTGGGCGGAGAGCAGCGGGTCGATGCCCTCGCCCGTCTTGTAGCCCGGCCAGAGCGCGTTGCGAAACGATTCGACGACGTGATCCGTGGCCACGCCCAGATGCGTCACACCGCCTTCGAGCATCCCCAGGACGGACGCGACGACACCGCGCACCGCCCGCAGCTCCTCGGGAGCGCTTCGGTTGAACGCCGCCGCCGGGGAGAGGAAGTAGCGGAACAGCTCGAACGTTCCGTCGATCAGGTGGACGATCACGGTCAGCACATTATCGCAGTAGAATCGTTCGTAAGACTGCGAGGGGTGACATGAAGATCCGCATCGGTGTGGGAGCGGCCGGCACGTCCCCGACGCCTGAGGCACTGGCCGAGCTCGTCACGGGCCTCGATCAGCTGAACTTCGACTCCCTGTGGGTCTCGGAGGTGCTGACCGGCCCCGTGCTCGATCCCGTCGTGAGCCTCGCCTGGGCGGCCTCACGCAATCCGCGGTTGAAGCTCGGGACCACGATGCTGCTGCCGGGGCGCAACGTCCTCCGGCTCGCCAAGCAGCTGGCGAGCCTGGACGTGCTGTGCCAGGGGCGGCTGCTGGTGACGCTGGTCCCCGGACTCACCTACGCGCCGGAGCGCGAGGCCATCGGCGTCGACCCCAAGCGCCGGGGCGCGTTCATCGACGAGGCCCTTCCACTGCTGCGGCGCCTGTGGGCGGGCGAGACGGTCAGCCACGAGGGCCCCGTGGGCAGCCTCCGCGAGGTCAAGCTCTTTCCGCTGCCGGTGCAGCAGCCGCTCGAAGTGTGGCTCGGCGGCACGGCGCCCCCTGCTCTCGAACGCTGTGGTCGGTTGTCGGACGGGTGGCTGCCCTCGCTGTGCACGCCGGAAGAGGCGGCGGCCGGACGCCGCGTCATCGAGGAAGCGGCGGCGCGGGCCGGGCGCGCGATCAGCAGCGAACACTTCGGTGTGAGCATCGGCTACGCGGCTTCGCCCATCGACCCGAGCACCGCGCGCATGATGACGGCCCGACGACCCCGTTCACTCGAGCTCACGCCGGTGGGGCTGCCGGCTCTGCGCGAGCTCATCGAGCGCTTTCTCGCCGTTGGCTTCTCCAAGTTCGTGGTGCGTCCGGTCGTCGCGCCCGCGTCCTGGCGTGCCGAGCTCGAGGCTCTGTCGGCGGCCGTGGGTGACCTCCAGACCTGAGCCGTCGGCCGCCGTGACGTCCGTTCGCGTGAGCACGTGCATCGTCGGGGGAGGCCCGGCGGGACTGATGCTCGGTCTCCTGCTGGCCAAGCGGGGCGCCGATGTCCTGGTCCTGGAGGGGCATGAAACCTTCGATCGCGAGTTCCGCGGCGAGGTGCTGCAGCCGAGCACGGCGCACCTCCTGGACCAGCTGGGGCTCCTGGAGTACATCCGCGCCCAGCCCCATTCCCTCCTCGAGGCCGGCAAGATCCGGTTGAACGGCGCCGAGATCGGCGAGTTCTCCTTCAAGAGGATCGCGCCGCGGTATCCCTACGCCATCTGGATGCCGCAGCCGATTTTCCTGGCGGCGCTTCTCAGGAAAGCGGCGGCGCTCCCGTCCTTCCAGTGCTGGATGGGCGCGAAGGTGACGAAGCTCCTCGAGGAAAACGGCCGGGTGGTCGGCGTGAGCGGGAGCCGTCACGGCAAGGAGCCCTTCGAAGTCCGGGCGGACGTCGTGGTCGGGGCGGACGGACGCTACTCGGCCGTCGGACGGCTCGGCGGGTTCAAGCCCGAGTACGAGCACCATGACTTCGACGTCATCTGGTTCACGATCGAGCAGCCGCCCGGATGGTCCAGCACCTTCTACGTCTCGCTGGGTGAGAACGTCCGTGGGCTCATGCTGCCCAAGTATCCCCATCACATCCAGGCCGGCCTCGTCCTGCCCGCCGGCGAGTGGCGACGCTGGCGCGAGATGGGGGTACCCGCGGTGGCCGACCTCGTGCGGCGCTTCGACCCGATCTTCACCGGCTTCGCCGAGGCGCTGCGGGACTTCACGCCGTTCTTCCCCCTGGAGGGTCTGATCCGTCTGATCGACGACTGGGCGCGCGACGGCTTGCTCCTGATCGGCGATGCCGCCCACACCATGAGCCCGGTGGGCGCCATCGGCGTCAACGTGGCCATCGCGACCGCCGCGGTGGCCGCCCAGGAGCTCTACCCGCACCTCGGGCATGGCCCGATCCCCCGCGAGAAGCTCCAGGCGGTCCAGCGAATCCGGGAGCGCGACGTGCGGACCCTGCACCGTCTTCAGCTCGGGGCTCAGCGAGTGCTGCTCGGTCAGGGAAGCAGCAATCCGATCGTGAAGTGGCTCGCCCGAACGGTGCTGCCGCTGTTCTTGCGATCGCCGCTCCTGCCCACGGTGCAGCGACGTCTGTTCTTCGGCGCGCCCCTGCCGCCGCTGGATCCCACGTTCAGCTTCCGGGAGCCGGCCACGGTCGCGTCAGCTCGGAGATGACGCGCTCGTGTCCTGAGTTAGAGATTCACTGACAGAAACTGGCCGTCGAGGATTGCCCGGCGGCGCACGCCACGATCAGCCGCGCGCGGTGGTCTCGCGCGCCAGCGGATGCAAGACGTCGATCGCCCAGCCCACGTCCAGGCGCTCCCCCAGCCAACCCGGGGTCGCGGTCCGCGCGTCGATGACCAGCCCCTCGGCATCGTGCCGTCCTCGTAGGACCGTGACGGGATCGTCGAGCACCTCCGCGGGACGCGGCGCCTCGGGCAGCGGCCGGCCGTCCGGGCGGCGGAACCGAAGCGCGCCGTCCGGCTCTCGATCGAGCTGATAGCCTTCCTCGTGGACGGCGCGGTGGTGGCGCCGACAGAGGGTGGCGAGATTCGAGAGCGTGGTCGGGCCTCCTTGGGCCCAATGTCGGATGTGATGGCCCTGCCCGAACCGAAGCCCGCAGCCCGGGAAGCGGCAGCCGCGGTCTCGGTGGTGGAGCGCGCGGCGGAGCGCCGGGGGAATCGTCCGGGTCCGGGCCGCGACCTCCACGACCCGGCCGTCCCGGGCGTGCCGCATCACCACTCGGCTCGCGTCGCACGCCAGGCGCCGGGCCGTTTCCGCGGGAACGTGCGTGCCGTCCTCGAGGCCGGACTGGCCGGGCTCATTGGGGTCCGCGAGCGCCGGGGCGTCGACGTGGACCACCACCTGGTATCGCTCGGCCGGGGCGCCGGGATCGATGCCGTGATGGAGGGCCGTTTCCGCGAGCAGCGCCAGCGCGTCGGCCTGCTGCTGGGCCATCGTCGGCGG
>Ga0137403_10006034_pt1 | contig 13918 bp, 13 predicted proteins | sample CZOMad2_1_16fung_FD_122057 | JGI IMG/M metagenome (GOLD analysis project Ga0137403, IMG submission 122057) | Vadose zone soil fungal communities from Angelo Coast Range Reserve, California, USA - CZOMad2_1_16fungal (Hybrid Assembly) | ecosystem: Environmental > Terrestrial > Soil > Vadose zone... | reverse complement strand
AATCCCAAAACAAAATGCTTTCGACAGGCCCATGATAATGTCGCGATTACGCGTCCAGCGCACCATGTTCGACAAGTAATACGTGCCATTGATCTCGAGCAGAAAAATTGCGATGAAATAGCCAGCCGCGATGCCGACAGCGATACATTCGGCTACCAGCAGCGGCATGGATAGCATCATGGCGAGCGCACGCGGCACGACCAGATAATCAGTCGGATAAACCGCGAGCGCTCGTAACGCGTCGATCTGCTCGGTAACTTTCATCGTGCCGATTTCCGCCGACATGGCAGCGCCGACGCGACCCGCTACCATCAATGCCGCGAGCACCGGGCCAAGCTCGCGACAGATCGAGACTGATACCACCGCGCCGGTGGCCGATCCCATGCCGATTTTGTTAAATTGAAAGAACGTTTGAGCCGCGAAGACCGCGCCGGTAAATGCACCCGTGATCACGACAACAAGTTGTGAAAGCAATCCAATCTCGACGATTTGGTTGAGAAATAATTTCCAACGGAGCTTGTGCGTAAAAATACAACGAAACGTGTCGGCCGCGAGGAGCACGACCTCGCCCAAATATTGGAGAAACGCGAGCATCGGCGTTCCCAGCGTGTTAAAGAAGCGGACAATCATTGGCGCGAGAAATCAGAGACTAGTGATCGGTAAACGGTTATGCTGCAAGAGCCTTTTATGATTCGCTGATCAGTCGTAGATGCCGCCAGATTGCGAAAGTAATCGAAGACTCCCTGATCGCCATTGATTCTCCGATAATTTGCGTACGGCGTAAAGCTGCGATAAAAGATGTCGACCTGAAAAATGAGGCGCGCTGTTCACCTTCTCCTTGCGAGCAATCTGTTGATTGGCACGCTCTTTCTCAACAGTTGCCAAACCGTCCCGCAAGGAATCCAGCAGGCAAGGATCGAGATGGCGCAGCGCATTCAGGCCGAGCCGGTGGGCGACTATTATATCGGCCGGCGTTATTACAAGCCCGATTACAAATTCTGGGGTTACGTCCGGCGACCTGGACAGCCTTGGACCACGGCACAATTGGTGATGTTGAACGAAAAACAAAAGCTCGCACCGGACCGCGAACGACTCGAGTTTGGGGACGACAATAATTACGAATACAAGCTCTACGGCGACTTTAGCGGTGACAAAGTTTACGAGCCGGCGAGTAACAGTGTTTATCCGGAGTTTGTATTGAAGGGGTACGAATTGATCTCAACAAACCCCGGGCCAATTTTCAAAAGTCAAATCCGTGGCACCCCGACACCGGCGGAACTGCGTTACTCGGTTGAAAAACCTGAATAACGCACGCTGATGAGAAATGTTCCTACTCCGCTCGATATAACAAAGGCCGCGAGCGGTTCTAAAAGGAAGGATCCTCTCGGCGAGGAATTTCTTCGTTATCTGGCTGTAGAGCGCAATGCTTCGTCGCGCACACTAAAAGCATATCGCGAGGCGCTAGCTACGTTTCGAGCGGAAACTAAAACACCATGGAAAAAATGCACGGCCAATGATTTCCGCGATTACCTCTTTGCGCTTATGAAGCGCGGGCAAGCACGGTCCTATGTGCGATTGCAATTCTCCGCGTTGCGCACGTTCTATCAGTTTCTCGCAGCGCGAAAAGGTCTGCGAAGTAATCCCGTGCGCGAAGTGCAATTGCCAAAGCTCGACAAGAAGCTTCCGCTCGTGCTCACGCGCCAGCAAATCGAGGAACTTTTGGCCACCCCGGCTCGTGTTGCGAAAAACCGCGCCGCCCCTGTCTGGATGCCGCTGCGCGATATGGCGATTATGGAACTTTTTTACAGCAGCGGCTTGCGGTTAAGTGAACTGGCCGCTCTGGATGTGGCGGATGTCGATCTTTATACGGAATCGGTGCGCGTGTTCGGCAAAGGCAGAAAGGAACGCGTTTGTCCGGTTGGCTTGCCGGCGCTGGAGGCGATCTCGCGTTATCGTGCAGCGGCGAATGTACATTCAGGGCCGCTTTTCATAAGCAAATCGCGCAGGCGAATGTCCACGCGCTCGATCTGGCTTGTCCTGAAACGTTATTTGCGGCACACATCGATTCCAATCTCGATTAGTCCACACAAACTGCGGCACAGTTTCGCGACGCATATGCTCGATCGCGGGGCCGATCTGCGCAGCGTCCAGGCGCTTCTTGGCCATGCCAGTCTTTCCACCACTCAAATCTACACGCATGTGACGGTGGAACGGTTGAAGAAAGCCTATGCTGACGCGCATCCGCGCGCTTGATTGGCAGGGCTCGACCGCAGGCGAGCCGAAAGCGCTAGCCAGCGGCGGGCGCAGCCGTGCTGCTCTGCGGTTGCGATTCGGCGACGTGGAATGTGAGCCTTCCGTCGGCGGCCACAACCTCAACGCGGTCCCCTGCCTTGACGTGGCCTCTGAGCAGTTCCTCCGCGAGCGGGTCCTCAAGATAACGCTCAACTGCGCGTCGCATCGGCCGTGCGCCATATTGCGGATCGTATCCTTTCTCGATGAGAAATTCCTTTGCGCTCTGGCTCAGCTCGATATGAACCTCTTTCGCTTTGATGCGCTTGAGCACCTTGTCGACTTCAAGATCGACAATGCGCAGCAACTCCGGTTTGCCCAGCGAATGGAAGACGATGATCTCGTCGAGACGATTGAGAAACTCGGGCTTAAAGACGCGCTTGGTTTCGTCGAGAATCTTGTCGCGCATCGAAACGTAATCATGTCCTTCAAGCGGCGCGCCGAAGCCCATTACTGTCTGCTTCTTGAGTAACTCGGCCCCGACATTCGAGGTCATAATGATAATTGTGTTCCGGAAATCAATCTTCCGGCCTAACGAGTCAGTGATTTTTCCGTCCTCGAGAATCTGAAGAAGTAAGTGCATCACATCCGGATGCGCTTTTTCGATTTCGTCGAAAAGGACAACCGAATAGGGCCGGCGCCGCACTGCTTCGGAAAGTTGCCCGCCCTCCTCATAACCGACGTAGCCCGGCGGCGAACCAATCAATCGGGAGGCGGTAAATTTTTCCATATACTCCGACATGTCGATCTGGATAAGCGCGTCGGAGTCGCCGAACATGAATTCGGCCAGCATGCGCGCGAGATAGGTTTTGCCGACACCGGTAGGGCCGAGAAAGACAAAGGAACCGATCGGGCGCTTTGGATCTTTCAAATCGGCACGTGAGCGACGCAACGCCTTGCTGATGGCAGTGACGGCTTCGTCCTGGCCAATCACCCGCTGTTTCATTTCGGTTTCCATCATCAGCAGCTTTTGCGTCTCTTCCTGTTCCATGCGCTGAAGCGGAACGCCGGTTACCTTGGAAATGATGTGCATCATGTCGTCTCCGGTCACGACGACTTCTCTCTCTTCGCGTTCCTCGCGCCACTTGGTCAGAATGGTATCCAGCTTTTCTTTGGTTTGCTTCTCTCGGTCACGCAGCGCGGCGGCTTTTTCAAAATCCTGCGCTTTGATCGCTGCTTCCTTTTCCAGCCTGATCTCTTCGATTTCCTTCTCGATTTCCTTAACGTCAGGAGGTCGCGTCATGGCGTTGATGCGGGCGCGCGCGCCGGCTTCATCCATGACATCGATCGCTTTATCTGGAAGAAAACGCCCGGTGATATAGCGGTCGGAAAATCTGACCGCGGTCTCGAGCGCTTCGTCAGTCAGTTTGGCCTTGTGATGCGCTTCGTATTTTGGGCGCAAACCCTTCAGGATCTGGATCGCCTCATCGACGGTGGGGGCATCCACCTTTATCGTCTGGAAACGGCGCTCGAGCGCGGCGTCCTTCTCGATGTATTTGCGATACTCGTTCATCGTCGTCGCGCCCACGCACTGCAATTCGCCCCGGCTGAGCGCGGGTTTGATAATGTTCGATGCATCCATCGCGCCTTCAGCCGAACCCGCTCCGACGATCGTGTGCAGCTCGTCGATGAAAAGGATCACATTCTTGGAGCGGCGGATCTCGTCCATCACCGCTTTGATGCGCTCTTCGAACTGGCCGCGGTATTTAGTTCCCGCTACCATTAACGCCAGATCCAGCGTGATCACGCGTTTGTCGTGCAACAATTCGGGCACGTTGCCGTTCGCGATTTCCTGGGCCAGCCCCTCGGCGATTGCCGTCTTGCCAACCCCCGCTTCACCGATCAGGACCGGATTGTTTTTCGTCCTTCGGCAGAGCACTTGAATGACGCGTTCGATTTCATTACGCCGGCCAATCACCGGATCGAGCTCCCCTTTCTTGGCCAAATCGGTGAGATCACGGCCAAATGCGCGGAGCGCGGGAGTCTTGACGTCTTTTCTTGTTGGTTCGCCGCTTTCGTGGTCCGATTCGGGCGGTGTGAAATTTGGATCGAGCTCTTTTAGAATCTCGTTACGGGTGCGCTCAATATCGACTTCGAGACTCTTGAGCACGCGCGCAGCGACACCTTCCCCTTCCCGCAAGAGGCCAAGCAAAATGTGTTCCGTGCCAACATACGAATGATTGAGCGCCTTGGCTTCCTTGCCGGCAAGCGCGAGGACCTTCTTCACTCGCGGCGTGTATGGAACATTGCCGACCATCTTCGTTTCCGGGCCGGAGCCGACTTGCTTCTCGACTTCCATGCGCACGGTCTCCAGATCCAGACCCATCTTCTGCAAAACGTTTACCGCCACCCCCTGCCCCAGTTTGATGAGCCCGAGGAGCAGATGTTCGGTGCCGACGTAGTTGTGATTAAAGCGATCGGCTTCCTTGCGAGCAAGCGCCAGAACCTGTTGAGCGCGCGGCGTGAAATTATTCATTATTCGATGGCCTCAGCAGTCGAGCCATTGCCCGACTTCCTCACCATCTTACTAATATCAGGTTTGGGGAAGAGTTTCAAACGTTCGCGAATAATCTGGGCGCGCAGCTGGTCGCGCTCTTCCGCATTTAATTTCTGCTGAGAGCTTTTCTGCAGGTGTGCCGGCTGAGTATCAATGAACAATTCGTCGATAGGCAGACGCCGATCTTCCGGAAACGCACTCAGGTCGACGCCAAGCTTGATGATTGACAATAAATTGAGCGCTTCCTTGGAAGCCATTGCATGCGCGTAGGTCAAAACGCCGTAGGCCCGGCCGATCTGATCCCAAAGCGTATTCGGTTTTTTCTGGAGCAACACCTGCCGGGCGTCATGTTCCTTCTCGATAATTGTTTCAATCACTTTGCTCAGACGATTAATGATTTCCTCTTCCTTTTCACCAAGCGTCGTCTGATTGGAAATCTGGAAAAGGTTGCCCATCGCTTCGGTTCCTTCGCCGTAAAGGCCGCGGACGGCGAGACCGATTTTGCTTACCGCCTGAATGACCTGATTAATCAGTTCGCTCAAGACAAGCCCGGGCAAGTGCAACATCGCAGACGCGCGCATGCCAGTGCCCACGTTAGTGGGGCAAGCGGTCAAATATCCGAGACGCGGATCAAAGGCGAACTCCAGTTTGTTTTCGAGCGCACTGTCGATCTTGTCGACCAGTTTAAATGCCTGTTTTAGCTGCAAACCAGAGCGGATCGACTGCATGCGGAGATGATCTTCTTCATTGATCATGATGCTAAGGGTTTGCCGGCGATTAACCACCACCGCGCTGCCGGCGCCCTTGGCCGCATGCTCGCGACTAATCAGGTGGCGCTCGACAAGAACCTGCCGGTCCAGCGCCGAAAGATCCTGCAGGCTTTCGGAAAATGAATCCTGCATTTCGGGCAGATCTTCCACGCGCGGTCTGATCAAATCGAGGATCGAACCGCGCTCCGCCTTCTTTGCCCAACCCGGAAATGGGCGGTTGCGCAAATTGCGCGCGAGTCGAACGCGGCTGCTGATCACAATTTGGTGATGAGGTCCTTCGCCGCGCAGCCATTCGCCGGCCGTGGAGGTCATACTAGACAATTTCATGGTGAATTCGGGACATCGCTTTCGAGTTGCTTGATTTGGTCGCGCAATGAAGCCGCCGTTTCATAGTTCTCGTCCGCGACTGCTTTCTGCAAGTTCTCAGTCAGCGCCCGCATTCGATGGTTCAGCTCGATGGCACGATGCGCGCGCTCCGGCAGTTTGCCCACATGCTCCGTCCCTTTGTGCATTGCTTTCAAAAGTGTGTTCAAGCCTTCGGCAAACGTGACGTAGCACACGCTACATCCGAGACGGCCAGTTTTCTTGAAATCGGCCTGGCTAAAACCGCACACCGGACATTTCTCAGTCGAGGCTCCTTTTTCGATTTCCTCCGCTGCACCAATGCCGAGGAGCAAATCGGCGAGTGCGAAACCAGTAGGATCCTGCACCCCTTTTTCTTTTGAGCAAGCGTCGCAGAGATTCACCTTCTGCATCTTGCCCTCCAGAATCTGGGTCAGGAAGACCGTCGCGTCATTGCATTTGCAAACGTCGCACAACATCTCTGCTAATTAGACCTCGAAAGTTTGGATACATTCAAACCTGAATATTTCCGAGCACTTTCCGCTTTGGGAGACGCACTGCTCAACGTTCAGCAAAAATCGGTGTGCCTGTTTCACGCGTCATTTCCCGAAATCGTGCGATTGTGCGCGTCGTGATTGGTCCCGGTTTTCCGTTGCCGATGGAGCGCCCGTCAGCTTTGACGACCGGAACGATCTCTGCGGCAGTCCCTGTCAGGAAACATTCGTCGGCCACGAAAACATCATGGCGGGTGATATCAGTTTCCGAAATCTTGATGCCGAGTTCCCCCGCGATCTCAAAAACAATCCCGCGCGTAATGCCCCGGAGAGCGCCAGCTGTGATAGGTGGCGTGAAAATTTGACCGCGCTTGATGATAAAAACGTTATCAGCAGTGCATTCGGCGACGTTCCCCGCATCGTTCAACATGAGTGCCTCATCCGCGCCAGCCAAATTCGCTTCAATCCGCGCCATTACATTGTTCAGGTAATTAAGGGATTTAACCGCCGGATTCAGCGCGGCCGGATTACTGCGACGTGTTGCGCAAGTGATAATCGTTAATCCTTTTCGATAAAAGCTCTCGTGATAGAGAGCGATCGTCGCCGCGATGATAATCACGCTCGGATATTTACACTGCGTCGGATTTAACCCCAGGTTGCCAACCCCGCGCGTGACCAACAGGCGGATGTAACCGTCACGCAGGCCATTTTGCCGGATCGTTTCGAGAACCGCCTCCGTCATGTCGCGCATCGACATGGGAATTTCCAGACAGATCGAGCGCCCTGAATCCCACAGCCGGGCGAGATGCTCTTCGAGCCGAAAGACACGGCCATTATAAAAGCGAATGCCCTCGAAAATTCCGTCGCCATAAAGCAGGCCGTGGTCGAGGACGGATACCTTGGCGTTCGCTTCCGAATAAAATTTCCCGTCGATGTAAATCTTAGCATCCTTGATGCCGGTTGCCGGCCGTGGCCGACTTTCGACTGTGGGTTCGATTACTGCATTAGCACCGGGGACATGAGTTTTCGGTTCGTCCAACACCATCGCATCAGTGGTTTTCATAATTGCGAGAAAAATCTCGGTGGTTCACTACGCAATTCAAGGGGAAACGTTGAAGCGTTAAACAGTTGAAGGATTGAAACGGATTAGCTCCTCCAGCGCTTCATCGCTTCAACGCGATTGTCGATCTTCGGCATGATCGCGTGTGAACGGAACAAATTTCACCGGAGTGACCGCTTTCTGCTTAATTTTTCCGCCGCGTTTCTCCAGCAAGTACAACATTTGCGCGCCAGTCTTGCCGACCGGAATGACCATTCGGCCGCCTTCCTTCAATTGTTCGACGAGCGGCTGCGGTATGTGATCGGGCGCGGCCGTGACGATGATCCCATCGAAGGGTGCGTGTTCCGGCCAGCCTTTGTAACCATCGCCGGCTTTTATATGCACGTTGTTGTAACCGAGCTCGCGCAATAAAACTTCAGCGTGTTGCGCGAGTGGTCGCACGATTTCGATTGTGTAAACCTCACGAGCCAATTCCGAAAGGATGGCGGCCTGGTAACCGGAACCGGTGCCGATCTCGAGCACGCGATCGCTCGCCTTCGGTTGAAGTCGTTGCGTCATGAGGGCGACGATGAACGGCTGCGAAATTGTCTGCCCGTAACCGATCGGCAGCGGCCGATCGTCATATGCGCTATTGCGCAACTCGTTCGGCACAAATTTTTCGCGCGGCACCTTTGCCATTGCTCGCAAAGTGCGCGGATCGTCGATCCCGCGGCTGCGGAGCTGGCGTTCGACCATTCCGCCAGCCGACGAGCTGAACGTTCCTCTTCCGGTATCGCGAACGTTCCATTGGTCGGCTCGCGAGGCGGGTTCCTGTGCTGGAGAAAGCCCAATATTGCCGAAGTAAGTCAGCAATACTACAAGGCCAAACCGCGTCATTGCGAAAAATATCCTGACGAAAAAGCTGTCGTCCAGCCGCTCTTAGCCCAACACACCGTCGGCGATGTGCAATTGACGATCGCCGCGTGCGGCCAGGCGAGCATCGTGCGTCACGACAAGCAGCGTTGTGTTTCGCTCCCGTGCGAGATTCAACAGAAGATCGATAATTGCATCGCCGGTTTTAGAATCGAGATTTCCGGTTGGTTCATCGGCGAAAATGATATCGGGATTGTTCGTCAGCGCGCGCGCGATTGCCACGCGTTGCTGTTCGCCTCCTGAAAGTTCCGCCGGCAGATGCTGCATTCGATCACCCAGTCCGACGGCGGCCAAGCTTTCTTCCGCGTCGCTTCTCGTCGCCCGACGCGCAATCATTGCGGGCAGCAGCACATTTTCCAATGCCGTGAGTTCGGGAAGGAGAAAATAACCCTGGAAAACAAAACCCATCTTCTCATTTCGCAGACGCGCCTGCACAGCCGAGCTGCCACTGTAGAGCCGGCGTCCTTCGAATTCGACTGTTCCCGATTCGGGACGTTCCAGCCCGGCCAGCGTGTAAAGGAGAGTGGTCTTGCCCGCACCGGAAGCGCCCGAGAGAAAGACCGCTTCGTTGTGCGCGATCTCCATCGAGATACCGCTCAAGACTTCAATCTGCCGTGCGCCCATTCGGAATGATTGAAAAAGATCGCGTGCGACTAATTGCGGGGTTCGCTCCATTAACTCAATATTGTCCTTCCGTTATCTGCCGTAAATCCAGTCCGAAAACAAGATACTCTCCCACTTGCGACAGCCCGCGCTTTACCCGCTTCGCTGAGCGACGAGCGGCGTCGAGGAGCTTAACAGCAGCACACCGCAACGCTCAGACGTCGACGGCCACAAACATGCGATCCGCGGCCATCAATATTTTTTTGTACGTCGAAAAGCCGCCGCTGGAATCGTTCAGCAGGGGCTTTCGTGATGGAAGTTGTCGCTTATGACATTCCCAATGCTTCCAGGGTTGGTTGATCAATCGCCGACGTGACGTACAGCTCGTGGTCGCGTTGGTAAGTTGCGACCGCCGCGCGCGTCAGAGGCCCGAGCAGGCCGTCAACGTCGCCCTGATAATAACCCTGTTGTTGCAACGCGGCCTGCACGTTAGCAACAACCTGATCCGGGGGCAGATTGTTATACGCGTAGATCGGACCGTCGTAGGCATAATATGCGCCCGGATCGTAGCCCCAAGCCGGATACCACCAGCCCGCATTCCAATAATACCATCCGCCATATGCGAAAACGACGCGGTTGTAATGACTGTTCCACCAACTTCGCTCATGCCACACCGGTCTGTAATCCCGGAAAGCATGATAGCTTGGACCTCTCCACCATTCGCTTCCTGCAATGCGTCTGTTCTGCTCGAACTTTACACTTTGGATGTGTCGCGGGTGTGTCTTGGTTTGAAGTTTGAATTTCTGGGCCTTGTACGGCTTGCCTTTCCCGTGACCTTTGGCCACAACCAAATGCTTTTTCTTCGCGTGCGATTTGTGTGACTTCTTGTCCTTTTTTTGTCCACCAACCGCGGCAACCGCGAGCGCCAGGCTGCAAATCACGACGACGAATATTCTCATAATTTTTTCCCTCGGTTAATTAGATATTTTGCCGTTTCCTGTTTCGGTGACGCAAAAAGCCGCCGCCTAATTCATTCGGCAGCGGCTTTCGTGGTGGGAATTGTCGCTATGCCATTCCCAACGATTCCAGCGTTGGCCGATCAATCGTGGAAGTCGTGTACAGTCCGTGGTCGCGTTGGTAATTAGCGACAGCCTCACGCGTCAGCGGGCCGAGCAGGCCATCGACTTCACCGCGATAATAGCCTTGCTGTTGCAGCGCGGCCTGCACGTTAGCGATTACCTGATCCGGCGGCAGATTGTTATAGGCGTAAATCGGGCCGTCGTAGGCATAATAGGCGCCCGGATCGTAGCCCCAAGCCGGGAACCAGTAGCCGCTATTCCAATAATAGGGTCCCCCAAACACGAAAACGATGCGCGAGTGATTGTGCCTCCACCAATCTCTATCGTGCCACTCAGACCTGTAATTTCGAAAAACCTGGTAGTTTGAACCTTGCCAGTTGTGGCTCCCTTCGATGCGTCTGCCTTGCTGGAAATTCACAGCAGGCGCGACCGCTTTGTTCGGCTTGGTTTTGCTTGCCAGGTTGAAATGTTGAGGCTTGAACGGCTTGCCCTTGGCTGCTCCCTTGCCGGTTGTTGCCGCCGTAGCAGCCTCTCCTGGCTTGCCTGCGCCGGTCTTTTTGCCTCCCCCGGGCTGTTTGGCTCCCGCGGTAGCCTGTCCTGCTCCTGCGGCTTGACCTGCTTCCGCGTGTTTGCCTTTACCCTTCCCTTTACCGGTCGACATGCCCGCTACGTTGCCGGTTTCAGCCGGTTTGCCTGCGTGGGCTGGCTTTCCTGCTTTAGCGGGCTTGCCCGCTCCCGCTGGCTTGCCTGTCGTCGCTGGTCTTCCCGCTGTCGCTGGTTTGCCTGTTGGTTTTCCAGCCGGTTTCGAAACCTGCCCAGCCTGTGCACCCTTTTTCTTTGGTTGTTCCTTCTTTTTCTCTTCTTGCGCGCCAAGAGCGAGAGACGCGAGCGCGAAACTGCAAATTAAAACAAGAACTATTCTCATAAGTTTTTTCCTTCTGGGTTGTTAGACCTCTTGCTGTCTTTATTTATTCAACGTTAGAACGTTGCTTTCTGGATGCCTCATGTGCTCTTGCGCACGCTGCCGGAAGTCGGCAAGCGCCGCCAGATTTTTCGGGAAAAGAGACCGCACGATGAACTGATCGTGCGGCTCTCCGGTGAATAGGATTGCTGATCTTATGTTAAACCAAGCGTCGCGATGGTGGGCTCGTCGATCGCCGAAGTGATCGCCAGTCCATGGTCAGCTTGAAAAGCTGCCAGCGCTCTCCGTGTTTGCGGTCCGAGGAGTCCATCGATCGACCCGAAGTAATAACTGTCACGCTGCAATTGAATTTGCACATTAACCACCACCTGATCGGGGGTTAGGTCGGCGTAACCGGTGTAAATTGGTCCGTCGTACGGATAGTACGCGTATGGAGCATAACCCCATGCCGGGTACCAATAGCCGGAATTCCAATACCAATATCCGCCCATCACGAAAATGATGCGTGAATAATTGTTTGTGTACCAGGCGCGGTCACGATAGACCCGGCGATAGTCCCGAAACGCGGCGTAATTTCCACCGGAAAAACGGCTGTCTCGCCAATTGTTGACGATGGCTACGTTACGGCTGCGATTAAATCTCCCCGTGCGATCAGCCCTGAAGCTGCGCTCCTGAGCGGCTGCAACCTCTCCCCGTGAGCGAACCTGATCTCCACCTCCTCTGAACGCGCGTTCGCGGCTCACCGCGACATCCCTGCCTGCTCGGACCTTGCTCCGGCTCGCGACATCCCTGCTTGCGCGGACGTTGCTCCTGGCCACGACATCGCTGCCTTTACGGACCTTGCTTTTGGCCGCGACATTTGGCTCACGGATGGTGCGTCCGCGATCTGGTCGCACGCTAGCACGCTTGACGGTCGCTTTCGACCTCGCATGAGGCCTCGCGACGTTATACTGCGTTCGCGCTTTTCCACCGCTCGTTACAGTCGTCCTGCCTTTTGCTGGTGCCGCGACCTGGGCGCTGGCTTTGCCGCGCCCCTTCCCCTTCGTCTTATCGGGAGGCGCACCCGCGGCGGTTAATGCCAGCATCACGCTCCCGATACATAATGAATATAGAATACGTTTCATCGTTTTCCCTTTCTTTGTCCTTATCTATTTTCGACAGACGCGCGGGCGAATTATTCAACCTCATTGATAGTTCGCGGTTGAAATGGCGATGACACGCCCGGCGATGTGCCCATCTATTTAACGTTCGCGCAAATAGCTTTTGGAATGCCTTGCCAGTGCAAAAACGTGGAGATTAGCGTGCAGCTTCCACTCCTCGACGCTGTTGTCGCAGTGCTTCGAAGAGCACAATTGCTACCGCCGTCGCAAGGTTCAGGCTCCGCGTCCCGCACATCGGGATCGTGATGCAATTGTCGACATTGGCCGAGAGCAAAGTCTCAGGCAGCCCCTTGGTTTCGCGACCGAAAACAAGAAAATCATCTGGTGTGAACGTCACATCGTAATAGGCGCGCTTAGTTTTCGTCGTCAGAAAAAAATAACGTGTATTCCGGGACTGCGCACGCTGCAGGTCATCGAACGAATTCCAAAGTCGCATGTTCACTTCATCCCAGTAGTCAAGGCCGGCGCGTTTCAATTGCCGATCGTCCAGGGAAAACCCGAGTGGCTTTACCAGATGCAGTGTCGATTGGGTCGCAATGCAAAGCCGACCAATGTTGCCCGTATTCGGCGGAATCTCCGGTTCAACCAAAACGACGTTGAACACGAGATCTCTCAGGAACCCAGGAAAGCAAGACGGAACATCACTTCACAATTTTCCTGCGCTCTTGCTTTCCTTAGAGATTACAATTTCGATGCGACAAATTTTTCCAGCTTCACCACGTCCGCCGCGAATTTGCGGATCCCCTCGCCCGTTTTCTCGTACGCCATCGCGTTATCGTTCAGCATCCAACGGAACTTCTTCTCGTCCAGCTCAAGCTTCTCGACCTTCGCCGACTTCGCTTTCTCGGGATCGAGTTTGCGTTCGAGCGGTTCCGTCGATTCGGAAAGTTCCTTCATCAACTCGGGACTGATCGTCAGGCAATCACAGCCTGCCAATTCTCGAATCTGGCCAGTGTTGCGGAAGCTGGCACCCATCACTTCGGTCGGGATGTCGAACTTCTTGTAATACGTATAAATTTCCTTAACCGATTGCACCCCGGGATCTTCCGCGCCCTGATAATCGCGCTTGTTCTCCTTTTTGTACCAATCGTAAATCCGGCCGACGAACGGAGAGATCAGCTGGACCTTCGCTTCGGCCGCGCGCACTGCCTGTGGGAATGAAAACATCAACGTGAGATTGCAGCGGATCCCTTCTTTTTGCAGTTGCTCCGCGGCGTTCAATCCTTCCCAGGTTGACGCGATTTTGATCAATACCCGTTCGCGCGGAATTTTGCGCTCTTCGTAAAGTTTGATCAGCGTCCGCGCTTTCGTGATGGAACCCTCGACATCGTACGACAATCGCGCATCGGTCTCGGTCGATACGCGGCCCGGCACGATCTCCAAAATATCGCAGCCGAATTGGACCAGCAGATGATCGCAAATGTCTTCGATCTGCTGGTGACCACTCAGATCCGATTTCTTTCGATCGGCCAGCACTTCGTCGAGCAAGTGTCCGTATTGCTGCTTTTGGATAGCGGCAAAAACCAGGCTCGGATTCGTCGTTGCGTCCTGCGGCTTGAAATCCTTGATCGATTCAAAATCCGCGGTGTCGGCAACGACTTTGGTGAATTTCTTAAGCTGGTCGAGCTGATTCAATTTCGTTTCGCTTTTTTTCTCTTCAGCAACAGCGGTGCTCATGATTGTTTTCCTCCGTTCGTTAAAACGGTACGCCCGAATTGAAGATCGACAATCGCAAAGTGAGCTGGCGCCGTGATCACGCTGTAGCCTTGGCGAAAGCGGATGACCCCTGA
>Ga0137403_10006033_pt1 | contig 13918 bp, 13 predicted proteins | sample CZOMad2_1_16fung_FD_122057 | JGI IMG/M metagenome (GOLD analysis project Ga0137403, IMG submission 122057) | Vadose zone soil fungal communities from Angelo Coast Range Reserve, California, USA - CZOMad2_1_16fungal (Hybrid Assembly) | ecosystem: Environmental > Terrestrial > Soil > Vadose zone... | reverse complement strand
CGGGTGGCGCGCGACCAGGGGTGCTGCGGCGCGCTGCACGCCCACAACGGGGACCTGGCCCGCGGTGCGCAACTCGCCGCCGACCTCGCTGACCGACCCGGGCGGATGGTCTCCACCGCCGGCGGTTGCGCGGCCCATCTCGCCGCGGTCGCCGGCCGCGACCGGGTCCTGGACTACTCCGAGGCGCTGCTCGAACGCGACCCGGTGCCCGGCCCGATCATCGTCGACGGCCGGCCGGCCCGCATCGGCCTGCAGGACTCCTGCCACCTGCGCAACGGGCTGGGCGTCAGCGCCGCGCCGCGGACGGTGCTCGGCATGCTCGGCGACTACGTCGAGGTCCCCGGGGCCGGGGACTGCTGCGGCGCCGCGGGCACCTACGCCATCCTGCGCCGGCGCGACAGCCGGCGGGTCCTGGCTGCAAAGCTGGCCGCGCTGGCCGCTCTCGACCTAGACTTTTTGGTCGTGGTGAACCCCGGATGCCAGCGCCAGCTGATCGCCGCGGTTCGCCGCGCGCGGCTGCGCACCAGGGTGGTGCACCTGGCCGAGCTCGTCGCCTCGGCGCAGGCCGATCACCGATGAGCGGGGAGCCCGCCGACGACCTCGACATGATCGGGCTGACTCCCCGCGACCCCCGCGATGCCATGTCGCTGCAGACCGCGTGGTTACGGAGCTTCCTGGCGGTGGCCGACAACCTCGAGCGGGCGAAGCAATATGGATTACGCGCAGCGGTTGTGGTTACTACTGAGCCGCGGGCGTTTGTTGACTCTGTCGCTGAGTGGACCGGCGGACGAGGCGTCAACGTCATAATCGATCTTGTCGGCGCGAAGTATCTTGAAGCCAACCTTAATGCGCTGTCTGCACGGGGACGGCTGATTTTGGTGGGAACTGCTGCCGGCGCGCAGGCAATGCTCGATTTCTCTACGGTGATGAGGAAACGACTGACAATCGTTGGGACGGTTCTGCGCGCGCGTTCAACTGAAGAGAAGGCAACGGCGACGAGGTTGTTTGCCGAACAGGTTGTACCGCTTTTAGCGGATGGCACGATCAAACCGGTGGTCGACCGGGTCTATAAAATCGAAGAAATTCGCGAAGCACACGCGCGCATTGAATCGAACGAAAGTTTTGGCAAGATAGTCTTGCTGATTGGGGGAGAGTAGGACAGACATTCTAGTCTGTCCTGGCCCTTACAAGGAAAAGGACAGGCACGAATGCCTGTCCCATATCATTCAACACAGAGCGACAGGCAGGAATGCCTGTCCAACAAAATTACGAGCGTGCTCGGGCTCGTCTGGCTGCCAATGCGAGTTCGCGTGCCCGCGGCATGGCCTCCACGGCCCGTGCGATTTGCGGGTCGCTTTCATTGAAGACCTGCACCGCGGCCACCGATCCGTAAGCCGCCGTCGCCAGATCGTAGCGCAACTGCCGCTCGACAAACGGGCGCAGGCGATCCAATTGTTCCGGAGTCGCTTTGAACACCGGGTTGCCGGCCACGAAACGCTTGAATTCTTTGAACAGAGCTTCAGTCACAGGAAAGTCCGTCGCCTGAAGATCATGTTCATACTCAATGGCGCGCTGCACCTTGTAGTTTTCAAAGCCCGCCACGCGTCCGGTAGTTAGTTCCAGCGCAAAAGAGAAGATTGGATCTACCAGACGATTTTCAGCCAGCGTAATCTTCGTAGGCTTAGCGATCTCGTCCGGCGAGATTCCACCACCACCGTAGACGGCACGGCCAGTATCCGTGTGACTCTCCGGCCCGACGGGCAGAGCAGGCGTCGATTCTTTGTTATTCAATACGCCGCCGCGAGTGTAGTAGTCATAGAAAGCGCCATTCGAGTAGTCGCGCTGAATCAAACGGCCCGACGGCGTGAAGTATTTGGCGATGGTCAGCAGGAGCGCGGAATCATATTCGAGTTGAATGGGAAGTTGAACAAGCCCTTTGCCAAAAGTATTCTCGCCAACGATGAGCGCGCGGTCATGATCCTGCAACGCCCCGGCTACTATTTCAGCCGCCGAAGCCGTATCACCGTTTACCAGGACAACCAAAGGAACCGGATCGGGCGAATCGTTGAGCGCGGTAAATGGTTCGGTGCTTCCCCGGATTCTTCCTTGTTGTTTGACGATCAACTGCCCGCGTTGCAGGAACGTGTTAGCAACTCGCACAGCCTGAATCAAGAGGCCACCGCGATTGCCGCGCAGGTCCAGCACCAGCATGTTCATCCCCTTCGAATGAAGATCCTGGAGCGCAGCCTGAAACTCGTCAGCGGTTGTAGTATTGAAGCCACCAGTCATAGCCACATAACCGACTCCGGGCCGGACCATGTAGGCCTGCGGAATAGACGGCAGCGGCACGGCATCGCGTGTGATAGTGACAGTTTCACTTTGTCCGGTGGCAGCGTGCTCGACAGTGACCTTAACAACGGTGCCAAGCGGCCCCAGCAAAAACTTGCGCACTTCGGAAAAGTTCTTGCCCTTCATTGACTGGCCGTCAACTGCCACTATCTTATCGCCGAACCGCAGTCCAGCACGTGAAGCCGGCGCGTCCTGGAACGTGGCACGAATGTAAGTGTTGAGCTGGTCGCCCTGATGCAGGTCGCCAATGGTTGCGCCGATACCGAAATACTCCGAACGTTGTTCCGTCTTGAAGGCGGCGAAATCAGCTGCATCGAGATAGGTTGAATGCGGGTCAAGCACATTCAACATCCCGCTAATCGATGACTTGAAAATCGCGTTGTAGTCCAGCTTTTTGCCGTCGATATAGTTGTCCTGGATTACCGACAGCGCTTCCGCGAGATCACCCTTCACGACCGCACCGCTTACACGCGTCGAGCTCGACCCCGATTTCGTGTTGGCCGCCGTTGAGGGTTCAAGTGGATTGTTGGGTTGCCGGCGTGCGGAGCCAGTCTGTTGCGAAAAGATGCTTCCGGAAAAAGAAAGCGCCAAAATGAAGAATATGGCAGCAGGCGAGTAAAATCTGGTTCTCACAAAAAGCCTCCTAAAAGTCCTGGTTCTCGACCCCCACAAATTGGATACGCGCCTTCTTCGGGCCGAAAGCGAGTTTGCCAGAATAACACGAAGACCCTCACCAGCTGAACGTAAGTTGCGGACAGATACGAAAAGCAGCTTCGGGTTGTTTCTTCTGCAAAATTCTGAAAACCGTTCTCAAAGCCTGACTTCAGCAGGGCAGGGACAGTCCCCAGGGTCGGGCTTCGCCAAAGTTTGTTAGGAAAATCGCGGCAAACTCTGCCGCTCAGTCTTCGGGGTTAGTGAGTCAAGGTTTCTAAAACGTTGCCCTCGGGGTCCTTGAATTCTTGGATTGGTCCGCCACTGCATCATGGTGAAACCCTGCCTCTGGAAACAGGTCAAATGGCCATTACCCGCCTTTTTTCGCTGCTTCGTTCGTCTCCAAAGCACGTGTTACACTTTTCGCCCAATAGCCCCTTTTCTTAATAAGTCATGAGTGGTTTGTAGCTGCTTACTCAGCTGACTAGCAGCCACTATCACAAGCGGAAACGATCGGAGGATCTCCCGAATGGCGAACGCCCTTGACCGAAACCAACTCTTCTCCTTTGCCAGGAGTCACCGCGACGAATACGAAGCGCTGCTGAAGCGCTTTGTGGAAACACCAACCGTCTCCTGCGATCCCGCCTATGCGGAAGACATTCGCTCCGGTCTTGATCTTACCGTGGAAACGCTGCGCAGTTTTGGCGGCAAAGTCGACGTCTACAAAGCGAGCAAAGGCAATCCACTTGTGCATGGAGTTTTCGGTTCAAGTAAGGACGTGCCGACGGTGACGGTCTATAACCACATCGACGTGCAACCGGCGTCAAAAGCGACTGAGCCCTGGGACACGGAGCCTTTCAGGATGACGAAGAAAGGCGATAGCTATTTTGGCCGCGGCACCACGGACGACAAGGGACCGGCGCTGGCCGCGCTCTACGGCGCGCGCGCGGCGATGGAAGCGGACGTCCCCATCAACATTCGTTTCCTGTGGGAGTTTGAAGAAGAGATCGGCTCGCCGAATTTCGAAAAAATTATTTCAAAAGCGGCGTCAAATCTGCGCACCGATTCAGTTGTGGTTTCCGACACGGTTTGGGTGTCGAGAAACAGGCCCGCAAGCTCGGCCGGATTGCGAGGCTTGCTCGGGTTCCTGTTGCAGCTTGAAACCGCTGAGGTAGATACCCATTCCGGCGAAACGGGCGGCGCGTCGCGCAACCCCATCGCCGAGCTCATGCGACTTGTTTGCGATCTCTATGACCCCAGCACCGGCAGGATCAAGGTGAAGGGTTTCTACGACGACGTGATCCCGCCTTCAAAGCAGGAATTAAACGACTGGGCCAACTGCGGCTTTAACGTACGGGCATTCAAGAAGGCGCATCATCTGAAACTAATGCGCACCGAGGATCCGCTTGAGGTGATGAAACGTATTTGGGGCATGCCGACCTTCGAAGTGCATGGCTTAGTTGGTGGCTATCAGGGACCAGGAGTGAAGTCGATTGTGCCACCGCGCGCGGAAGTTAAGGCGTCGTTTCGTTTGGTGCCCGTTCAGGATCCCGAGAAGATCAAGAAGCAGTTGAAAGCGGTGGTCAAAGAACTAAACCCCGATGTGAAGCTGCAATTTGAATCGGCCGCGCCGGCATTTCGTACCGTGCTCGAGGGCCCCTTGCCGGAAGCCTTGAAGCGTGCAGTCAAATTTGCATTTCGGCGCGACGCGGTTTTTGTGCGCGACGGTGGAACGATTGGCGCGATGACAAGCATTGAGAAAGTCTTGAAGTGCCCGGTGCTCTTCCTTGGCCTGTCGCTGCCCGAGCACGGCTATCACGCGCCTAACGAAAACTTCGATTGGCAGCAAGCCTCTGGGGGAATGGTTGCCTTCGCGAAATACTTCGAGGAGATCGCCAACCTGCCGCGGTAGGATGCCCGCCAGTCCACCGGCGGGGGCAAGCCCACCTTCCCGACCCTGAGATCATCTGAGGCCCGGTGAACTCGCGTTGAAAGCCTTTCTGACAAGAATTAGGACGCAACTGTGATCAGCTCTTGGTTGGGAAGGTGGGCTTGCCCCCGCTGGCCATAGAGAATCAAATCACGCAGGCCAGCCGTTCTTCATTCAATGCTACGAAGCCGAGCCGTTCATAAAACCTGCGCGCTTCCGGGTTCTTGAGATGCACGCCTACATCAATTCGCGTCACGGACTCTTTTCGCAGTTGCTCTTTCAGTTGCTCCAGGAGAGCCGTGCCGATCCCTTTCCCACGGCGATCTTCCTTCACTGAAACGTCGTCGAGTTTCGCCACCACTGCACCCATCGAGGTAGAGATTGCGTAGCAAACCACGCAAACCCCGGCGACCCCGACCTCATCATAGACCATCCAAACAAATCCCAGTTCAGGCTGTTCCAGGAACAGATCGAGCGCGTCATTGAGACCCTGAAATCCTCGATCGCCATAAGCCTTACTGCTGGCGAGATAGTGTTCATCCTCATTGAGAAATACCCTGAGCATCTCGAAGGCGTCAGCAACGTCGGCGGCGGTCATCTTGCGGCAAGTAATCAAGTCAAACTCCTTTCGGCGCGAGCAGGTATTGATCATGCTCGGAACGAAGTACCTGGTCAACCGCCGAAGTGTGTTTGCCGACCTGCACGGTTGCCGCTTAGAGAGTAGGAGAGCTATCCGCGGCAGTCGAAAAAGCGCCTTCGAATATTCGAAAGCGCCTTTCAATGTTTGTGAAGCTGGTTTGTTGGGTACTAGTTCGGCAGCAACACCGAATCAACCACGTGAATCACCCCGTTTGATTGATACACGTCTCCGGTTGTCACGCGTGCCGTGCCGCCCTTCACGTCGCGAAGAATTAGATCTTTGCCGCTCATCGACGCTGTCAAGGTGTCGCCGCTGACCGTCGTGAACTTCGCGCTGCCATGACCTTTGCGAATCCGTTTGGCGATTGCCTGCGAATCAAACTTTCCGGGCAATACGTGATAGGTCAGGATCTTCGTAAGCATTTCTTTGTTTTCAGGCTTGACCAACATGTCAACTGTGCCCGCGGGCAATTTGGCAAACGCTTCGTTTGTCGGCGCTAAAACTGTGAATGGCCCTTTGCTCTTGAGGGTTTCCACCAATCCGGCAGCTTTAACCGCAGCCACCAGCGTCGTGTGGTCGGCCGAATTGACTGCGTTGTCGATGATGTCGCGCGAGCGAAGCATCGCTGCGCCGCCGACCATTGGGTTCGTTGCATCCATCTTGTTCATCTGCATTTGTGCCGAAGCACTTCCATTTGCGATTGCGATCGATGCCACTGCGAACAGCAGCATGAGACATACTTTCTTCACTGGTTTAAATACCTTCCTTTCCTGGAACTTCGAATTTGTGCGAACTCGAGGAAATATACGGAAGGTATCGGCAAACCGGATTGCAGCGAATAAGTTGAAACAGAACTGTGATGAAAGAGCTTAGGCTGGATTTCTAATCAGGTGAGAAAATCCCTGGGTTCGGAACATCCATTTACGGTTTAAGCTTGAAGTCTTTCGGAACAAACTCGAAAGACTTTGCAGTGCCGTCAATTCTTGTGCGAGCATCCGGCAAGGGGAGATAGCATACGACTACATTATCTTCCGGCTTACGTGGGCCACACGTGACTTCGCTGCCGGCATCTTCAGTGAAACTCATAAGATCCACATTTCGGAAGCTCTCGGTCCTTAGCCTGAGAATATTACCGTTAATCTTCACGTTGAACGTAATACCCTTCGCGTCGCAATCTATTCGCACGAGCGCGCCTTGCGCCTGCGTTTCACCGGCCGCGGGTTTTCTCAGCGACTCGCGCAGAATAGATGCTGGATCAACCTCGCTGATGAGTACCGCTTGCCCATTCGCATCCTGAGAGTCTCGGAGGTTTGGGGTGTTTCGCGCATCCGGCCGCTCTTCTTTCTCTTTGCGGATGCGGGCCAGTTGCGCTTCCATCGAAACGAGCTGGGTCAACAATCCTTGCGCGCGTTGGCGCATCTCGGAGTCGTTATTGTTGCCGTTCAGCTTGTCAATGAGTTGGCGCGCAGTTTTGAAATCCTCTTTCCGCATGTAGAGCTGGGCCAACATGAAAACGAGATCGTTCCTGCCCGGAGAGCTGGTGAGGGCACGCTTAAGCAGTTCCAGAGTTTCATCAAGCTCACTTTCAGTAACCAGATTCACGAACGCTAACAGGCTATACGATTCAGGAAAATCCGGGCGGAGCTGGATCGCACGCTTCAGTTCCGCTCGCATTTTGGTTGCAGTCTCGGGTGCAAACCCCATCACCGTCCGCATGTCGCGGTTCCCTTCGCGGCTGAGTGCGTAGGCGTAGTAATAGTGAATCAGGTAGTTCTGGGAACTTGCCGCTACGGCTCTTTCCAGGCTCTTGCGCGCCTCGTCAGGCTTTCCCTGGCGCACTCGCAACAGGCCCAGCGAGGCATTGGCCATTGCCAAATCCGGGTCGAGAGTCAGCGCTTTTAGCAAATAAGTTTCGCTCTCGGCGCGGTTGCTGTGTAGCAGCAGATCGCCGAGGTAAGCCTGTGCTTCAGCCTCAGTCAGTAGTGCTGACTGCATCGCGGCGTCATAGCCGACTTTGCTTGTGAAACTCCCGGTAATGATCGGATAACGATCGCGTTGGATGTATGCATGGAGTTCCTTCTCCATGCTTTCGAAACTCATTGCAAAGGCCTGCTGGAATGCTTGCTCCATAGCTACATCCGCCGACAGCAACTCCACAAACTTCCCCATCTGCTTCACACGTTGGCCGTCTTTCCCGAGAATTAGATAGTGCATCAGCGCCCACGACTCAGCGTAAAAAATACTTTGCTTGTCGCGCTCATTGTAGTAGGGTGATTTTTGATCCACCTGAAACAGCGTTCGCAACGGCAACATTCTATTTTCGCGCAGCAGGTAGACGTGGCTTGCAATGGGCCGGCCCATCACTACCTTCTGGTCGTCAGTGATACTGAAGGTGCTGTAGTACTCGGCGAGTCCTTCGTTAAACCAGGTCGGCACGTTACCACTCGTGTTTTTTACCAGCAGGTGGGTGTACTCGTGGAAAATGATAGTGAAGGGATCCTGCTCGCTCCGCAATTCTTTACCGAGCTTGAGCGTGATGTAATTGACGTCAGTACCCGGTTGAAAATAACCGGCGGTACTCTCATTAGGTTTGAAGGGTCGGTACGAGTCGTCGTTTTTAAAAACGATAACGGTGGTAGGCACGGGGGAGTTTACATTCAGTGTTGTAAATAGGCGGGAAAATACTTCGCGAAACTGTTCAAGCCGAACACCTACCTGTCGTATGTCTTTCTCGTTCGCGTTGCCAACCAACAGGAAATTCTTCGAGTGTACGCTGGTCCAGGTGTCTTTGGCTGACACTGGAGCGCGCGAAGAGACGGCCACCAAAAAACAAAAGAGAATGGCGAGGACAAGAGCAAGTCGCTTTGTCATTTAACTTTCCGTTTGGCAAAGATTGATTGCACCAGTAAAGCGGCAAAGCGCTTGACCTGATGCCCGAGCGGAGGAGACATGCGCGCTTCAATTGCAGACTGTACAAACCAGGATAAGCCGTGTCAATCGGTTTTCAGGGAGTGAAGATCGAGGAGTCAGCCAGGCGAAACACATACTCGGCGGTAAGCCACTGCGCAACTGCCTGACCATCTTTCATTGCAGGTTTGAACTCCATCCTGCAAGCCGCCCGTATGCCGTTTTCAGTGAGTCCCGCCGGCAGTCCCTTGACGACTCTTACGCGCGCGATCTTGCCGCGAGCCGATAGTAAGACCTTCAGCCTGACAAATCCCTGCACCCCATTCCGGCGTGCTTCCTTTGTGTAGGAGGGCCTGGGCTTTGCGGTTATTACAGCGCGTGTGTCCACGTCTTTCGTGGACACAACGAGTTCGTCGATGGTGTCTGTCTCGAGAATTCTTGCCAGACTGCCATCTTCGGTGCAGCGATAGTCCTGATTTTTCTCGGCGGTCACGGGAGGCGATTCATCCGGTGGGGCGGGCTTTGGTTGTGGTTCCTTCACTTCCTGCTCGGGCGGAGGCACCGGAACCCTCGTTTCCTTTACCCGGCGCCCGGACTGGGTGTAGGCAAATGAACTGAGAACAAGAATCGCGACCAAACCAAATGCTTTCATGCGTCTAATCATACCAAGGAGGCCAATTGAGCGTGAAGAGGTAGGGAACCAACCAAAATGCCGGGTGCTTTTCAAAGAGGCTCACAAACATTGTAAAGAGGCGAGCCAAACACTTGCTGGCCCGCCTCTAAATGGTTCCGCGAAATGCTTTGTGTAAAGTTATTCTTCTGGTCCAGTACAGTTTGGTCCGTGCAGGGCGGGAATCTTGGCGCTGATTACAGGATACTTTGGAGCTTCGTCTATATTGATCTGCGTCCAGTGAGCATAGTTCTCGGGCACGTTGTTGTCGGCAAAGATAGCTTCGACAGGACACTCGGGCACGCACGCATCGCAATCGATGCAGGTGTCGGCGTTAATGTAGAGACGGTCGGGGAGTTCGTGAAATGCTTCGACCGGACACACGGCGGCACAGTCGGTATATTTGCAATCAACACATAACTCAACAACTACATAGGTCATTGGGGAATATGCTCCTTTCGATAATGGCAAATAGTTATTCAGTAATGAGTGGAATGTCAACTGAAAAATATCACAAGGTGCGAAGTGAAAGATAGTGGTCTAAGTGTCTGGTAACGTCTCAATTTCCGTTTTCTCTGGGCAGCCTCCGTGTTTCTTTGATCGGTGAGGTTGAGAAATCTTAGGAAGACTATCCGCCAGGAGAGAGAGGACGCTGAGATATATAAAACTGAAGACCCTGAGGGCTACTAAGATCCTCCCGACGCTTTCTTTTCCACACTGCCTGGTCCGTTCACAGTCTTGTTCACCACTGCATCGCCTTCGTAAATCACGTTTGATGGCCCAGACACTGTTACATCGAGCTGCTCCGCTGCATAGACCTCAACTTTTGAAACTCCTTTCGACTCGACCACTACTCGCGCGGCGCGCAGCCTATGGGTATCGATCTTTCCGGCTCCGCTCGCGTCAACGTTTAAGACTTTGGTTTCACCCGCAGCCTTTATTGCGGGCGCGCCACTCGCATCAATCACAAACTTCTCGTTCTTTATTCCGGAGATTTCGATTTTCCCCGCTCCTGATGCAGAGATTCCCTCGAGGTCCGGGACCGAGATTCTTAGCGTAACGGGCTCAGAAACTGAGTAACCGCGAAGATTTTTTATACGCAGCACGTTGTTGGACACCTCGGTACTGACGAGCGGCAGCACATTATCGTCGCCTTCAATCTCAAGGCTCTGCGGTTTTTGACAAACGATCTGAAGATTAAAAGCCCCTTCCGTCGAGATTGAATTGAAAGAACCGACATCGCGTTTTTGCTTCCCAAGTTTTCCGGAACCCGCGATCCCGCTGTGAATTCGATGACACCCTGACACTAGCGAAATTAGAACCATTAGCAGCAGAATCTTCTTCACGTCAGTCTCTCCATTTCTCAGAGCCAGTGAGGGCTACTTATCTCGAAGGCTCATTGCGCGAGTATTCCAGTGTGCGAGTAGTATTCTCTGTGACACTGGGTAGTGGTTCCGCAAGCGTGCGCGGTTGCGGCGGACGAAATTCGCTCGGCATTGCGGGAGTTTGCGGTGCGTCAATTGATTTGGATTGGTTGGCGCTGATCAGCCGGGACAATTGCCTTACCAGCAATATCTCCGTGATCGCGATAATCAGAAAAGTAAACAACATGAAGAAGCCTACGAGCTCTTCTTTGAGGTGGGCCTCGGTGGTGAGTGAAAGCGTTCCTCCCACCATGATGCCCATGCCGATCGTGCCAATCAAAGTGATCGCGATTAGGAACGCCGTGATCGCTCCAGTCTGCTTTCGTTCACCACGCTCCTTGAGATTCATACCGCAGCGATTGCAGTAACTGAGACCCGCGGTCACCGGCGTGCCACAAGCTGAACAATACATTGGCGTGTCTCCCTCCGCTTTAAGATAGTGTGATCCCGAAACCTTCCTACAAGGGGAAACGGTCACTACGCCACTCAGGTTCCGCGTTTTTGGAAGAGAAGGCGTTAAAAGGACACTCAACCCTTCAACCTCCGGACGGCGGGACGAGCACGGCGCGGGCCGGCTGCGAGAATACTACGAGCGCATCCATGATAACGAATGGGGGCCGGTCGGCTTATTCTCGGGTAGCCTCCTGGGCTAAACTAAGGATGTTTGCTTTTATTACCAGTTCTTCTTATTTTCCGCGGCTTGTCATCTGCTGCAATGCACTTATTCATCGTTCTCCTTCGAATCGCGCTCAGTGCTATCTTCGGCGTCGCCGGGATAACAAAAGTGCTCGACCGGCGCGGCACACGAGAGGCAGTAAAAAACTTTGGCTCGCCCGAACGGCTGGCGCCGGTGCTATCATTCGTTCTACCGATCGCAGAACTCACCATCGCCGCCGGACTGCTCTTTGCCCGCACAACGCGGATCAGTGCCCTCGCCTCCCTGCTGATGTTGGGCTTGTTTATTGTGGTCATCAGCGTGAACCTCGCACACGGTCGCACTCACGATTGTCACTGCTTTGGTCAGCTTCACTCTCGTCCGTTAGGCTGGCCCACGCTCGTGCGCAACCTCATCTTTGCGCTTGGCGCCGGCATTGTGCTCTGGCAGGCACAGGCCCGACCGGGTTCGAGTATCCCTGGCGCACTTGCACCGCTCAGCTCTTTCCAGTGGCTGCTGTTGATCGGCGTTCTCGCAGTTGTAGTAGCCATCCTGATCTACTCGCAGCGCCGGCAAAAGCGGTTGCCAGTGAAAACTTCGGCGACGCCCCAGGGGTTGCCGCTCGATTCCGTCGCGCCACCGTTTGATCTGACCGCCTACGCGGGCGGCAAAAGCTCGCTGGCGCAACTGCTCGCCTATGGCAAGCCCCTGCTGCTTATTTTCACCAACCCAACCTGCGGGCCCTGCGTCGTGCTGTTCAAGGAAATCAAAGAATGGCAGGAGTCACACAGCGAGCAATTAACGATTGCGCTGATCAGTTTTGGCACTATTAAAGAGAACTTCGTAAACGTGGCGCGGAATCGCCTGGGGCAAGTACTGTTACAGCAAAAGCGCGAGGTCGCCGAGAAATACGGCGCGAATGTTACGCCTACCGCGGTGGTTGTTAACACTAGTGGCAGAATCGCCAGTCCACTGGCGGCCGGCGCCGATGAAATTCGCGAGTTGTTGTCCACCGTGCTGGGAAACTCTTCTAACTCAAATCATAACCATCCTCCGAGCCAGGCACTTTGAGCCCTGATCTTGTCACAACCTGTGACCGGTATGCGGAGACTTTGCGAGTCCAGCAGGCCTTTCCAATTTAGTAATCTCCATTTACTATTCACCCATGTTAGGACGACCACAACCAAACGAAGCCGCCTCTTATTACTCCAAATACATCGAACGTGTATCGAGCGATGATATTGTTGCTGTGCTTGCGACGCAGTTGGAGGAGACTATTGATTTGTTGTCTGATATTTCCGAAGAGCAATCTCTTTATCGTTACGCGTCCGACAAATGGTCGATGCGTGAACTCCTCGGCCACGTTAGCGACACCGAGCGGGTTTTCACGTTTCGCGCTTTGTGGTTTGCGCGTGGCTTCCAGGATCCACTCCCGAGTTATGAGCAGGAGGTTGCTGTTGCGGCTGCTGAGTCCGACAAGGTTTCCTGGGCGAGTCACATCGATGAATTCCGCGCCATTCGTTCAGCCACCGTTGCCTTCTTCGGCAATCTCCCGGCCGAGGCCTGGCTGCGCAACGGTATCGCCAGCGATAACTCAGTCACCGTCCGCGCTATCGCCTACATCGTCGCAGGCCACGCCTCTCATCACCTGGCGATCCTTCGCGAGCGATATCTGTAAATCTCCTTAGTTGACTAGCTTGAATTGGAGTTCGACTGCCCGGCTTCCGCTGCTACTCCTGGGCAAGGAAGTCACGTATCAGTCGGCGTTCGTTCTCGTCTTTGATGCGCGTAAATAGTTTCGTGCCCAGAGTCTTAATTGTCTCGGGACGGTCGAACGGCATCCGTTGGTAAACCTTGCCGCCGTTAAAGTGGCAAGGCTGGCATCTGGCTTCGAGAAGGGGTCGGATCTGAGTGGGAAAATCTACTTTGGCCGGGGCTGTTGCGGAGGCGGTGGCCGGCTTCGCAAACGAGTTCGTGGGGGTCATTTCCGCTGAGGAGTTTGCTTCAGTTTCGGATCTCGTCGCGCTTGATCCTGCGCTTGAAGTTGAACGCGCTTTAGGTCCGGCGTTCGTGTGGGCACACCCGCAGCAGCCGAGGATAAAAGTTAACGAGAAAGCGAAGACCGCTATTCGCATGCTCCGATGCTACTCCCGATACGCGCGCTGTGGCAATCAACTGCTTACTGCTTTTTAGCCGGCCAGCGCTCCAAAATGTCTCATCTGTCAGAGTTTCAACAACAAGAGTAGAGTCGTTCTCAAACTTGTAGCGCTCGTAGAAGGGTGGCACGTCGCCGCCCGTTCCGCGCCAGGTGCCTTCAATCCAATGTAGCTTCGCAAGGTTGGCCGGCGTTATTTGCTTGGGCGTGGGCGATAGCAACGCAGTCGGCGTTGAAGATGGTGACGCCGTGTTGTGCGCCGCGTAATCGGATTTCCCCCGTGCGCAGCCGGCGACGTTGGCCAGCATCGCCAAAAGCAAAACAAGCAATACGAGTGGGTGTTTACAATGCATGTTTTGATTCTACCGACGAGCAACCTATACGGGAAATCACGAGGATAGACGCAACCAGGAACAGGCCGCGATTAACCTGCGTCTGGCCGGCTGCTCGCTTTGCTACCGCGCGAAGAGTGCAGACTCAAACGCGTCCGCATACGTTGTTGCCACTCGCTTCGTTGCGCATCTACTTCCTCGATCT
>Ga0137403_10006032_pt1 | contig 13921 bp, 12 predicted proteins | sample CZOMad2_1_16fung_FD_122057 | JGI IMG/M metagenome (GOLD analysis project Ga0137403, IMG submission 122057) | Vadose zone soil fungal communities from Angelo Coast Range Reserve, California, USA - CZOMad2_1_16fungal (Hybrid Assembly) | ecosystem: Environmental > Terrestrial > Soil > Vadose zone... | reverse complement strand
TCGCTATTGCAAAGCAAAAGGTTGTAGCCCTGCTTGAGCGCGGCATCTTCAGCGCCACGGACCACCATCGGGAAAAATGGGTTTGCTATGTCGGGCACAATCATGCCAATCGTCTGGGTCTTCTGCTTGATCATGCTGCGAGCGATGAGGTTCGGACGGTAGTTCAGTTTTTGAATCGCAGCCTCAACGCGTTCCCGAAGAGCCTTTCCGACGTGGCTCTTGTTGTTGACCACCGCCGATACTGTAAAGATCGAGACACCGGACTCGCGTGCAACGTCCGATATGCTGGCCGCTCGATTTGGCTTGGTTTTTCCGGAAGTGGGCATACGCGAAGAACACGACCTAACAACAATAAGCGCTTAGCTCAGAACAATCTTAAGATACATCAGGATTGGGGATGAGGAAGTCGCGGACCAGACCGTCGAGATCATGACAGGCTGCGATGAACTGGCGCAAGGTTCTCCTGGTCGGGCCAAACGAATCGAATTCCGAAGGAACGAGACCAGTTTCCGAATAGGCGCGGCAAAAATCAGGGAACTTTCTCGACAGAGTGTCGATCACGCTCGCGGATACCGGAACATCCATGCGCGGACGTATCTCAATATCGCTGGCGTTAAACCGAACCTGCCACGAGTAAGGAGGCGAAATTACCACATCCCCGCCGATGAATTCGCTCCAGTGCATGTGGTTACGGAACGCAGCCGACAGAAGACGCAAGCGATAACTGCGCTCGCGAAAGATTTGGTAGGTCTTCTTGAAGACCGCTACCCCAGCCCACTCCAAATAGCCCGGGTCGACCGCGAGGTTATTCTTCTCTGCCTGAACTTTGAGCCAGTCATCGAGCCTGCCAACCATGATTGTGCACGCAGGACCCATGGTCGCGATTTCTTTCCCTTCCTGCTCACGCCGTTTGAGTCCGCGTTCTACGGCCTCCGCAACCGCGACGCATTGCGGCAAGGTGAAGCACACGGTGGCGTTAATGCTGATGCCCCGATAGGTAGCTTCCTCGATCGCGGGAATGCCCGCTTGCGTAACGGGAATCTTCACGATCATGTTGGGTGCCAGTCCGTCAAACTCGATCGCTTGCTTCACCATGGCTTCGGCGTCCCGAAATAACCGAGGATCGGTCTGAATGGAGAGCCTGCCATTCCTTCCCTGCTGTTGATCGAAAATCGGCTTCAGCACCGCCGCAGCTTGAACGGAAATCTCACGGACCAACCGCCACGCAATTTCCTCCTCAGTCGCAACCGGAAGCTCCTCGATGAGCGAAAGGATTCGCTGCCGCCACGAATTGATTTCTTGTTTCAAAACACCGAGAACAATCACTGGGTTGCAGGTGGCTCCGACCGCACCATGCTCCATCGAATATGACAACTCCTGAACTGACGCGGAGTCATTCCACAAACAAGTCGCGGTGGATTGGGTCATTTCATGAAGAGGACTCTTGTATTTTGAAGCTACGCCTTGCATGGCTCGCTCTCCGGCCCGATGCTCCCGGTGCACTGCCATATCAGGAGACCACCGTGAGGCGTTCCAGGGACACTTTCATGGCCTTCGACCCTAAGTGGGACCTCTCGGCCGCCACGGCAATCGCCAGCGCTTTGAGCCCATCCTCTCCGCTGACGCGCGGCACGCGGTCCTGCAAAATGCTTTCCACGAAATCGCGGATTTCCGCGAGATAGGCATCAGCAAATGCGGTAAGAAAGTGGTCCGCAATCATTTGCGTACTTCCCTGAGCGGACAGGAAAGTTGCCGGCATTCGATTGAAACTACCAATGAGGATCGAGCCCTTCGAGCCGACAATCTCCGTGCGCACATCGTAGCCGTACGCCGCCTGCGCAAACGATTCGATGTTGCCGATCGCCCCCTTACCGAACTTCAGATTCACGACGCTCGCGACTACATCTCCGAATTGTGCCACTTCAGGCCGAATTGCGACTGTCGTGTAGGCGTGGACCTCGGAGACTTCATCCTGCATTAGCCAACGCGCCAGATCGAAGTCATGAATCGTGTTGGTATAAAACAACATTCCATTGATGTTCGGCTGATAGGCCGAGAGCGGAGGCCCATCCTTGTCGCGGCCGACTGACTTGAAGACAACCGGTACCCCAATTTCGCCCGATTCAATGCGCTTCATCGCTGCCGCGTAGGCAGGGTCGTAGCGGCGCATGAATCCAATTTGCAGGCGCACGCCAGCCTTGGACACTGCCTCGACGAGATCCTGAGCATCTGCAAGAGTGAGGGCTAGAGGCTTTTCGCAAAGAATGTCTTTGCCGGCGGCGGCGGCAGTCCTAACGGCGGACGCATGGAATTTATCTGGAGTCGCGATGACGACGGCATCAAGTCCCTTGCATTCCAGCATGCCTTCGAGGCTACCGTAGGAATTCTCAATCTCGAGTTCGGTGGCGGTCCGGCGCGCACGCTCTACGGCAACGTCCGCAACCGCTACTAGCTGTGCCTGCGGCACCAGCCGACGAAGATTCTCAGCGTGGCGCCGCCCCATCTCACCGACCCCAAGCACACCGACTCCCAGTTTTCGCATCTCCGCCTCGCGAGAATTCTAATTGGATGGCCGAATCAGGACGCAGGGCATTCAAGCCTGCTTACCACGCTCCGCAAGTATTTCAAACTCGCAGAAATGCTCTCCGCAGGCGAGATCGTCGTGTCGCCAAACTTTACATCTTGCTCCACCACCGACCAGCCAGCGTACCCATTCTTGTCCAGCGTCTGGAAAAAGGCGGGAAAATCGATATCGCCTTGACCGATGATGGTGAAGACTTTGTGCTCAATCGCTTCTTCGAAAGTCCACTTGTTTCGCCGGGCCTGTTCGAGCACCTTCGCATCGCAGTCCTTGATGTGAACAAAGCGAAGCTTGTCCTTGAATTTCTCAGCTTCCCTCACGGAATTCCCCTGGCCGTAGACGCAATGCCCAGTGTCCAGGCACAGGCCAACGTTGGTGTGCGATGTGGCATCGAAAAACGTCTCGCACTCCTCCGGCGTCTCCACATAAGTCGCGACATGGGGATGGAATACCAAATCCAAACCAAATTCGTTGGCTACTTTCTCAGCATCAGCCACGATCTTACCCACATGCCGCCACTGCTCCCCGCTCAAGGTAGGACAACCCTTGTCATAAACCCTTCCCGAGAAAACGTTTCGCCCCACCGATTGATCGTCGGCCAGCACCAGGAAAGGGGCCTTCAGACTCGCAAGCAGTTTGCCGACTTTCCGGATGCGTTCCAGCACCACTTTTCCAGCGGCAGGGTCACCCATCTGCACGGGTACGAAAGAGCCGAGCAGTTTCAGCCCGCGCTTTTCCAATTGTGATTGCAACAGGGCCGGCTCGCTGGGGAAAAAACCGTAGGGACCGAGTTCCGTGCCTGCATAACCGGCCCCTACCATCTCATCGAGCATTTTTTCGTAAGACTGATCCCAGGACGGCCCCGGGTAATCCAAGACGCCCCAGCTGTCGGGCGCCGACGCAAACAGAAACCTCTCGTTGGATTTCGTCATCGACTTCTTCCTCAACAGCGAGGTCTTCTAAACGATTAGTACACTTGGCTTATAAATCTTGCCGAACAGCTTTGTCAAGCGAGATTTTCGAAGTAGGCCGATGGGAGCGTATCCTTAACCATAACAAGCCGGGGTCGCTTGAGCAACGTTGCCAGAAACGCGATCTCGTTCGAACATCTAAACGTTTAGTCAAATACCGAGGGCGGCTTTTTGCTGGAGGGACATTTACTCAATACCTATTCAACGGCCTCAGGACCTCCTGCACCCTCTTGATCTACATTCGGATTTTACGCCCGCAAACTTGCCTTCATCGGCTATCTGTCGCTCTGAAACGAATCCTCCCACCCACCAGCGGTCCGAATTCGGCCCTAGCCCAGTATTTTGCCCGGTTGGACCCCTTCGTCGCGCGTATACCATCGAGCGGGAAGCGCATGTCGATTCTCCAAAAGCCGTTCGACTAACGGGTAGGAGGAACAACCATGCAATATCTGATGCTGATTTACGACGTGGAAGCGGACTGGTCCAAAATGAGCGCAGTTGAGCAAGCGGCCATGTACAAGGAATATGGTCAATTCACCCAACAAATCTCGGAGAGCGGCAATCACCGGGCGGGTCATCAACTCAAGCCCATCGCGACCGCGACCACCGTTCGGCTGCGCGATGGCAAGCGCCTTGTGACCGATGGGCCGTTTGCGGAAACGAAGGAACAGTTGGGCGGTTTTTACTTGGTGGAGGCGAAGGACCTTGACGAGGCGATCTCGATCGCCGCCCGGATTCCTTCGGCGCGGCATGGGTCCATTGAAATCCGGCCCATTGTGGCGAGAGGAGAAACTGCGGAGGGCAAGGTTGCCTAGGAAGTTACACGGGACGAAGTCACGGCATGGATCTTGAGAAGCTGCATCGGGAAGAGTCAGGACGGATTCTGTCGACCTTGATTCGGCTGCTCGGTGACTTTGACCTGGCCGAGGAAATGTTACAGGAGGCCTACGCTACCGCGCTGCAAAAGTGGCGCGTGGATGGGCCTCCTGCGAATCCCGTGGCGTGGCTCGTGAGCACAGCTAGGCACAAGGCCATCGACCGGCTGCGGCGCCAGCGACGTTTTGAGCAAAAGCAGGCAGAGATCGCGCGGTATTCCGAGTTCTTGGCGCAGCCGGCGGCAGGGTTCTCACGTGGTGCAAGCGACGACCCTGAAGGCCGTTTTCCCGATGACCGTTTCCCTGATGACAGGTTGCGCCTGATCTTTACCTGCTGCCATCCGGCGTTGAGCGAGGAAGCGCAAGTTGCGCTTACGTTGCGAACCGTCTGCGGTATCACCACGGAAGAATTAGCCAAGGCATTTCTAGTTCCGATTGCAACTATGGCGCAGCGACTGGTGAGAGCCAAACGTAAGATTCGCGAAGCCGAAATTCCGTATCGCGAACCCTCTCCCGAAGAACTGCCGGAGCGGCTCGAGGCAGTGCTGCTGGTGGTGTACTTAATCTTCAATGAAGGCTATCTGGCCAGCAGCGGGGACTCTCTGGTGCGGCGGGAACTGTGCGCGGAAGCGATCCGTCTGGGGCGCCTGCTGTGCGCACTGCTGCCGCAACCGTCTGAGGCGCAAGGGCTTCTAGCGCTTATGCTGTTGCACGATTCGCGATGCGAAGCCCGAGTGAGCGCCGACGGAGAACTCGTGCTGTTGGAGGAACAGGACCGCTCCCTCTGGCGCGCTGAACAGATTCGCGAGGGCACAGAACTGACCGAACGGGCTCTGAGGAGCGGGGCTACGGGTGCCTACGCATTGCAGGCGTCGATCAGCGCCCTGCACGCGAATGCGAAGACAGCTCAGGACACGGACTGGCGGCAGATTGCGGCATTGTACGGGGTCTTATTGCGTATGCACGCGTCAGCCGTGATCGAGGTAAATCGGGCGGTCGCCGTAGCGATGGCGGGAGATTTGGAACAGGGCCTTGGACTTCTCGACGAATTGGAACAGCGTGAAGAACTACGGGAGTTTCATTTGCTCCCGGCGGCGAAGGCGGATTTATTGCGTCGGCTAGACAGAATGGGCGAAGCTGCTGCAATGTATCGACGAGCACTCTCGCTAGCGACAAACGATGTAGAAATTCGGTTCTTGCGGCGGCGGCTGGCGAAAGCGGAGGGATTGTAAGGGCTTCTGCTGTCCCGCCCACGAACTCAGTCTGCTCAGACTCGACCGCCAAAGCTACCGAAGTACGGCAGGCTATCGGCGGATGGCAAGAACCGTCTTCAAAAGCCGCACTCTCCACGACTCGGATGCAAGCCTACAGGCAGGACGGAGGGTTAGGACGGTTTCCGAAGTGTTTCGGCGACGCCCCAGGGGCGTTCCACTCGATATTATCGGGTCTTAACCCGGTTTTGCTTGAGCCAATCCAGAAACATCTGCTCGTTGGATTTGCCGTTGGCGCGAAGGACGTGGCGCAGGGTGTGGCCGCTGACGAAGTGGCAGACCTCCTCGGCGCAATTTTTGGCGTGGTCGCCGGCCCGTTCGAGGGATTGGGCCATAAAGAGGACCTGGATGCTTTCGCGGGTGGGCTGGCCTTCGGGGTTTTCGACGTGACGAACGAACATTAGGTTGCGAAGGCGGTCGATTTCGGAATCGGCGCGGAGGACGGAAATGGCGCGGTCGAGATCGCGCGTGGAGAAGGCCTGGCGGACGTCGGCGAGCATGCGTTCCAGAATCGATGCGATGCGGATTAAGTCCTTGACATCCTGAGGCTCGAGGCGAGGACCGAGTGAGCGAGCGCCGATGGCGAAGGTGGAGACGAGATCGCCGATGCGCTCGAGATCGGTCATGAACTTCATGCAGCACAGGAGTTCGCGGCGTTCGGTATCCGGGCCGATGCCGAGGGCGTGGGTCAGCCGCTCGTCGAGTTCGCGATCGAGGGCGTCGAGTTCCTTCTCGCATTCGTCGACGGCGAGGAAGAGAGAGGGGCCGTTGGAGGCGATGCCATCGGCGGCGTGCGCGACGGCCGTGCGGGCTACCTCGCAGGCCTGGAGAGTGAGGTCTACGAGGTAGCGGTGTTCTTCTTCGGGATCAACGCCTGGGGTTTCCGCGCGTGCCGCCATAGTTTCCCTGCGCGCGTGGGTCGGGTTGCGGGAATTGGACACACGTTCGCGTTTGTACTGGTTGTAGCGGGCGCAGATCAATATTGCGTGAAGGGATTGTGAATAATGCGTGAACGCGCGGGCCTATTCTTCTTTCCGCTACTCTCGTTCGAGGGTTTCGTCGATGGAAAGCTTGCCGTTCTTTTCCACGGTGATGACGCGGTGGAGGGGCTTGCAGCCGGAGGCGGTGATGTCGACCACGTAGTTTCCGGGGTTGAGGAGGAACTCGGCGGGGGAAAGGTGGTCGAGGACCCGCTGGTTGATGCTGATCTGGGCGCCTTTGGGCGTGGTGTGGATGGCGACGGAGCCCATGCCCGCGAGACCGTCCTTGCCGCCGAAGAGCTTCTTGACTTTGTTGACGGAACGGATTTCGTCGGTGCTGCCGAGTTGGCGCAGGCGCGGGGCGAAGCCGATTGTTTGGCCGGGTTGGACGTCGGCGGTCATGGTTTCATCGAGGAAGCCGGGCTTGCGGACTAAAACGCCATGCGAGCCTTTTTCGAGTGTGAGTGAAGAGGGGGTGACTTTGCCGGAATCGCGGCCGTCGATAAAGATGGAGGCTCCAGAGGGGTCACTAGTGACCGAGATGGCTGCAGCCAGGACATTGAGGTGAACGGAGAGGGTGTTCTTGCTTCCAGCTGCGATGGTAAGAGATTTGGTTTCGGCGGCGTAGCCAGGTTTCGAGATGACCAGCGTGTGGGGGCCGGGGGCTAGTTGAGCCACGGTAAAGGGCGTTGTCCAGCTGGAATCGACTCGCCCATCGACTTGGACTTGAGCACCTTGGGGCGAGGAATCTACGGCTACGAGGCCCGGCGCGGCGGCTATGGGAGCGCGAGAGGCTACTTCTTTTGTTCTCTTCGATCTGGGCTCAGATTTGGCCTCGGCCTTGTGCTCGATTCTGGTTGGGACAGTGGCGGATTCAGCGGTGGCGGCTTCCTGAGCGGGCGGGGGCTCTGGCGCCGACTGGGTGACCTGCTCGGCGTTGGGGGTCAAGGGCGGGACCTCTGCGGGCGTTTCCGAAGGCATTGCGGTGGCGGCTGGGAGGGGTGCGCCTTCGTCGTCGGACGTGTGGGTGTGGACGTAGAAGGCGATTGCTCCAACGAATAGAAGGATAATGGCGAGGCCGCCGAGTAGGCCGTGGATGAGGAGCTTGGTCTCGATCTGGGGCAGCTCAAATTTCTTCTTTTCGACGGGCGCAGGGGTGGTGAAAAGGGTAGATCCCGGCGGAGCGGGCGTCTCCAGCGCGGGCAACTCGGGGGGTGGCGGCGGTGCGGCGAATTGGTCGGGTGCCGGCGCGGAGAGTGGGGGCAGTTCGCTATCGGCAAAGCTGCGCGACGGGGCAGCGGCTTCGGCCATTCCCGACATCATGGGGTCGACGTTGAACTTTGGTGCGGGAGCCGGGGCAGCGGAGGCGCGCATGGATGGCTGCGCTCCCGCGGCAGCAGCGGCAGCTTTCAGGGGCGCGGATTTCGCTGAAGATGTGCTCCCCGCAGCGTCGAGAAGCAACATATTGTCGTCAAAGGTGTCATCCGAGGTTTCTCCGTTGGACGTCCTCTCCAGTTTGGCTGCGAAGGGAGATGATTTTGGAACGACGGCCGCTGCGGGTGTAGCCTGCGGGGCGGGGGGTTTTGTGGTGACGGGGGTTTTCCGCGCCTGGAGCGTGGCGGCCTGCTTGGGAGCTTCTTTGCAACTCTCAAGAACGCCAAGTAGCTCGCGGCCTGTGGCGAAGCGGTCGGAGGGGACCTTGGCGATGGCTTTCAGAATGAGGGCGCTCAGGTTGGGCGTGACCTTAGGATTTAGGTCAATGGGAGGGACCGGTTCGCCCTCGAGGATCTGCTTGCGTACCTCATCGACGTCTCCGCCATTGAAGGGTTTGGTGCCTGTGGCCATCTCGTAGAGGATGGCACCCCAGGTGAAGAGATTGGAACGGGTATGCAACGACTGGCCGCGGACTTGTTCGGGCGACGCGTAGTATGACGCGGCCGAGAGCACGCCGGGGCTGTCTTCTTCCGACCACATGCCCGCAATGCCGAAGCCCAGAATCTTGACGGTCCCATCCCACTGAATAAGAACGTTCGCGGGCTGGAGACGGCGATGGACGACTCCGTGATTGTGAGCGTGATCGAGACCGTTGCAGACCTGACGGCTGATGTCGATCATGTCCCAGACAGTAAAACGCTCGCCTTTGGCAAGATTGCCAGCAATGCTGAAGCCCTCTACGTATTCGGTGGCGACGCAAAAGCGGCCGTCGATTTCGCCGGCGCCGTAGAGAAGAACGATGTTTTGGTGGCTGAGGTTACGCGTGCTTTCCGCCTCCTGAATGAGGCGCTTGACAAGATTGGGACGGTCGTCGCCGGCTAGATCGAGGTTAAAAGCCTTGAGGGCAACGGGACGGTTGGTAGCGGTATCCGTGGCGCGGTAGACCGACGATTGCTCGGAGTGCGCGACTTCACTAAGGATCTCGAAACGCCCGATTTTGCTGGCCGACATGCCGGTCCTCGTAGCTCAAGCGAGGCGCTTCCTTCGTTCCGGAAAGACGCCCTGGAGGCTGGGGGTGCCCCTGGATGATGATAGCCGGACTCTAAAGAGGTTCCGAGTTACGGAGGTCACTGGGGGCGTCTCCTGTCCACCGACCCTATTTCAACTCCGTGTTCAGCACTTCCGCCAGGCGTGCACCGGCGAGGCCGACGCGTTTGTTGGCCAAGGCTAGGGCGGAGCGATCATAGGCGGATCCGGGCACGATCGTATAAGGCCCATCGGCGGAGGCGATGGGGATCTTGTAAACGGCCGTGCGGGAGTAGTTGAAGCTTTCGGAGATCCACTTGGCGGCGTCGGTGACGTGACTGGCCTTGGCCGTCGCCGGTTTCAGGGATTTTCCCATGACGATGGCGCGGTCAACGCAGTGGACCTTGTTGCTACAGAAATTGCAGTCGGCGCCGGGGAGGTCGTCCCAGTAGGAATGGAGGTTCGAGGAGGCGTCGCCCATCAGCTTGACTGCGTTGCCGCCAGAGTCACCTTTGCCTTCCGCTGTTGAAACACGCGTGGTGGCGTGGAGGGGCTGGTGGACGTCTCCAATTAGGTGGAGGAGCCAGACCAGATCGTAGGACTTGAGGTCGTCCGATTGCGTGGAGGCCAGCACGGTGCGGAAAGCGGCGATTTGGGTTTGCGCGTTGGGCGTGGGAACCGTGTAGCCGCTCGTGCCATCGATGTAGTACGGCGTATCGATGAAGTGCCAATAACGGTGGCGGAGCAGATCGGTGTAGCCGATGTTTTGCGACGACGTTGCGCCGTCGGGGGTGTTGGGATCGGGGCCGTCGTCGGTGTATTTGGAGTCGCCCTTGATGTCGTCGGCCCAGGTGGCCGCGATCATGAAGATCATCCGGTCGTGATCGTCGGCTGAGGCGCCTGCGGGGACTTGCTTGTCCCAGGCGGCATAGTCCGGGTTGAGCTTGAGCAGGTCGCGGACACGGGCTTTGGTGGCGGGGGTGAGCTTTTGGTAGGCAACGTAGGCGACCGTCATGTGGCCGATGGAGCCCCAACCTAAGAAGACCGTGGGCACTAGGAGGCAACAGATCAGGAGGCTGGCGCGGAAAACATGCGCACATGCTTTGCAGGGATACCGAACATGGAACAGACTTGAACGCACCGTGATGAGGTGGGCGTTAAGCTGGATCATTTCGTGCCTCCTGGGGATTATTTGTTCAAGAGCAACTCCTGGGGCTCGGGCCGTGGGACGGCCTCTATATAATGAGGATTCGCGACAAGTGAAGATTCGCACCGCGATTCTAATCCATGCCTACCCCTGACTTCAAAGAGTTTTCCCGGCTGGCACGCGATTACACCTTAGTTCCGGTCTCGAAAGTCGTACGCGCGGATATGCTGACGCCAGTGTCGGCGTTTTTGGCGATTGCCGCGGATGAACCTGAGGCGTTCTTGCTGGAATCGGTGGAGGGCGGCGAGAAGATTGGGCGTTATACGTTCCTGGGCGTGCGGCCGCATAAGAAATTGACGGCCAGGGGATCTGAGATTCGCGTACAGACAGGGAAGCGCTCGGTTACTCATACCGGCGGCGTGTTCGAGACCGTGAAGACGCTGCTGCGTGAGCATCGGGCGGCGCCCATTTCGGGGCTGCCACCATTTACGTCGGGGGCGGTTGGGTTTTTCTCCTATGACGTCGTTCGGCAGTTGGAAGAGATCGGCGACCGGACTAGGGATGACTTGCATCTTCCCGACTGCGTACTGATGTTCTTCGACCGACTGCTGGCGTTCGATCACGTCCGCCATCAGATTCATATTCTGGCCGCGGCAGATGTTCGGGCTGAGAGTCCACGCAAGGCCTATGACCGGGCGGTTGCCGATATTGCGAAGATCGAGCGCAAGTTGGCAGCGGGACCGAGGGGCGTGCCTTGGGTGCCGAAACGGCGCGGCGAAGCTGCGAAGTTGAAGGTTCACGCTTCCATCACGCCGGCGAAGCACATGGACGCCGTGAGGAAGGCGAAGGAGTACATTGCCGCCGGGGACATTTTCCAGGTTGTGCTGTCGCGGCGCGTGGATTTTGCGCCGGAAGTGCCGCCGTTCGATCTTTACAGGGCTTTGCGAACGGTGAATCCCTCGCCCTATATGTATTTCCTGAAGACGGGCGACCTGCACATTTTGGGGTCGTCGCCGGAAATGCTGGTTCGGGTAACCGGGCGCAAGCTGGAGTACCGTCCCATTGCTGGAACGAACCCGCGCGGGAAGGACGATGCCGAGGACGAGCGCCTGGCGCAGGCCATGAGTTCGGACGAAAAAGAGCGCGCTGAGCATGTGATGCTGGTCGATCTTGGGCGCAACGACATTGGGCGAGTGAGCGAATACGGGTCGGTGCGCGTGAGCAATCTGATGCACATTGAACGCTATTCGCACGTCATGCACCTAGTTTCGAACGTTGAGGGCAAACTGCGCGAGGGGCTGGATGCGCTGGACGCTTTCGCGGCGTGTTTTCCTGCTGGAACACTGAGCGGCGCGCCCAAGGTTCGGGCGATGCAAATTATTGAGGAGCTCGAACCGCTGCGTCGCGGTGTATATGGCGGGTCGATTCTGTATGCGGATTTTGCTGGGAATCTGGACTCCTGCATCGCCATCCGGACGATGCTCCTGAAGAATAAACGCGCTTACCTTCAGTCGGGCGGCGGAATTGTCGCCGATTCCGATCCGCAGAAGGAGTACCAGGAGTCGGTCAATAAGGCACAAGCGCTGCTTCGCGCAGTGGAAAAAGCCCGCCGGGGAGATGCGTGATGATCTTCGTCCTCGACAATTACGATTCGTTCACCTACAACTTGGTCCAATATCTGGGCGAGCTTGGGGCGGAGGTGGAGGTTCGACGCAACGATCGGGTGACGGTTACGGAAGTAGAACAGATGCGGCCAGAGCGCATTCTGATTTCGCCTGGACCGTGCACGCCGCGGGAAGCTGGGATCAGCATTGAACTGATCCGCCGCATGACAGGACGAGCGCCGATCCTGGGCGTTTGCCTGGGGCATCAGGCTATTGGAGAGGCCTTCGGCGGGAACGTGGTTCGGGCGCGGACGCTCATGCACGGGAAAACCAGCGAAGTGCAACACGACGGGAGAACGATTTTCCAGGGCGTGCCTTCGCCCATGACTGCCACCCGCTATCATTCGCTCATCGTCGCTGAGGAAGGGCTTCCTGCGGAATTGGAGGTCAGCGCCTTCACTGGGACCGGCGGCAAGCCCATGGACAAGAAAGACCCGCGCGTGATCATGGGGCTGCGGCACCGCAAGCATCCGGTGGAGGGCGTGCAGTTTCATCCTGAGAGTGTTTTGACCACGAGCGGCAAGCAATTGATCCGCAACTTTCTCGGCCTGTAGGCCGGTACCGACGAATTCCGACCCTGGTTACTGACTTGACAGCAACGGCTTGCCAAGCGATATTTACACAGCTTTTACTTACACAACCTGCAGGGGAGGTCGTGGATGGCCGAGCCACAACCCGAACGCCGCTCCAGCCGCCGCTTTGCCCTGCGCCTGCCGCTTACCGTTACCTATCCGGACGGACCCCAGGAAGGCGTGGAGTCAGAAAGCCGTGACGTTAGCGCGCGCGGGATCTGCTTTTACTTCGATTCTGCTCCCGCCACCGGCACCGATATTGAGTTCACTCTCGTCCTGCCTCCTGAAATCACTGCAACCGATAGCATCCACGTGCATTGCAAGGGGCGTGTTGTTCGCGTCGACCGAGGGGTGCCGAGCGGACGACTGGAAGTTGCCGCGGTTATCAATGAGTACGAATTCCTGCCCGAAGCCTGAGAAATTCTCCCGCCTCGCCGCAAGTTGGTGAGTCCCCGGAGAGTCATTGCCATCCAAGCCGCGCTTTCGCGGCGTAGAATGGGACTGACTGCGGAGGCTCCAACATGGAAAAACCGAACGCGGGTGCCGGCTCTCCTGACACCAGTTCTCCAGCCAGCGCGCCGAATGTCGCGGATGCGGCCCAGCATGTCGCCGGCGCGCATGAGCAGTTGAAGACCTTGCGGGACAGGCTCGGCATCTTGAACCGGCATCCGGAGTTGGAAGAGGCGTTAACGAAGCTTGAGATGGCGCTGAGCGCTCTCTCCGTGAGCACCGGCGGGATGTGGTAGAGCCTGAAGTTTTCACTCCCTTTTCTGAGCGCTAGAACCTCCCCCGATCTGTACAACATGAAGAGTGCTCCACGCACTCCCCCTCCCCCCGGTCTAATGGAATCAATGAGATACGCTGGGTAGGGGGCCAAAATCTTTGAGTTTAAAGGAGTTAAAGGCAAAATCTTGAAAACAAAGAGGATAACTCTACAGGATCGGGTTCCGCCTGTGAAACCCCTATTGATATGGTGCGGTCGGTGTTGCGCTAAGTCAACGAAAAAGTGAGGGGGCGGTTCCAAATTGGGAAGGAAAAGTTGGAGGTGGATGGGAGAAGGAAACGGTGGCCCGCGGACGCCTTACCTCAGCGGCTAAAGCCGGTCATCTTCGGGCAGGTCCATGCAGGCCTGAAGGCCTGCTCCACCCAAAAGCGGTTGCGGCGTTGCCAACGTTCGACTGCTTCATGCCTTTGGACTGCTTCATGCCCGGGTGGGAATGATGAGCATTGTGTCCCTGATTGCTTTGAACTGAAGCTTTGGGGTGGAGTCTTTGGGGTGGAGTTTTTGGGCGGAGCCCTTGGGGTGGAGCTTTTGGGTGGAGCCCTTGGGGTGGAGCTTTTGGGTGGAGCAGCAGTTTACTGCTGCATTCAGGTCGCTCAAATTTCTGCGGCTTTAGCCG
>Ga0137403_10006031_pt1 | contig 13921 bp, 12 predicted proteins | sample CZOMad2_1_16fung_FD_122057 | JGI IMG/M metagenome (GOLD analysis project Ga0137403, IMG submission 122057) | Vadose zone soil fungal communities from Angelo Coast Range Reserve, California, USA - CZOMad2_1_16fungal (Hybrid Assembly) | ecosystem: Environmental > Terrestrial > Soil > Vadose zone... | reverse complement strand
CGCTTTCTCCATATTTCGACGGCGGGGACGACAGCAGGTGACACACGGAACGTTTCTCGAGCGAATCTGCCTTCGCCGCAACCATTCAACCGCGCGAATGACCATCGACAACCCAATTCCGCCCATTCCCTGCTAATCACTTAACCTTTCCAATACTCTCGTGCTATCCTGCCGCGTGTTCTGGTCGACGCTTTCCTCCTGCCTCGCGGCGTCCCACCACCCTCTCGGCCTTCCAGCAAATTCTCCTAACCCCTTTACAATCAATACTTACAAAAACTGCATTTCTAACTCCTTTAGAATGAATACTTACAGAAAAACAGGGGAGGGGGGTAGCCCCACACCTACGCTTGTCCACCGCTCTTTTGCTCTTTCCTTCACTCTCTTGCCGCGCGCGGCAACTCAACTCTTTTCTTTTCAAGCCTCTGCGCACTCTTTGCAAGAACAACCGGGATGTACTCAAACTATTCTTTACTCCGAGGGCTTTCTGCGAGGGGCCAAACTGGCACTCGGCCCTCTCCGCCAATTTGTCCTTTGCCCATGCTGCCAAAACGCGCGAAAATACCCGCTCCGCTTTACCCCGAGCGCACACTGCGAGGGGCCAAAGGAGCCTGCCGTCCAGGATTTCTCTTATGACACCCACTTCGACCTCTAAATCTGAACTAGCAGCCACTATCGGTGAACTCGCCCCGCCCATGCGCCTGATGATGACCCCAGGCCCATCCTCGGTCGATCCTCGCGTCTACCGCGCCCTCGCCGCGCCTATCGTCGGCCACCTCGACCCGTTCTTCAAAACCTGCATGACCGAAACGCAGGAGCTCATGCGCCAGGTTTTCCAGACGCAGAACCGCGTCACCATGCCGATGTCCGCCACCGGCTCCGGCGGCATTGAAACCGCCATCGTCAATACGCTCGAGCCCGGCGACGAAGCCATCGTCTGCGTCAACGGCTACTTTTCCGAACGCATGTTTGAAGTCGCTTCGCGCACGCAATCGCACATCACCAAAGTTGAAGCGCCCCTCGGCCGCCCCGTCGATCCCGATGACGTTCGCCGCGCCGCTGCCGGCAAGAAAATCAAAATCGTCGGCCTCGCGCACGGCGAAACTTCCACCGGCGTCGTCACAAATCTCGACGGCTTCCGCAAAGTCGCCGACGAACTCGGCGCGCTCCTCGTCGTGGACGCCGTCGCCTCCCTCGCCGCCGTTCCGATGCACGTGGACAAAGAACGCCTCGACGTCGTCTTCAGCGGCTCGCAAAAAGCGCTCAGCGCGCCCCCAGGCATGGCGCCCATCACAGTCAGCCCGCGCGCCGAAGAAGTTCTCACCCACCGCAAAACGAAAGTGCAGAGCTGGTATTTCGACATCACCACCGCCATGGCCTATTGGGGCCAGGGCCGCCTCTATCACCACACTCCGCCGATCTCTCTGATCTACGCGCTCCGCGAAGCGATGCGCATCGCCATGCAGGAAGGTCTCGAAGCGCGCTGGGAACGTCATCGCTCCTGCCAGCAGGCACTCGTCGCCGGCTGCGAAGCCATGGGCCTAAAAATGTTCGTGGAAAATCCAAAAGACCGCCTCGTCACCGTCACGCCCGTGATGGTTCCCGCCGGAGTCGACGACGTAAAATTCCGCGACCAGCTTCTCGAAGAGTTCAACATCGAAATCGCCGGCGGCATCGGCCCGCTCAAGGGAAAAATCTGGCGCCTCGGCCTAATGGGCTACTGCGCACAAAAAGCCAACGTGCTCCTGCTCCTCGCCGCCATGGAAAAAGTCGCCCTCGATCAAGGCGCTCGCATCGCCGCCGGGGCCGGAGTCGCCGCCGCCGCCCGCTCTTTCTCCCACGCCCAAGCCGCCCTCACCGCGAAATGAAAGGGCGGGTTGACAGCTTTTACTGAATACTGAAGACTGATGACTGAAAACTACAAACGACGTTCAGGAGCTGAATAATGGCAACAACCCGCCCCATGCTGGCGAACAACGGAAAAATGAGCGAATTCGTCGGCGTCTTTGACGTCCAATCGAAACTCACCGGCAACAACTATCGCTGCCGCTTCTCGCACATGTGGAACGGCATCGCCACGCGCCATGCCGACACCATCGACACAAAATTCTTCGTCGAAGACGGCGCTCTCGTCGTCGGCCTCGCCCACACCGCATTCACCGCGTTTCGCGATAAGACCGGACGCGACCTGACCGACCGCGAAGCCAGCTTCATCGCTGCCGAATTTCTTCGCGAACGCCTCGAGGAAGAAGACGAACGCAAACTCTACGATGTCCCGCACGACGCCGTCCTGCGCCTGATTTCGCAAATCGGAATTAAATAGCGTACGCTTCAGCGTGCGAAGGTTTAGATTTGCTCGGAAGTTTCCGGCGGCTCCGCATGAAACGCTTCCACCGCCGGATGCCGCAGCCCATCGCGGCGAATAAAATGAATCACCAGCAGCATCAGCAGCGCGCCGCAAACCAGCACCGCCGCCGCAATTTGCAGCGCCACTTGTAAATCGCGCTGATCGGAAATTTTCCCGATGATCTGCGGACCAAGCCCGCCGACCAGTTGCGTCGCGAACATGTAAACGCCAATAGAAGTTGAGTGCGCCCGCCGCGGCATCATGTCGTGAATCACCGCCGTCACCGGCCCGTGGTACCACGACATAAAAAATCCCGCGGCAAAAAGTCCGGCCAGCACGGTTTGTTTTTCTTCGGACTGAATCGCCAACAACAAAAAAGGAGTCGCGAGGAGCAGCGCCATTCCGATTGCAATCAATCGTCCGTACGACAATTTCTTCTGCAAACGATCGGCAACGAATCCGCCGAACAATACGCCAAGAATCGCCGAAGCAAGTCCGATGATCGAAAGCGTCACCGACGCTTCGCGCAAACTGAAATCCTTGTAATTGACGGCGAAATCCACGCCCCAAGTCAAAAGCGAAACACTCGCAAACGTGATGCAAATTCCGCCGCCAATCATCGATAGAAATGCCGGCACGGAAAGAATCTTCACAATCGGAACAACTTCCGAACGCGGCCCGCGCGGCGGTTCTTCGAGTCCAAAAAGCGCCAGCGCCGGAATAATTCCCGCAATCGCGACGAGAAAAAGCGCCATCTGCCAGCCGTAACGCGGCGCAACAATTCCACCAAGAACCTGGCCGAACGCGCCGCCGAGCAACATTCCCGACGCAAAAATGGCCTGCGCGGACGCGCGGCGCTCCTGCGGAAAACTTCCTGAAATCATGGACTGCGCCGCGGGAGCGTATGCCGCTTCGCCGAGTCCAACAAACGACCGCGCCAGCAAAAGCAGCGTGAAGTTTGCGGCGAGGCCGCCGGCAAAAGTAGCCACACTCCAAAACAATATTCCAACGGCGATGATCGCTTTGCGGCTGAAACGGTCGGCGAGAAATCCAAAAGGGATGCTGCCGAGCGCGAGAACCACGAGCAAAAGAGTTTGCAGCGAACCCAACTGTGAATCGGAAACGCCGAGCAGCGTGCGCAGCATCGGAATCAGGGGAATAAAGATCTGGCGCGCGGCGAAGTTGACAAAGTTGATTAAAGCAAGTACAGCAAGTAGCCGGAACTGATACCTGGTCAGCGATGTTGGGTTGGGTGACATGCCGCTGCGATTTTTTGTGATTGACCTGGACCTGCGCTTCAAGGGGATTATATACCGCGAATGAAAAATACCACTCCGGCGAAAACGACGACGAGTGACCGCCTGACAACTGTGCTGTCCTACGGCGCGCTGCTGTTGCTCGGATATTGTGTGTATCGAATTGTTGAACCATTTCTGGTTCCGCTGGCGTGGTCGGCGGTGCTGGCGATTTTTTTCACGCCGCTTCATGCGCGAATTGAGAAACGGTTGAAGCCGACAGCCGCGGCGCTGGTCAGCACGCTCGGCGTAACTTTTTTGCTGGTCGTCCCGTCGCTTTTTTTGGCCGCCTATACGGCAAAGCAGGCGGTGGATGCGACGGCGAAAGCGCAGGCGGCGTTGACGCATCAGGGTTCGACTGCGACGGATCGCGTGGAAGGCTGGCTGAAGAAAAAATTGCCGGCATCCATGCAGGAAACGGATTTCTCGGAACAGTTGCGGCAGGGCGCGGAAAAAGCGGCTTCCTATCTGGCCGGCAGGCTGACGGGCCTTGTGAGAAATCTCGTCACTTTTTTTGTGGATCTCTTCCTGATGCTGTTCGCGTTGTTTTTTATGTTTCGAGACGGGCATGAAGTGCTGCGAGGGGTGCGGCATCTTTTGCCGTTTGACAGCGATATTCAGACGGAGATGCTGGAAGAATCGCGCGAATTAATTTTTGCGAGCGTGGCAGTGGCGCTGGTGATTGCAGCGATGCAGGGCGCGCTGGGCGGACTGGCGTTTACGCTGGTGGGAATTTCATCGCCGCTGTTTTGGGCCGTGCTGATTGCATTTTTTTCGTTGGTGCCGGTCGTTGGGTCAGCGCTGATCTGGGTGCCTGCAGCGATCTGGATTGGGCTGAACGGACATTGGGGGAAAGCCGTTGTGATTGTTGCGATCTGCGGCGGCGTCGCCGGGGTTGCGGACAATATTGTGCGACCGGTGCTGCTGCGGAATCGCACGCGGCTGAATGAATTGCTGCTCTTTGTCAGCGTGTTGGGCGGAATCGAAGTGTTTGGGTTGCTGGGAATTGTGGCGGGGCCGACGATCATGGCGGCAGCGATGGGTGTGTTCCGTGTTTATATGGAACATCGGGATGAATTGGAGGAAGTGCGAGCGTGAGGCTCTGCAAGAATACAGGAAGCGGAATTGCAGACGCAGAATTCAAGCTGTGCTAGAGTACCCGCCCAAAGAAGAACGAGCCCGTATGAACGAACCGAAGAAAAAAATTGGAAAGCCTGTTGCGCTGGAGCCGGAAAAGCTTCGGTGGCGATGCGAGCCGGCGCGACTTCCATTCGAAACGACGGCGCAAGCGGAATTGCGCGAAGGATTTGTCGGACAAGAGCGCGCGCTGCGTGCGCTGAAAATGGGCGTGGAACTGGGCGCGCCGGGATACAACGTTTTCGTTTGCGGATTGGCGGGAACGAGCCGGGGCGGGACAATCGCACGAATGATTGAGGAGTTGAAGCCGGGCGTGAAGGAATCGCAGGACCGCTGCTACGTAAACAATTTCAAGATCACCGACCGTCCGCGACTGATTACGTTGCCGCGCGGGCATGCGAACGGATTCAAGAAAGACATGCAGGCGGGCATCGATTTTCTGCGCCGGCGGATTCCGCAGGTGTTCGAAGGAGAACCATTTCAACGGCAAAAGGGCCGCATTGTGGAGCGGTTTACCGCGCGTGAAAAAGATTTGATGGATGATTTTACGCGGCGAATCGCGCGCGACCAGTTTGCGCTGGGGCACATGCAGGTTGGCGCGGTGGCGCTGCCGGAGATTTTCCCCGTGCTCGAGGGGCAGATGGTGCCGATCGAGGATATTTCGAAGATGGTGCACGAAGGGAAACTCGATTCCCCCCTTGCGGAAGAGATTGAACGGAAGTACGAACAGTTCCGGCAGGAATTTACGGTGGTTTACCGGAAGACGCTGACGCTGTCGCGGGAACTGGCGAGCGAATTGAGTTATCTGGAGCAGGAAGCGGCGTCGGTGCTTGTGGACGGCGTGATTGAAGAATTGAAAGAAAAATACCCGGACCCGAGCGTTTCGGAATATCTGGAAGAGGTGCGGCACCACATTCTGGACAATCTGGATCCGTTCAAAGAGCGCGAGGGCGAATCGGAAGATCAACCGGAATTGCCGGAAGGCCCGTCGATGAAACCGCCGGGGCCGGAACGCGATCCGTTCCGCCTGTATGGAGTGAATGTGATTCTGGCGCATGGCGATGAAGCGGAATCGCCGGTGATTTTCGAGACGACGCCGACGTACGCAAATCTTTTTGGAACGATTCAGCGCGCCTACGATGCACGCGGGGGTTGGACGAGCGATTTCATGGATTTGCGCGGCGGGTCGCTGCTGCGCGCGGATGGCGGCTTTTTGATCATGTATGCGCTGGAAACGGTTTCGGAGCCAGGGGTGTGGCGCGCGCTGAAGAGGACGCTGAATCACAACCGGCTGGAAATTCAGCCGCTGGAAATGTTTTATCCGTTCGGCGGGAGCGCGATGAAGCCGGAAGCGGTGCCCATCAATTTGAAGGTGATTCTGATTGGCGATCGCTCGATGTACGAGCTGATGTACGACTACGAAGAAGATTTTCGAAAAATTTTCAAGGTGCGGGTGGAATTCGACGAAGAGATGCCGATGAGCGATTCGGTTATCGCGGAATACGCGGGCCGATTGCGGGCCTTGTCGGAAAAAGAGAATTTGTCGCCGTTCGATCGCGGGGCGTTCGCGGCGATTCTGGAACACGGCGTGCGCATGGCGGGGCGGCGCAACAAAGTGACCGCGCGATTTGTGGATATTGCGGACCTGGCGCGCGAGGCACATTACGCCGCGAAGGCGGCGGATGAGCATGTGGTGCGCGCGGAGCATGTGCGCAAGGCCCTCAGTTCCAAGATGGAGCGGCACAATCTGATCGAAACGCGTATCCGGGAAATGATTGAAGAAGGGACGCTACTGGTGGATGTGTCGGGCGAGCGCGTCGGGCAGGTGAACGGGCTAAGCGTGTTGGAGATTGGCGGATATTCGTTCGGGAAGCCTGTGCGGATTACGGCGACCGCAGCATTGGGAAAATCCGGTCTGATTAACATCGAACGCGAATCGAATTTGAGCGGACGCTTTCACGACAAGGGCGTGCACATTATTGCGGGCTATTTGCGGAGCCGATTCGCGCAGGATAAGCCGCTTTCGTTGGCGGCGAGCATTTGCTTCGAGCAATCGTATTCCGGAGTGGATGGAGACAGCGCAAGTTCAACGGAAGTGTACGCGCTGGTTTCCGCGCTTTCAGATCTACCGTTGAGGCAAGATATCGCGGTAACTGGATCGATGAACCAGCAGGGAGACATCCAGCCGATTGGCGGCGTGAATGAAAAGATTGAAGGATTTTTCGATGTGTGCCGCCTGAAGGGATTGACGGGGACGCAGGGCGTGTTAATTCCCGAATCGAATGTTGAAGACTTGATGCTGCGGCAGGACATTGTGGAAGCGGTGCAGACGAAGAAGTTTCACATCTGGCCGGCGGCGAAGATCGAACAGGGCGTGGAACTGCTGACCGGAGTTTCCGCGGGATTGAAGAATGGATCCGGTTCGTTCGATAGCGGAACGGTTTTTGCGCGCGTGAATAAACGGCTGACGGAGATGGCGAAGATGCTGAAAGAGTTTGAGTAGCAATTTGCTGCACCATTCAAACGCTAGTTGTTCTGCAACTGGACCTTTTGTTCGACTTCCACCGGCTTGCCGAGTATCAGATAAGGTACGAAAACCCAATTCTTCACGGCAGCCTCCGCCGATTTGTACGCCTCTGGTGGACCGGAAACCGCATTCGCAGTGAGTACGTGGCCATCTTTTCCAACGACGATCTCTAAAATGACAACGAAGTGCTGATGCCGGAGCGCAGGTGGGTACTCCGGGTTGGGCAACTTAATTGTTTTGAGTCTAACGCCAGTAACGCGACCTGTAAGTGGCCCAACAGCGTCGGGTCCGGGTTTAGTCAGGGCCTCGTCGGTGCGTGGAATTAGCTCAAGTTTGTCGACATGTAGCTTAAGGAAAGGCTTCCCGCCGTCGGTAACATCAATCTGGCGGGCCACAGCGATGCCTTCGAAAGGTGCGAATTCGTTGTAGGTGACCTGGTGCCAGTAGTCTCCGCGTGTATATCGGAGAATGTCGGTGCCGGGTTCGAAGCAGAACTGGTTGGGGTCACTAAGTCCCATGTTTCCTTCGGCCGCGATACACGTGAGCGTATGTCCACTGAACGAGCGAGAAAGTCTGTGGCCGCGGGTTTGTTCGAAGTCGAATTGGTAGTCGTAAGGAGCGACGACGGCGGAACGCACTAGAAGTTGATTGGAATTGGGCAACCGTTTATCACCCGCTTGGTAGAGGCCATCTCTTGTGGCGTACGCGACTTGGTTGAAGTCGTCTGCCTTATACACGCGCTTGAATTTATCGTCGGCAAACCAGAATTCCTCGAACACGCCACTATGCACGTTGTCGCCGTCCTCGTCGAATTGGTCGTACGTGATCACGATGTGCCAGGGACGGGCACGCGGTCCCGAAAATGCGAGTTTCCCGGCTTGCTGTTTCAGCCAGTCTTTGAGCTCAACACGGTCTGAAGCAGAAGTGTCCTTCGAGCGCTTCAAATCAATCTGTTGGGATGTCGCAGGTGGGACCAGAATGACGTTGCTGGATTCCACATTCGAACCAACAGATATGCGAAGCAGAGTGGGCTGCGCGGCAACGTCAGAGGGACTTTCTTGGCTTTGCGCTGCGATGCCAAATACCGGCACTAGCGTCAAGATGAGAGAGTATGCGCGGCACTTCATATACGCGAACCTGAACGCCAAAATTGAACCCGAGGGATTACTTCTGGCTCGTTTGATAGTGACACGGTTTTCGCTCGCGTCAACCAAAGTCTAACCGACATGGCGAAAATCCTAAAAGAGTTTGGATAGGAACTGACCATCGCGTTTGATAGCATAGCTTCAATTCAGTATGAGCTTGCGCGGAATATTCCTTAACAATCAAAGTGTATTGCGGCCGGTGTGGCGATTTGTATTGTTCCTCGTGTTGTATGTGCTCGGGGGCAGTGTGCTCGACCGGGTACTGACGCGGATTCATTTTCCAGACCGCGCTTTTGTCTGGTCCAGCTTTCTGTTGAACTACCTCGTCGATTTTGGTTTTGTCGCGGCGATTGCCTGGTTGATGTCGTGGATCGGCAAGGAGAAGTTTTCGTCTTACGGTCTACCGGTGACCAGGGAAGCGGGAGCGCTTTTCGGAAAAGGCCTCGTATGGGGAGTGGTGCCGTCAGCGTTGATTCTGATTCCCATTTATTTGGCTGGTGGCTGCGAATTTCACGGCTTGGCGTTGCATGGGAAGGAATTGCTTTTTAGTGCGGTCGCCTGGGGGGCCGCAATGCTGGCTATGGGATTTGTGGAAGAATTTCTGTTTCGCGGCTATGCGCTTAAGACGCTGGGTGAAAGCGTCGGGTTCTGGCCCGCGGCAATTTTTCTGTCGTCGATTTTTGGATTGGTTCATTTGCTGTTCAAGCCGCACGAGGATTGGATCGATCCGATAAGCGTTGCGTTGTACGGCGTTTTCTGGTGTCTTACGCTGCGGCGCACGGGGAGTCTTTGGTTTGCGGTGGGCTTTCATGCCGCATCGGACTACGCCGACATGATCCTTTTTGCGGAACCGAATTCCGGCAATGACGGTAAACCACCGGTAGGGCATCTGCTCGACGTGAGATTTCATGGACCGGATTGGCTGACGGGCGGCCCGCGAGGAACTGAAGCGAGCTTGCTGGTCTTTGTGGTGCTTGCGGGGTTGTTTTACTTTTTTAATCGAGCGTATCCGCCTAAAGTAGCGATGCAATCTGATTCCGGTGCGGCAGCGGCAAGTTCTGAGTGACAAGCGGGACGCGCCGAGCGTACGCCGTGCGTCGAGGTGCATCTATGGGTGAAGTGTTGCGCGTGATTCTTCGCTGGACCGCCGCCTGGACGCTGCTCGGCGTGATTGGCGGCGTCGCGATGATGTTTGCTAAAGTGCCGCTTATCGCAGAACCGGGATCCGAGGTGGAAGGCTTGTGGTCTTTTGCATTTTGGATTCCTGTTTTCGGCGCGGCGGTGGGGATAGTTGGTTTTGTAACGAGTTTCCTATTTTCGATATTGATGGTGCTTTTTAAAAACTGGAACAAGACGGTTGAAGCAAGGCGCGATGTGGTGGGGAAATACGGCCCACGCATCTTGTTGGGAACAGTAGCGGGTACCGTTGCGGGGTTATTCTTTATCGGCGTGGACCACGATGCACCATTCGTGTTTGCGGGACTAGGCTGTTGTTCCGGCGCGGTGTCGAGTTTCATGCGGAGCCGAGTGTTGAAATCCAATGAGAAAAACGCGGCACAAAATATCTAGACAGCCTCGTCCGGAAGTGGACCCTGGCAGCACGCACATCTCCCTGTTATTCTCTAACGCTTCAAATTGATTTTTGGAGTAATCGTCATGCGTATCGCAATCACTGCAGTTGTGTTGTTCACACTGGCTGTTGGAACGTCCGGACAACAAGCCGCCACTCACTTTGACGGGAAGACCTGGTGGGAGCATGTGAAATTTCTGGCGGACGATTCGCTGGAGGGCCGTGACACGGGAAGCGAAGGCATCAAGAAGGCGCAGGCCTACGCCGTGGAGCAATTCAAGAAAGCCGGACTCACGCCTGCGGGCACCGAGGGATTTTATCAGCCGGTTGCGTTTATGCAGTATCAGGTGGACGAAGCGAAATCTTCGCTGACGCTGATGGCGAACGGAAAATCGGAGGCGATTTCGTTTGCGGATGACGGATTTATCAGCACGCGATTGACGCACAAGTCCGCGGAGCTGACGGCACCGCTGGTTTTCGTGGGATATGGATTGCGCGTGCCGGAAAGGAACCTGGATGAATTTGCGGGCGTCGACTTGAAGGGAAAGATTGCGGTTTATCTTGCGGGGTCGCCGGAAGAGGTGCCGTCTTCACTTGCTGCGCATTATCAAACGATCGGCGAGCGATGGAAGGCGCTGCAAGCGGCGGGCGCGGTGGGGCTCATCACGATTTACAATCCGGCTTCGATGGACATACCGTGGGCGCGCATTTCGGTGAACCGGAATCACCCGGCGGTGGATTTGGCGGATGCAGAATTTCACGAAGCGGAAGGATTGCAGATCGCGGTGGCGTTCAATCCCGCATCGGCTGAGAAATTATTTGCCGGGTCGGGTCATACGTTCGCGGAAATCGCGGCGCTGGGAAAAGACCGCAAACCGCTGCCGCATTTCGCGCTGGCTAGTTCGTTGAAGGCAAATTCCGTGATTGTGGGCACACCGCTGAAGTGCCAGAACGTGGTGGCCAAGCTGGAAGGCAGCGATCCGGCGTTGAAGAATGAATTTGTGGTGCTGTCGGCGCACGTGGACCACGTTGGAATCGGCGCGCCGATCGGCGGCGACAAGATTTACAACGGTGCGATGGATGATGGCTCCGGCGCGGCGCTGGTGCTGGATTTTGCGGCTGAGATGAAGGCGCATCCGGAAAAATTGAAGCGATCCGTGCTGTTTTTGCTGGTGACGGCGGAAGAGAAGGGTTTGCTCGGATCAAAATATTTTGCCGCGCATCCGACGGTGGCGGCGAAAGCGATCGTGGCGGACATCAATGTGGACATGTTTTTGCCGATTGCGCCGCTGAAGGTGCTGAGGATACAGGGAATTGCGGATTCGTCGCTGGGGGAACATGCGGCGGAGGTGGCGCGATCGTTCGGAGTGAAGCCGGTGGCCGATCCCGAGCCGCTGCGGAATCTTTTTATTCGGAGCGACCAATACTATTTTATCCGGCACGGCGTTCCTTCGGTGATTATGGATGTTTTCTTTGAGCCGGGTTCTCCGGAGCAGAAATTGTTCAAGGACTGGCTGACGAACCGGTATCACGCGCCGTCGGATGACGTGAATCAGCCGGTGGATCTGAATTCAGCGGCACTGTACGAAGAGATTACCCACAAATTGCTGGTGGATACGGCGAATGGCGGCTCCGCGCCAAAGTGGAATGCGGATTCATTCTTCAAGCGTTACGCGACGAATTGAAGACTTTCTTCAGGGCTGAAGCCCCGACCTCCTGAAGAAGTGATTCAAGAGAAAGCATTTACTGTGTCGAAGAGTTTGGCGCGAGGTAGGCCTGGCGATGGTCGATGCGTGCGGCTCGGTCGGCAGTGACGGAGAGGGAGTGGAGTTTGCCGTCCGGGGGCTGAGGAACGAAGGCGAGATTGTATTCGTGGCGGACGATTTGGGCGATTTCGAGATACGTTTTGTCGAACTCTTCTGCGGATCTAGGGAAATAGACGCGGCCGCCGGTTGCGGCCGCCAGATTTTGTAACGTTGTTTCTCCCGCTTTAAGCATCGGATCCAAATTTTCACGGCTGGCACGTTCTTCGCGCGAGCGCTTGTGACGCTTCGCGGGCTGCACCAAGAGTCTTGTTGTTGAGACGGCGAGGACGCGGACTTCGCTTCCACTTAGGATGGCGTGAAAATCGTCGGTGCTTTGCGGCGGGGAACTGTCCACGCCGCTGCTGAGAAGAACGACGGTTTTCTTGCCGGGGACGCCGCGAAGACTATCGAGAACCGCGAGCAAGCTGCGCGCAAGATTCAGGTCGGCAAAGCCCATGTGAAAATTCAGATCGCGGAGGGCGAGGCGAGCGGAGGCTTTGTCCTCGCTCAATTCGAACTGCACGGCGGGCGTGGAGGAGTAGCAGACGATGGAGACGCGATCGTTTGCGGCGAGATTGCGAATGAGCGCGTCGGCTTTTTGTGCGTACTCCGAACCGAAGAGATTCACGGAGGGGCCACATTCGAGCATGAGGAGGACCTGGGCGGGATCGTCGTTGGCGAGGAATCCCGCGATGGGTTGCTCGACGCCGTTATCGAAAACGTGGAAGTCCGATTTCTGGAGGCCTTCGACGAATTTGCCGCGGCGATCGGTGGCGATGACGCCGACGTTGACGCGGCTGACTTCGACGCGAATCGCGGGAGTTTGTGGTTCTTGTGCGAAAAGAAAAGAGGGAAGAACGAGAAGCAAAAAAAAAGAAGCCTGCCGCAGGAAGAGGCGACAGGCATTCTTTGTGAAATACATTCTGTGAATCAAGCGTAAGGAATCGGCTCTCGAATGCGAGAGCCGCCGAATTCCTGGCTACGGCTTGGTTGGCGCAGCCGCTGGCGCTGCAGCAGCTGCCGGAGCCGAAGCGTCCTTGGGCGTCGAAAGGTAGCCGGTGATCTGGTCCTTGCCAACGGTGAAGACGACGATTTCATACGGCATGCTGCGCGAGCTTCCGACGTAAAACTGCACGGGTTCGCCGGAAGTTTTGTCTTTCTTTTCAATCTGGCGATCGTCGGCGACGAGCGTCATGGTGTACTTGGATTTTTTGGGATCGGTCTTGTTGAGATTGATCTGGATGGGGCCGACGCGCTGCGCGTTCTTGGCCCGCTTGACGCTGAATTCGTAGTAGTTGCGATCGCCGCGGCGCTTGAGGTCTTCGAGGTCGTCGTGGTTGCGCGCGACGAGTCCGCTCATTACGCCCATGTCACCCTTGGTGCTTTCGAGCTTGGCCTTGGTGGCCTCGAGATCGCTGCGCGTATCGGCGATGTCTTTCTTGGCGCCGCCCACTTCCGTTGCGACTGCTCCGATTTTTTCATTGCTTTCGGTTTGCACGGCGGTGATCTGGCCGGTGAGCTTTTGGTCGGCGGTGATCTGATCCTTGCGGATGGATTCGGCGCGGCTCTTGGCTTGCGCGACTTCGGAAGCGGTCATGCCGACTTTCTGCTGCGTGACTTCGACGATGCTCTTGAGTTCAGCGAGGCGAGTATTGGCCTGATCGAGTTGCGCGCTGAGCGTGGTGTTGGTCTTCTGCGCGTCGGTGAGGTCCTTCGTGAGCTTGGACGTGGAGCTGTACGCGAAGAAGCCGACGGCACCGAGCGCTACGAAAAGCAGTGCGAATAAAACAGAGATCCAGCGCGGAGTTCCGGAGGATTCGTAGTGATAAGACTCCTGCGAACTCGGCACGTTGGGAGAAATGCTCATTGCCCCTCCTGAGAAGTGGCGACGGATGTTTTTAGCTTGAGGTACGGAAGTAATTATGGCGCGTGCGGGGCGGAGAGGCAAGGAGGCAGACTGGCGAGGAGCGGTGGTGTTGTCGAAGAGCGCAGCAAGCTAAGAGGATGAGTAAAGGAATTAACAGGTAATGAAAGGGAGGAAAAAGGGGGCGGGGTTACGAGAGAGAGGATCGTAACCCCGCGGAGTGCAGGACTAAAA
>Ga0137403_10006029_pt1 | contig 13924 bp, 16 predicted proteins | sample CZOMad2_1_16fung_FD_122057 | JGI IMG/M metagenome (GOLD analysis project Ga0137403, IMG submission 122057) | Vadose zone soil fungal communities from Angelo Coast Range Reserve, California, USA - CZOMad2_1_16fungal (Hybrid Assembly) | ecosystem: Environmental > Terrestrial > Soil > Vadose zone... | reverse complement strand
TCCGTGACGTATCTATTCGTTGACTAGCATTTTAAAGTTTGCATCGCCACTATCGCTCAGCCACGCAAGTTGTGGATCCCCAAACGAGGTGACAAATGCAACGTACCTGTTTTTGCGTGCTTCTCCTCCTAGTCCTCGCATTCGCCACACCTGGCTTTACGCAAACTGGCAATGGCGCCCCAACGGTGCGCACTACAACCTCAACATCATCGGCGTAGAAAATCCAAAAACCGATCCACTGACAGGTTCCGACCGCCATACGATTTTTGTGGCACTCGGAAACAAGAATTCGGCTGTAACCAGCAAAATTTATCTCACCCAGGGCGACTTCCAGGTTTGTGATGGAAACGCGTTCGATGCCGCATATGACTGCTCTGGGAATCAAATCCAGAGCCAGGGCGCTGTATTTCAGTTGCCCTGCAATACGAACATTCCCGCGGATATTACCTGCGCCGCCGGAACGGTGTCGGCGTCCTATGAGGTCTGGGCTCGCGCTCTTGGCAAGCCGGGCGGTTCAGTAACTGTCACTACATGTGCGACCGATCCCACCACCGGAGAAGTGGTTTGCTCCAGCGAGAATGTCATGCTTGTTCGTGGAAAGGGCAAACAGACGTTCACCAACGTCACCAATGAATTGACGTCGATCTACGCAAGCTTCGATGGCGGACTGACGTATCAACGAGTGGCACTATTCTCGGGAGGGTTCTACGATTTCTTCTGGCAGTACGCCAATAGCGGACTGAGACTGCTTCAGCTCCGGTTCTATCTCCTCTAACGCTCGCTCCGGCTAAGGGGGCCGACGCAAGTTGGCCCTCCTGGCTATCTCAAGGTTGAATCGCCATGTTTCGATTGCATTTGCTTGTCGTGGTCTTGTGCATTTGCGCTCCAGCGTATGGTGCCGGCTCAGCAGTCTTCCCAGAGCAGGCCTATGACTTTGGAACAGTGAAGCAGGGTGAAATAGTCACCCATGTATTTGCTGTCAGGAACGAAGGCGTTACGCCTGTCACGATTGAGCGTGTCGAATTGGCCATGCCAGGAGTGACGGCAAGATTTCGCCCCCTTATCACAGCGGGCGGTGAAGGCAAAATCACGCTCCAGTGGGACACTTCGCACGTGACCGGAGAAATGGAGGAAGAGGCCATCGTGCACTTCGATGGCGCCTCCCAACCAGTGGCGACGTTGTTAGTGAAGGCAGTTGTTAAACCCCCGCTTGAACTATTGCCCTTTCCTGCGATCTTTCTCAGTGCCTTTCAGGGAGAGAAGAACGAACGTCGGCTGAGGATCGTCAACAATGAAGAGAAGCCCGTAGCGATTTCGCTCGAACCCGTAACCAGCGATCACTTTGTTGCGTCGGTTACCACAGTCGAACCCGGCAAGATCTTCGAGCTTACAGCAAAGATCCCGGCCACCGCTTCGCCGGGCCATTATGACGAACAGCTAGCGCTCGCGACGAGTGATCCGAAACTGCGCAAGATCGTCATTCCAGTACATTTGTTCGTCAAGCCCGATCTGTATGCGAATCCAGATGTGGCCGACTTTGGCCAGGTTTCAGCAGATGAGCTGCGGAAAAATCCGGCAAGACGCGAGTTGTTAACACAGACTTTCCTGGTAAAGAAGCGTGAGGGCAGCTTTGCCATTGCACGGGTCAGATCGACTGTAGAAGGACTCGATGTGAGAATAGATCCGAAAAACGGCAAGAGTTCGACGTTCCGAGTTGATGTTGCCCTGAATCCCGAGAGGATCAAAACTGGAAAGCTTGACGGATTTATTCTTGTCGAAACTGATGATAAGAATTTTCCAGAGATCAAGGTTCCTGTGAGCGGTGCGATCTTCTGATTCGCACCTTTACAAATTGCCTCCAGCGCTGTACACGGGCTGGCTCTCCTACTCTACCTTCGGCGGGAGATGACGAGCATAAACGACGATCTGCCAAATCTCATCGTCATTCAGGATTCCTTCATTCGCAGGCATCCCTGACGGAAAAATTCCATTGTCGATAATCCACTTGAGTTGGCAGTCCGTGTGCTTCTGAACAACGCTTCTGCCTTCAGCATTCTTGGTTCTGCGTTTCCTGCTGTACGGAATAAAACTTCCCTTCCCTGGTTTACTCTATGGAGGTGGCGAAGGACCGTTTGACGGCGGCGGCGTTCGAAGAGCTGGCGATGCCACTGTTTGAGCAGCTCTACAACTTCGCGCACTGGCTTACGAAGGAACGCAGTGAAGCCGAGGATCTGGTTCAGGAGACTTACGCGAAGGCATTACGCGGGCTGGCTTCGTTTCAACCAGGTACGAACTTCCGCGCATGGATGTACCGCATCCTGCGGAACACGTTCCTCACCTCGCGCACAGGTTTGAGAGTAGCGTCCACGGTGCCACTCGATGCTGACGATGCGCCGGAGATTCCGTCCAGCGCAGGCACACCGGAGAGCATTTTCATAGAGAAGTCACAGGAGCACCTGCTGCAAACTGCGATTGATGAGCTGCCGCTCCATTTTCGCGAGGTGTTGCTGCTTTGCGAGGTGGAAGAAATGTCATACCAGGGAATCGCGGACACGCTTTCGATTCCAATCGGCACAGTGATGTCGCGGCTATCACGTGCCCGGAGAGCACTGCGCGAACTTCTTCAGAAGAAACTCAGGGGAACATGATGGCCGACGAATTCACAGCAAAACTCGATACATATCTTGACGGAGAACTTCCCTCGAGCGAGATGAAGGCCATCGACGCTCATGTTCGCGACTGCCCGCCATGCGCCGCCGATGTGCTCATCCGTGTGCAGATGAAGCGCGCGACGCAAGCCGCAGGAAAGCGTTACAGCCCGAGCCCCGAATTTCGCCAACGCATTCAACAGCAAATCGCGAGTCGACCGCGTCAGTGGGCGAGCCGGGCGTGGATGGCTGCGTCTGCAGTTATGGCCATCCTGCTTATTGCCGGGATCTTGAACTCATATATCGGACGTGAACGACTGGAGCAGGAGCACGCGTTCAGCGAGGTCGCGGACCTTCATGTGGCTGCGCTGGCCAGCCCCAACACGGTTGATGTGGCTTCATCTGATCGCCATACTGTGAAGCCGTGGTTTCAGGGCAAGATTCCCTTCACCTTCAACCTTCCTGAGCTGCAGAATACTGAGTTCACGCTGGTGGGCGGACGGATTGCTTATCTGGGACAGGCTCCGGGAGCGGAACTCATTTTTCAGGTCCGCAAACATTATGTTTCCGTCTTTATCTTCCAGGAACACGCGGCGCCGGCGTTGCGGTCCGGGTCAGGCGTGCGGAAACATGTTTCCTTCAACTACGAAACCTGGACAGAAGGCGGGCTGCGTTACATTGCGATCAGCGACACGACGGGCGAGGATCTTAGTAAGTTGGCGGAATTATTGAAAACAGCGGCGAAATCTTAAGGTTTGGGTCTCGACCGGGCGGACGAGGGCGTCCGCCCCTACGCGACTTGATCAGACCCGCACGGGCGGAGTCGCCAAGCGATGCAATTTTGCGAAGCCTACCGTTTTCTCCCTCGATACAATCCTGCAATTCCAAAGGTATAGGGCGTCCAGGAGACATTCTGAAACCCCGCGTTTCGCATGCGCTCGAGCAGCTCGTCAGGCTCAGGAAAACGCTCGACCGAGGCCGGCAGGTACGCGTATGGCCCCTTCACGCCGGATATGACTGTACCCACCCTGGGAAGCACGTGCTTGAAATAGACGCGATATAGCTTGCCGATGAATCCTCCGGGCTCGCCAAAATCGAGAATGCCGCATTCGCCGCCTCGACGCAGCACACGCGCGGTCTCGCGTAGGCCGGCATCGTAATCGGCCAGATTGCGGAAGCCGAATGCTGACGCAACCAGATCAAATCGCGAATCAGGAAATGGAAGCCGCAGCGCGTCGCCTTCGACCCAGCGCAAGGCTGTCGCTTTTGATTTCGCGCTGGCGCGCTGCAACATGGGATGGGAAAAGTCTATGCCCAATATTCGTGGCTGACTCTGTCCAGCTTGGCGATGAAAAGCAAATGCCATGTCGCCAGTGCCGCAGCACAGATCCATCACACAGGCGTCAGGTCGGGTGAGGATGTGAGCGAAGGTCTGCGCGGTGCGCCGCCACCACAGATGGTCGATATTGAAAGAGAGGAGATGATTGAGAAGGTCGTAACGCGGCGCGATGGAGCTGAACATCTCGCGGACGGCGCGGGCTGCTGTATCTTTATCTGTGGTGCCTTCAGGCGAAGCGCCAACTACTTCGCTTTTGGATTGGCCGCTCACGGTTAAGAACAAAGACTATCTCAGAGATGCCGAGCTGTGCTCGGCTGGACGGGTCAGAGACCCGTCCCCACACGAGTCGTCCCCAAACGAGCCTCTACGTGGCCATCCCCGACGACAGGCGTCGGAGCTCTTCAACTGCCCCGCAAATCACCTCGCCCGGTACGTCATTCGCGACTTCGACGTTGCCGATCGCCGTCGGCAGAATGAAATGAACAACTCCGCCCCGAGTTTTTTTGTCAGAGAGGACAAGCCGTAGAACGTTGCGGCTGCGCACCTCGACTCTTGGCAGCGGCCCGAGGTTAAGCACCGCATTGCGGATGCGGTTAGCATCTCTTTGATCGAGTCGGCCGACGGCTGTGGAAATATGCGCCGCCGCAATCATTCCCCAAGCCACGGCTTCTCCATGCAGAAAATAACGATAATTGGTTTCGGCTTCGAGCGCGTGGCCGATGGTGTGGCCGAAATTGAGCACGCGGCGCAAGCCGCTCTCGCGCTCGTCAGATGAAACGACCTTCGCCTTCAATTTCACAGACTGTGCAATTACCCATTCGATCTTTTCACGGTTACGACGAAGCTGCTTCACGTCGGCTTTCTCTAAAAATTCAAACAGTTGTGGGTCGCCGATCACACCGCATTTTAATGATTCATATAATCCGGCGCGAAATTCGCGTTCCGGCAACGTGCCGAGAACCGAAGGGTCGATCAGCACCGCGCGCGGCTGGTGAAATGTCCCCAGCAGATTTTTTCCTCCCCGCAGATTTACACCGGTCTTGCCGCCGATCGAGGCATCAACCTGGGCCAACACGGTTGTGGGAATTTGCACCAGATCAACCCCGCGCATGTAGAGGGAGGCGAGCAGCCCGGCGGTATCTCCCACGACTCCGCCGCCGAAGGCAACGATCATGGCATCACGATCCGCCCCAAGCCGGAGCATTTTTTCCGCGAGTGCTTCCACGGTGGCGAGCTTCTTGTGCGGCTCGCCGTCGCGCATTTCGATGACTTGCGCGTTGAATTCTGCAGCGGCGAGCGAGCTGAGCAGCTTCTTGCCCCAGCGGCGGCGAACTTGAGGAACGGTGATGACGAATGCTTGTTGGGGCTGACGGTTCGCGGGCGAGGGCGCCCGCGCCACACCCAAATCTCGGAGACGTGCGCCTGCGCGATCCAGCAGGCCGTCTTCGATTACCGCCTCGTATGGTCGCGGAGCAACCGCGATAGTCACAGTCTCCATGGGGCATTTCATCATAACGTAATCGCAAGCGAAGCCGCCGTGCAGGCAAAGTGGTAACATTTTTGCCATATGGAGTGCGCTCCAGCCGAAACTGATTTCGTAGTAATCGGCGCGGGAATTGCCGGCCTGCGTGCCGCGATTGAACTGGCGAGCGCTGGACGCGTAGTAGTGCTGGCTAAACGTGAGCTCAAGGATTCTGCCACGCAGGGCGGAATCGCAGCCGCGCTGAGCGATGAAGACGAGATCAGCCTGCATCTTCAGGACACGCTGAACGCTGGTGATGGTCTCTGCAATCCCGAGGCAGCAAGGGCACTGGTGGAAGATGCTCCGGAACGCATTGAAGAACTGATTCAGTGGGGCACGGAGTTTGGCCGCGAGGGCACGAAGCTGACGTTCGGACGCGAAGAAGCGCACAGCCGCAATCGCATTCTGCATGCCCACGGTGATTCAACCGGGCGCGAGATTCTGCGCGCCCTTGTGGCTAAAGCGAAAACGTTAAAACAGGTTTCAGTCTGCGAGTTCGAGTTCACGACTGATCTTTGCATTGAAGACGGCCAACTCCACGGCGTCCATCTCATAAATAGTAGCGGCGAGACTGGGCACATTGCGGCTTCATCCGTGCTCCTCGCCAGCGGCGGCGTGGGGCAGCTCTATCGCAATACCACGAATCCTCCGGTTGCAACTGGTGACGGCGTCGCTATGGCGTTTCGCGTCGGCGCCGAAGTCAGCGACATGGAGTTTATCCAATTTCATCCTACGGCTCTTTATCTGAAGAATGCCCCGCGATTCTTGCTTTCGGAAGCGCTGCGGGGCGAGGGCGCTTACCTGCGCAATCTTGAAATGCATCGCTTCATGCCCAAGTATCACCCCATGGGCGAGCTTGCGCCGCGCGATGTGGTGGCGCGGGCTATTTTGCATGAGCTAGAGGTCAGCCCGGCGAAGGATCCAGTCGTCTATCTCGACCTCACACACCTCAAGGCGTCACACGTGAAGGCGCGTTTTCCGCGCATCTACTCGACTTGCTTTCAGTACAACATCGATATCACTACCGATCTCATCCCCATCCGCCCAGCAGCGCACTATGCCATGGGCGGCGTGCGAACGGACCTGCAGGGCCGCACCAGTCTGCCTGCGCTATATGCAGCGGGCGAGGCCGCGACTACCGGTGTGCATGGTGCGAATCGCCTGGCCAGCAATTCCCTGCTCGAGGGTCTGGTCTTTGGTGCCCGGGCCGGCAGGAAAATGCGCGACGAACTTCGCCATGGTCCAGCCAAGGCCAGGAGCAAGCCGCGCGTAGCTTATTCGAATGGGCCCGTCGACGCCGGACTCGAAGAGCTGGTGCGCGAGATGCAAGAGCTCATGTGGAATGAAGTCGGGATCGTGCGCGATGGAGTAAGACTCAAGCGTGCGATTGAGCATTTGGAGAGACTAGCTCCCCGCGTAGCGCGTCCTAAGACGCGCCGTTCTTATGAAGCGTCGAACATCCTTACGGCGGGGCTGCTTGTAGCGCGCTCTGCTCTGGCCCGCGAGGAGAGCCGCGGCGCTCACTATCGGACCGACTTCCCTGCTCACGATGATAAAAAGTTTCTGAAGCATTCGGTCGTGAAGGGTGACTCGATCTGGTTTGCATAAGTGAAATCGATCTTTCGGCCCATATTTCAAGCTTTCGCTCGCTTCGGATGCATTACTGACACCAGCACCGAGAGTAGCAGCACGCCCGCCACTACGCCCAGCGCCACAACGGTCGGAATCTGGTAGTAATGCGAAACCAGCATCTTTATACCAACGAAAATCAGCACAACCGAAAGTCCGTAATGCAGGTAATGGAAGATCTCCATCATGCCTGCGAGGGCGAAGTACATCGATCGCAGCCCGAGAATCGCAAAAACATTTGATGTATAGACGATGAAGGCATTCAGCGTGATCGCAAGCACCGCGGGAATGGAATCTACGGCGAAAAGCAGATCTGTGGTTTCGACTACCAGCAGCACAACCAATAGAGGCGTCGCAAACAGCGCGGGCTGGCGCACAAAAAACTTGCCTGCGTGGTAATCCGGAGTGACAGGGACCCAGCGGCGGAAAAGGCGGAGAACCGGATTCTTCTCGGGATGGACTTCAGAACCTGCCTCACTAAAGAGCCTGATTCCGCTGTACACCAACAGTGCGCCGAATACGTAGATAATCCAGTGAAAGCGCCGGATGAGGCTAACGCCCAACAGGATAAAAACCGCACGCATGATCAAAGCGCCGATAATTCCCCAGAAGAGCACTTTGTGCTGGTCTTCGCCGGGAACGCGGAAATAGCGAAAAATTAGCAGAAAAACAAAAAGGTTATCGACGCTGAGCGAAAGCTCGATGGTATAGCCGGTAACGAACTCCAGCGCAGGAACGCGGCCATGCCAGAAGAAAATAAGCGCTGCGAACGCGGCCGCCAAGGCGATCCACATTACGCTCCAGGCGAGAGCTTCGCGGAATCTGACTTCGTGGGCGCGACGATGAAAGACGCCGAGGTCCAGCGCCAGCATCGCCACAACGAAGAGGTTGAAGAGAATCCAGAAGAGAATCAAAGAGTCACCGGGAAGATTCTGTATTTCGGTTGCAATTTTACAGACCCTGAGGGAACACGCAAGGGAAAGACTTACCGCAGAGTGCGCGGAGAATCGCGGAGAGCGCCGAGAAATCCTACTCCCTGATTTCTTCGCGTTCTTTGCGGCGGTTCCTTGCGAACTCTGCGGTAAGTCTTTCTTAGGCCGATGAGTCTATTTTCTTTCATCCAGCAAGCGCACGGTTTCCAAAATCACACTTCCCACAATTTCCATGCTCTTGGGGCTGAGCTTGTCAATCGTGTCTTGCGGCGTGTGCCAGAAGACGTTGCTGTAGCCATAATCGAAATCGATCAGGTCGGCGCTTGGCACGCCGAGATGTGCGAACGGAATGTGATCGTCTTCCTCGGAGATGGTTCGAGCAAAAAAGTGCGATTGGTATCCCAGCGATGTAGCTGCTTGGAGAACGAGATCTTCGAGCCAAGGAGTTGAATTTGTCTCCCGGTCAATGTTCAGATCGGCGTCCCCGATCATATCCGTCAAGAGGAATGCCTTGATCTTTCTGAGAGTGCCGTCGTTCTGCCACTTCTCAGCCAAATGCCGGGTGCCGTAGAGACTGTCGGTCGCGGTCCATTCTTTGACGGCTTCTTCACCATCGGTCCACAGCAGCCAGACGCTGTAGCCGTCGCGCTTTTTTCCGCGAAGTTGATTGGCGAGCTCGAGAAGCAGCGCGGTCGAGGAGCCGCCGTCGTTTGCGCCGACGTATCCGGTTTTGCGCAGGGGATAATTCGTGTCGTAGTGGCCGGCGATGACGATAATTCCATCGCGCGTGCCGGGGAACTTGGCGATGATGTTCCGCACCGGAAATTTGCCTTCCGGAGTAGTGGCGGTGAAAGCATCGTCTTGCACCAAGTCGCCTTTAAGGTGCGAGTGAATGTAGTTTTCCACCTTCTTATGATTGGCGCTGCCGATGGGCCGCGGACCAAAGGCGACCACCTCACGCACGTACTGCATGGCGCGGGTGGAATTGAAGGATGGGGCAGCAGATTGAGGTGAGTTAGGCTTCGACGCAGAGAATGACCACGCGACCTGAGCGGTAATAATGACAACCAACAGGAATAGCGAACGGGAGCGCACGGCCTGCGAAAAAACTCGGGATAACAGATTTCCTCGCTGGCTCACGCCCGCTCGGGATGACGATGGAAAAAGCGTTATCGGCACGACTGAAGTCGTGCCCTTCCCGATTTCGCGAAATGTAGTGTTTTTTCGCAGCCTGCGAAGTCGTGCCCTCGCAGAAACGGCGCCGAATGGGAGTCTTTCCGCAACCTGCGAAGTCGCGCCCTTCCCAGAGGCGGCTCCAATGGGAGTTTTTTGCGCAGTGGCTTCGACCCGTAGCGGCAAACGCGGCAATCTTTTCCCGTCGCCTCGACAGCCGAGGGCGGCTGTCCCTACGTGATTTCCGAATGCAAAGCGGAGAGCAGCCATCCCTATGTGGTTTGCTGCTGGACAGGCCGTGGGGGCTGTCCCTACATGGTCCGTCATTGCGCCTTGCGCGCCTGCCGCGCACGCCGTTGCTTGGGGTGGACCAGCCAGGCAATCCCTATGCTTACCAGATATAGCGCGACCATGGGCGCGGCGAAGATACACATGTTCAGGATGTCGGTGGTGGGCGTCAGGATGGCCGCAATGATGAAGATCACCAAGATGGAGTAGCGCACGTTGCGCCACATCCATCCCGCGCTGATGACGCCCATCAGCGAAAGGAAAAATACCAGGATGGGAAGCTCGAAAACAACTCCGAGGCCAAGAATTACCGTGAGGAAAAGATCGGTGTATTCATTCACCGTGATCATAGGTTGGAATTGGCTGCCGTAACCGATCAGAAAATCCAGAGCGGCGGGGTAGACGAGCTTGTATCCGAATATGCCTCCCGCAGAGAACAAGAACACGGTTGCACCCATAAAGGGCACGACGTAGCGTTTTTCATTGCGGTAGAGACCGGGAGATATGAACATCCAGACCTGGTACATGACAAACGGTGACGCCACGAAGACGCCGGCCATGAGGCCGATCTTCAAGTAAAGGTTGAAGGGTTCGGTCGGACTTAAAAAGACCAGCTTTTCCGGCAGATTGTGGCGCTTGAGGACCTCGATCAGAGGCTTCTGAATGATGCTATAGATGCGTTCGGCGTAGCCCCAGCAGGCAAAGAAACCGACTGCGACCGCGATGATGGCGTAAATAATCCTGCGGCGCAATTCCTCCAGGTGCTCGAGGAAGCTCATGGCGGGCATGGATTCTTCCGGCTGGCCGGCGGGAGGCGCTGCAGCAGCTAATTCAGGCATCGGGAGCCTTGGCGGCGGAGTTCACCTCAGGGCTAGATTCGTGATTTCCAGCGGCGATTGCACCTACGGGCGGTTGCGCCGGGGGCAGGATAGTCTGGCGCGGAATCTCGACATCAAGACTGTTGATCTCCGACTCGATTTGCGACTTGAACTCGTTGGACGCGCGCTTGAATTCGTTGAGCGCCTTGCCGATCTGGCGGCCGATCTCCGGCAGCTTCTTGGGCCCAAAAATGATCAGGGCCAGCAGGAAGATGAAGATCATCTCTGGGAAGCCGAGGTTCATAAATTCATGATACTGCCGGAGCGAATTGGCGGCAACGCGTCGGGATTGCTTTCGACTAAGGGTAAATGGCGCAGATCAGGCACGAGCGCGATAAACGGCTGTGCAATCTAGAGTAGCGGCTTTAGCGCGGACTCAATGACATCCGTGTACTCAAACCCGATGACTTTCTGTCGGAGTATCCCCTCGCGGTCGTAGAGCAACGTGGTCGGCAATCCGTCAATGCCTCCAAACTTTTGCTTCAAGTCATCGGTCGCGACCGCCAGCGGATAATGGACCCCGAGTTTCTGCGCAAACAGGACTGGGTCCTCCGTATCCCGCATCGTGTCAAATTTGAATCCGACAACTGTGAAGCCGCGCGAAGCATAGCGGTCTAATAGTTTCTGATAGCCCGGCATCTCTTTTTTGCACGGCTGGCACCAGGTGGCCCAGAAATCGATGAGTACTACCCTGCCGCGAAGGCCGGTCGAGGAAATGTCGCGTCCTTGCAAATCCTTCATGGAGAAGTCAGGCAACCGTGAACCAATGTTACCTGCCGCGATTACATCTTTTTTCGGCTGAGGGGGACTCGCCGAATGCTGGTTATATCCGACGAGTCCTACCGCAGCAAGGCTCAGAAAAGCAAAGCCCAGAAATAACAAACGTTTTCTCAGCATCTACTCCTTCTTCTGCACTTCCAGAATCAACAGCTTCAGCGGAGCCGCAAGGTCTGCTTTCTTCTTTCCCGCGGGCTTCTTGTACAACTGACCAAGAACTGTAACCATCGTCTGGGTGCCGGCAAGGGATTCGAGACCTTTCGACAACTCATTCGGGGCAAACGCAAATGAACGATTCGGTTCGACCTGCAAGGCAAGGCTACCCGAGGAGTCCTTCACTATTTTTCCGCGTGCGGTCATATCCATCTCCGCAGCGGTGACACCGCTGTCGTATGTCGCCTTTAGAAGCTGGGCCGGGTCAATCTGCCCATCTTCTTTGGGGGTGACATCAACTTTTCCATCCCGCAAACTAACTTCCACGTTTTGAACGCCAGACTGGCGTCCGAGGTGTTGTTTCACCCCGTAGGCTCAAAAATTTCACGTCATGCCTTCGACCCGCATTTCAATATGCTTGATTTGCGCTTGCGCCACTGGCAAAACCACCATCGAACCGAGCACAACAAATAGCGCCATTTTTTTCGTGTTCATCGTTCCTCCTTTCCTTAACGGTGCAAACGAAACTGCTGTGTAATTCCGAAACTGATGTGACGGCGGACAGGCATGAACAGTGGGCTCGTGGAATGCGCTACAGCCCAGTCCATCCCGAGCCAAACGTGCATGCCGGGGCGCACACCGAAGTAGGTCGTCATGCCAGCCAGCAAGACGTCACCGCCGCTCTCGCTCTCGCTGACTCCGGCAATACGATCATCCGCAGAATGTAGCCACGTGAGCACTGGGCCAACGAACCATTCACGGGCCACATTCTTCGATTCGTAGGGCCGATAGGAGAGCCAGAAGCGCGATTCGAGGTCACTCCCGAGGCGAGTTGCCTGTGTTCCCTGTGACCGCAAGAGCGCATGGAAATCCTCATCCGCTACAAGGCGCTTGATATTGAAAAGCCCGGTGTAAGTCCAGTTCCCTGCTAGAAACAAGTCCGTAGAACCTGAGCCGGGCTGCAAACTCGCTGGCAACAGACCTCCGTTTGCGTCGGCTAGGTTGGTGCGCCCTGTCGGAAGCTTCGGTCCGAACGTTACCGATGCCTGTGTAGTCCCTCGCGGTGAATCTCTCCGGTAGAAGCGATACTTTATGTTCGCGAGGGAATCGCCGAGGCCGGTTCCGCCAACGGCTTTACCCGTGATATCAAAACGCGTTGTGATTACCGGAATGAGAACGGTCAAATCAAAATCTCGGAAGAACCCCCACGTGAAATTGAAATCAGCTTCGTGCGAAAAGGTAGGACGGGCAGTCGAAGGAACGCCGCCCGATATTCCTGGCATCGGGCTGCGCGTGGTAAAGGCGGAGTTGTAGGAGATGAGTCCGCCGCCAGGAAATAACGGTGGGGCCGTTTCGGGAGCGGGACCTTGTCCGCTGGCCGTCGAAGCGCAAATCAAAACGACGGGCGGAAGCCACACCCAAATCCCGCAACCACGGGATATCGCCATTCGTAATCTCACAGATAGTCTCCAGCGAAGATAATGATTCCCAAGCACACTGATCCGTGATGCCGAGAAAACGGCTGGAGGTCAGGCTAGATTCGAAGAGGTACCGAAGCAGAAAACGAGAAGAGCGGCGGAGCGTGGGAATGCGCTGGTATGATGCGTGCCGAGAAGTCCAACACTGGCAATTCGCCACGCGCTGGCATCACTGCGGGCGCAGCGAGAGAAAGCGAGATGCCACGATCAGACGAGGCCCCTACAAAGGGAGAGCGCACGTTTGGCATTCTCTTGCAGCAATCCTGACCATGGTGAGCATGCGACGAGCAACGCATTGAATTACAGCACTGCATCGCCTGCTCTGGCGTTGTCATCGCTGAACAGTCAAACCCATAGGCCGAGAGAGCAACAGCCAGCAGCGCGATCCCGCCGACCAGGGCGTCAATGCGCTGCTCCGGATCGGCGGGCAACGCCGCGACCATGTGTTCGATCCGCTGCGCCGCCTCCTCGCTGGCCACTTCGAGCACAAGCGCCCGCATGCTCGGGAAGTAGCGGTACACGGTTGCGGGGGAGACCAGCGCCACCTCCGCCACGTCGGCAATGGTCGGGGTGCGGCCGTCGCGCACCAGCAGGGCGGCCGCGTCCAGCAGCGCTCGCCGGGTTCGGCGCTTCTGATTACTCCGTGCGGTCAACGGGCTGTGCTGAGCATGTCGGCGTTCCTGGCGCCGGTCACGGCCTCGATGGCCCGTTTCAGTGCCACGTATCGGTGTCGCCGGCTCGTTCGGTCGACCGGGACCTCGAGCACACGCAGGCCGCGGGATGGGGACAGCGCGGCCGGCAGCATGCGCAGGTCGGTGAGCCGGTGGTGGGCAACCCGGTAGGCGGCGCACAGTGACCCGAGATCGGCGTGTTGCGGGGTGCCGAAGAGGCGTTCGAAGGATCCCGCGTGAGTGGGTTCCCCCTGTTCGAGCAGGGAAAATACGCTGCCGCCTTCGTCGTTCGCCACGACGATGGTCAGGTCGGGCAGCGGTTCGCCGGGGCCGGCCAGTAGCCCGCCCGCGTCATGCAGCAAGGTCAGGTCGCCCAGCAAGGCGTAGGCCGGCCCGTCGTGCGCGAGGGCCGCACCGACGGCGGTGGACACCACAC
>Ga0137403_10006028_pt1 | contig 13925 bp, 13 predicted proteins | sample CZOMad2_1_16fung_FD_122057 | JGI IMG/M metagenome (GOLD analysis project Ga0137403, IMG submission 122057) | Vadose zone soil fungal communities from Angelo Coast Range Reserve, California, USA - CZOMad2_1_16fungal (Hybrid Assembly) | ecosystem: Environmental > Terrestrial > Soil > Vadose zone... | reverse complement strand
CGGCCGCAGATCAGCAGACCGACGGTCGCGTGATCCGCATCGATGTCCGAGCTACCGCGTCAGCGGTTTAGTTCAACTATTAGTATCTTGAACCGCGTAGCACGGCGGACCAAGCAATCCTCGCAAGCTAACGCGGCGGAAGGGACTTGGGTAGAGCCCCGAAAAGATATTATGCGAAGCGAGCTTCGCTTTCTGGCCGGACGAGAAGCCGGTTGTGCTATCCAGACCGAGGATATCCACCGGACATTGCGAAAGGCCGCTGTCGAGCGCCGCGCATTGACACAGCCGCATGACGCCGGGCTCGGACGGCTTGGAAAGACTGCAGGGCGGTGGTCACGACGACGACGTACAGCTCAGGACTGCCGAGTCCACTCCTTCAGGCGCGCCTCGTCGATCTCCACGCCGAGCCCCGGGCCGTCGAGCGCGAGGATCGCGCCGTCCGCGTACTGCACGGGTCGACGCACGACGTCGCCGGTCAGGAGCAGGGGGCCGAACAGCTCACAGCCCCACGTTACCGGGGCCGCCGCGAGCGCCACCTGGAGATAGGCCGCGGTGCCGAGCGACGTCTCGATCATGCACCCGACGTAGCAGCTCAAGCCCGCCGCCTCGGCGATGCGCGCGATGGCCATCGTGCCGAGAATGCCCGCCGACTTGGTGAGCTTGAGGGCCAGGATGCTCACGCCGCCGAGCTGCGCGATGGAGAGGGCGTCGTGAGGTGAGCAGCACGACTCGTCGGCCATCACCGGCACCGCCACCGCGCGGGCGATCTCGGCCATGCCGGCTGCGTCCCAGCGCGGGACCGGCTGCTCGACAAAGTCGAGGTGATAGGGCTCGAGCGCCCGGATGGCCCGGAGCGCCGTGGCGCGGTCCCAGCCCTGGTTGGCGTCGACCCGGAGCGAAACATCGGGGCCGACGGCCTCGCGCAGGCGCCTGACGCGCTCCACGTCGTGCGCTACCGGGTGCGCCGCCGTCTTGATCTTGAAGATGCGATGGCCGAGCGCGACCTTGGCGCGCGCCTCGGCCACCTCCGCCTCCGAGCTCTCGACGGCGAGCGACCAGGAGAGCGGCACGCTGTCGCGGACGCGGCCGCCGAGCAGGCGGTGCACAGGCACGCCGAGCGCCTTGCCGTTGAGGTCCCACAACGCCATCTCGACCGCGGCGCGTGCGAAGGGATTACCCTGAACCCGCCGCGCCATCTCGCGGCTCAGCGCCTCGATCTGCGTGGCGTCGCGCTCGGCGAGCCACGGCGCGATGTAGCGCTCGATCGTGACCGCGACCGATTCCGACGACTCCTCGCTCCACGTCGGGCCGCCCAGGCACGCGGCCTCGCCCCAGCCCACGAGGCCGTCCGCCGTCTCGATGCGGACGAAGGCGAAGTTGACCGCCTCCAGGGTCGTGAAGGACATCTTGTGCGGGCGCTTCACCGGAATGTCGGCGAGGATCACGCGGACGCCGGCGATCTTCATCGCGCTCACTCGGCGTCGGGAGCTTTCTCGCGGGCGGCGCCGGGACGGTCGAACCGGCCCGGATCGAAGAGCGACAGATCCAGGGACGGCTTGCCGTCGAGCAGCCATTCCGCCACGTAGCGGCCGGTCGCAGGGGAGTGCTGGAAGCCATGACCGCCGAATCCGACGGCCACGAAGAATCCCTCGACGCCCGGCGCCCAGCCGATGATGGCGTGATCGTCGGGCGTCAGCGGTCTGAGGCCGGCCCAGCCACCGGCGATGCGCGCGTCGCCGAGGATCGGCAGCCGCTGGATGGCCTTCTGCACCGCCTCTTCGACCTTGCCCCAGTCCATCGGCACGTCGAAGTCCTCGCCGGTGTCCTCGACGTCGCCCGGGCTCAGCAACACCTGCTCCATCTCCTTCCTGAAATAGAAGCCGCTGGCGACGTCGGTGGTGAGCGGCACCGGCCCGGGAATCGCCGGGAACGGCTCGGTGAAGAAGATGTGCCGGCGACGGGGATGCACGGGTAGCTCGACGCCGGCCAGTCTCGCGACGCGCGCCGCAGAAGGCCCGGCGGCATTGATGACCAGGGGTGAGGAAATTGCCCCGGCCGAGGTCGTCACGCCGGTCACGCGCCCGCTCGCGTGCTCGATCGACTGGACGCGGACTCCTTCGACGATCTTCACGCCCAGCTCGCGCGCGCGCCGGGCGAAGCCCGTGGTGACTTCGGCCGGGCCGGCGAGCCCGTCCGCGGGGCCCCACACGGCGGCGATCAGATCGTCGACCCGGAGCGCGGGCACCAGCTTTCGCGCGTCGTCGGGGGTGATCACGCGCACGTCGGCGCCCATCCGGCGCTGGAGCGCGATCCGCTGCTCGAAGCCGGCCAGCTGCTTCTGGTCCGAGACGAGAAAGAGGTAGCCGATCTTCTTGTACCCGGGATCGACACCGAATTCGTCCTGGAAGCGCTCGAACACCCGGATCGCCTCGAGCGAGAAGCGAATCTCGGTCTCGGTGGGAAACTGGACGCGAATACCGCCGGCCGCCTTGCTCGTCGTCCCCGAGCCGACCGTCTCGCGCTCGACGACCACGACGTCGGCAAGCCCGCGCCGCGCCAGGTTGTAGGCGATGCTACAGCCCACCACGCCGCCACCGATCACGACCGCGCTCGCTGTCTTTGGAAGATCCATGAGGGCCGATTGTAGGATATTTTGGGCGCGTGATCAGACGGTTCCTGGTCTCGGCCCTGATCCTCATGGCCGCCGGGTCGTGCGCGCCGGCGCTGAAGGATCTCAAGCCGTCTCTGGGAGCGACGGACTCTGGAACCATCTGGTTCGCGAGCGCCGGCTCGCTGCCGCGCTCGCCTGACGGGTCGCGCTTCGTTCCGGGTGACCCGGTGGTGCTCTCGGGGGATCTTGGCTTTCCGTCCGGCAACGGGCCATTCCCGGCGATGGTGATCGCGCACGGCTGCGGTGGAAACGGGCAGGTCGACGCCGCATGGGCGCGGACACTGCGAGAGTGGGGATACGCCACTTTCGTTATCGATAGCTTCGGTGGGCGCGGGCTGAGCGAAGTCTGCACGAACGCCCGGCTCTTGACGGGAACTCAGCGGATACCCGACGCGTACGGTGCTCTCCGTGTTCTCGCCACGCATCCCCGAATCGATGCCGGACGGGTCGCGCTCATGGGCTTCTCGCACGGAGGCATCCTTACCCTGGGAGCTTCCACGGTATGGGCCCGAGAGACCTTCGCGTCCGCGGGGCGGCCCGCGTTCCGGGCGTTCTTTCCGTTCTACCCCTACTGCAACACGGTCTACCCCGAACGCGAGCGTATCTCGGCACCGCTCCGAATTCACATCGGCGAGCTCGACGACTGGACGCCCGCGGCTTCGTGCATCCGGCTCGTCGAGACTTTCAAGGCCGCGGGCCAGGACGCCGCGATCACCGTCTATCCGGGCGCCCACCACGGCTTCCCCGCGGAGTGGCTCGGCTTCGTCCGCATGCGAAACGTCGACAACGGCTCCGCCTGCAACGCGCGGCTCGCGAGCATCCTCGGCCCCACCGTGTCGCCGGCGAGCGAGCTCGAAGGCTGCCTGCAAAAGGGCGCGACGATTGCCGGCAATTCGGAGGCCGCCGCGCTGTCTCGGCAGAACGTGCGCGCTCAGCTTCTGGAGCTGATGAAGTAGCGAAGCTTCAGCTCGAGGCGCCGACCTTCGCCAGTGCTGCTCGCTGGTACTCGCTCAACGGCTCGCCCCCGCGCCCGCGCGGCGTCAGGTAGCGGGCGCGGTAGGCCTCCGCGCCCACGTCCTCCACGAGGACAAGATTTCGTGCCGCCAGGTAGGGCGGGAGCTCGGCCGGCTCGAAGCCGAAGGTGTAGGGCTCGCCGGCGCGACGGACGGTGGCCAGGGTATTGTCGGCCCCCACGAACCGCGCCGAGCCGTCCAGCATGCCGCGATGGATGTAGGTGAAGACCAGCTGGCTGCGGGCGGCGCTCCGGCCGACGAACCGGAACACGGCGTCGACGGTGTCGGCCGGAAGATAGTGCGTGACCCCCTCGCAGACGAAGAAAGTCGGCAAGTCCGGTCGATAGCCCGCGGCCGGCATGACCGCGTCGAGCGTGCCGGTGGTGAAGTCGATCGGGACGTACGTCACATGGGACGGAAGCGACCCGAGCCGCCGCGATACGATCTCTTTCTTCTGGGCCTGGGTCGCGGGATGGTCCGCTTCGAAGACACGGCTCTGTGCGATCGCGCGGATTCGATAGGCTCGACAATCGAAACCGGCGCCCAGGATCACCGCCTGCTTCACGCCCTGACGGAGCGCCTCGCCGAGGAGGTCGTCGATGTACCTCGTCCGCACCGCCACCGTCCCCCGAGGACCGGACCAGTGGCCGTCGACGAGCGACCACGGCATGGCGGCGCCGATCACCGGCAGGCGAGAGAGACGCAGCGCTGTCCGGAAGCGCCACCCGAGAAACAACGGGGCGAAGGGGTCGTCGAAGAGCCGCGTCGCGGGCGGGCGCGACGATTCGATGGCTCGGTAAAGGGTGACGAGCGCCGCCGTTCGGCTGGAGCCTCGCTGCATCGGATGACGTTACCGAGCGCCGCCGCGAAGACGGGCGATCAGGTCGCGGTCGGCGGGCGGGAAATCGAAGTCCGACAGACGCTCGGGCGCGACCCAGGCCATCGCCTGGTCCTCGCGGGGCTCGATCGTCCCGGACTCGAGCCGGCAACGATAGAAATGGATCACGATCGTCCGTTCTGGGTACTCCCACCGGACAGTCTCGACCCGCTCGCCGACGGCGAAGCGCGCCGACAGCTCTTCGGTGAGCTCGCGTCGGAGCGCCTCCTCCAGCGACTCGCCGGATTCGCGCTTGCCCCCGGGAAACTCCCAGAGCCCGGCGAGGTGCGAGCCCTGGCGTCGTTGCGTGATCAGATAGCGACCCTTCTCGTCCTGGATCAGCGCCGCCGCGACCTCGACGAGGTTAGGCACGCTCGTAGCTGGCACAGAAGCGCTTCATGGGGCAGGGGCCGCAGCGGGGCTTGCGCGGCGTGCACCACGTCGCGCCGAAGTCCATGAGCGCCTGGTTGAAGTCGTAGCCACGGCCGCGCGGGACGAGCGCCGCGGCGAGGTCCCAGAACTCTCGCTGACCGCGCACGCGCGCCAGCCGGCGGGGGCCCATGAAGACGCGACCGAGGACGCGTCGCACGTTGGTGTCGAGCACGGCGGTGTCCCGGCCGTACGCGAACGAGAGGATCGCCCCCGCGGTGTAGCGTCCGACGCCCGGCAGCTCGCGCAGCGCCTCCTCACGGTCGGGGAGGCGCCCGCCGTAGCGCGCGACGGTCTCGCGCGCGATCGCGTGGAGGCGAACCGGGCGGATGTTGTAGCCGAGCGGGTACCAGAGGCGCCGCACGGCATCGACCGGCGCCGCGGCGAGTCGCTCGATGGTCGGGTAGCGGCGAAGGAACTCGCGATACTTCGGCACCACCCGGTCGACCTGCGTTTGCTGGAGCATGATCTCCGACACCAGCACGCGATACGGCTGGCGGGTGCGACGCCAGGGCAGGTCGCGGCCGTGCTTGGCGTACCACGCCAGCAGGCGCCGCTGGAAGCGCTGGATCGTTCGGCGCGGTGGTCGTCGCACGGCGCGCAGTCTAGCAGAATGGACGTCATGTAGAATGACGCCATGGCTCCGTCCGACGAGTGGGCGCTCGTACGGCGGCGGGTCGGGCTCCTCGACCGCCGCGACTTCGGCGTCCTCGAGCTCACCGGGCGCGACCGCGCGACGTTTCTCCACGCCCTGCTGAGCAACGAGATCAAGGCGCTCGGTCCGGGGCAGGGGTGCGCGGCGACCCTACTCGACGTGCACGGCAAAGTGCAGGCCGTTCTCTTCGTCTGGGCGGCCGACGATCGGATCTTCGTCGTGACGCCGCCCGCCATGGCCGAGAAGGTCGCCGAGGCTCTCGATCACTACCTTTTCGCGGAGAAGGTCGCGATTCGCGACATCTCACCCGAGACCGCGCTGTTCGTCCTGGCCGGGCCCGAGGCGCGCTCGACGATCGAGCGGCTCGCCGGCGCGAGCCCGCCCGAGAAGCCGTGGTCGCACGTCGCCGCGCGCCTCGGCGAGACGCCGGTGCGGCTCGTGAGCGGCGGCGGCGAGACCGGCGAGGCCGAAGTGTGGATCATGTGCGCGCTGGGCGACGCGTCGACGGTGAGCGATGCGATCGTGCGCGGGGCCGGCGTAGGCGTGGTCGGCCCCGAGGCCTTCGAGGCGCTCAGGATCGAGGCGGGTACGCCGCTCTTCGGCCGCGACGTCGACGACACGGTGCTGCTGCCCGAGATCCCGTTCGAGAGCTTGCTCTCTCACACCAAGGGCTGCTATCCCGGTCAGGAGGTCGTCGTGAGGATCCGTGACCGGGGGCACGTGAACCGGACGCTGCGCGGTCTCGTGCTAGAGGGCGGCGACGTGCCGCCCGCCGGCGCCGAGGTCGTGCTGGACGATGCGGACATCGGCAAGGTGACGAGCGCGGTGTGGTCCGTCGGGCTCGAGCGGCCGATCGCGCTCGCCTTCGTCCGCCGCCAGCACGCCGAGCCGGGCACCCGCGTGTCGGTTCGTTACGACGGACACGTGACGGCGGCGAGCGTCAGCGCGCTGCCGTTCACCCGCTGATCGGAGGTTCGACGTGGCGGAAAACCGGCTCGCCCGCGAGACCAGCCCCTATCTGCTCCAGCACGCCCACAATCCCGTGGACTGGTATCCCTGGGGTGACGAGGCGTTCGCGAAGGCCCGGGCCGAGGACAAACCGGTGCTCCTCTCGGTCGGCTACTCGGCGTGCCACTGGTGCCACGTGATGGAGCACGAGTCGTTCGAGAATCCCCAGATCGCTGACGTGATGAATCGCCACTTCGTCAGCGTCAAGGTGGATCGCGAGGAGCGTCCGGACGTCGACCAGATATACATGCAGGCCGTCCAGTCCCTGACCGGCCACGGCGGCTGGCCGATGACCGTGTTCCTCACGCCCGACGGCGCGCCCTTCTACGGCGGCACGTACTTTCCGCCGGACGACCGTCACGGTCTCCCGGGATTCCCGCGCTTGCTGGCGGCGATCGCGGAGGCGTGGGCGAACCGCCGCGGTGAGGTCGTTGCGTCGTCGCAGCAGATCGGCGCGTCGCTCGGCCAGTCGGAACGGCTGCGGGCGTCGACCGAGCTGCTCACGCCGGCGATCCTGGGCGAGGCCCTGCAGGCGATCTCGGCGCAGTTCGACGACGCCGACGGCGGTCTCGGCGGCGCGCCGAAATTCCCGCAGCCGATGATCTGGGAGTTCGTCCTGCGCTACTGGAAGCGCGCCCAGAACCCGCGCGCGCGCCAGATGGCCCACACGACCCTGACGATGATGGCCCGCGGCGGTATGTACGATCAGGTCGGCGGCGGCTTTCATCGCTACTCGGTCGACGCTCACTGGCTGGTGCCGCACTTCGAGAAGATGCTCTACGACAACGGCCAGCTCGCCTCGCTCTACCTCCACGGCTGGCTGGCGCTCGGCGATCCGGAGTGCCGCCGGATCTGCGAGGAAACCCTCGACTACATCCTGCGTGAGATGACGGACCCGGCGGGCGGCTTCTATTCGTCGCAGGACGCCGACTCCGAGGGGCACGAGGGCAAGTTCTTCGTCTGGACCGCGGACGAGCTCCGCGAAATTCTGGGCGAGGGCGACGCCGAGTACGCCGCCCGCTACTGGGGCATGGACCGCGGCGCGAACTTCGAGGGCAAGAGCATCCTCTACGTCGCGGGCGAGCCGGACGCCGAGCGGATCGCGCCGATCCGGGCGAAGCTCTACGCGGCGCGGGAACGACGCATCCATCCGGGCCTCGATGACAAGGTCCTGGCCTCGTGGAACGGTCTCGCCTGCCGCGCGCTCGCGGAAGCCGGGCGCGGGCTCGGCCGCGCCGACTACGTCGCCGCCGCGGTGAAGAACGCCGGGTTCCTGCTGGAGGCGATGCGCGCCGACGGCCGGCTGCTCCGGACCTGGAAGGGCGGCCGGGCCAAGCTGAAGGGCTATCTCGAAGACTATTCGATGGTGACGGCCGCGCTGCTCGAAGTGTACGAGGCCACCTTCGATCGTCGCTGGCTCGACCAGGCCCGCGCCCTTGCCACGGACATGGTCAGGCTCTTCTGGGACGAGCGACTCGAGGGCTTCTACGACACGGGTAGCGACGGGGAGCCGCTCATCGTCCGGCCGCGCAACCTCTTCGACAACGCGGTGCCCTGCGGCGCCTCGGTCGCCATCGAGGCGCTCTTTCGGCTGGCGGTGCTGACGGGCGAGTCGCAGTACGAAGCGACGGCGCTGAAGGCGCTCCGGCCGATGGGCGACCTGATGGCCAAGCACCCGAGCGGCTTCGGCCGGTTCCTCTGCGCGCTCGACTTCCACCTCGGACCGGTGACCGAGATCGCGCTCGTCGCCCCCGCCGCCGGCGACGGGCTCGGCGTGCTGGCGACCGAGGTCTTCGGACGCTACCTTCCCAACCGCGTCGTGACCGGCATGGTGGCGGGCGATGCCGGCGCCGCTGCCGGGATTCCGCTTCTCGAGGGCCGAGAAGCGGTGGGCGGGAAGCCGACGGCGTACGTCTGCCGGAACTACGCCTGCGAGCTGCCGGTCACCGATCGCGCGGCGCTCGCTCACCAGCTCAAGGATGCCTGAGCCGCTGCGTCGAGTGGCGCTGTACGTCGCGGCGTTGATGCTGGCGACCGCCGTGCCCGCTTCTGCCCAGCTCGACTCGATCCTCAAGGAGCTCGACACGCTCACCCGTTCCGGCGCGGCGACGCCCGGCGACGCGAAGATCGGCGCCGCGCTCAAGCAGGCGCTCCAGGTGGGCACCGAGAGCGCCGTGAAGCTGACCGGAAAGACCGACGGCTACTTCGCGAACCAGGCCATCAAGATCCTGATGCCGGAGCGCCTGCGCACGATCGAGCCGGGGTTGCGCGCGGTCGGCTACGGCGGCGAGGTGGACGAGCTCGTGCTCAGCATGAACCGCGCGGCCGAGCACGCGGCGCCCGAGGCAAAAAAGATCTTCTGGGACGCGATTGGGAAGATGACCATCGACGACGCGCAGCGGATCTTGAACGGGACGCCGACCGCGGCGACCGACTACTTCAAGGACAAGACGTCCGCCTCGCTCACGCTGGCCTTCCGCCCGATCGTGGATCGCGCGATGAACGAGGTCGGGACCACGCGACAGTACAACGAGCTACTTGGCCGGGCGCAGGCGATCCCGTTCTTGAAGACCGAGAGCTACGACCTCGATCGCTACGTCGTCGGCAAGGCCCTCGACGGTCTCTTCCACGTGGTCGGGGAAGAGGAGCGAAAGATCAGGACCGACCCGGCTGCCCGCGTGACCGACCTCCTGAAGGAGGTCTTCGCGAAGTAACCCCGACCAGGAAGACCACCGCCGACGGCGCCCAGATCCAGCCGATCTCGCTCCACATCACCCCAAGCCCGCGCGGACCGACGAACTCGCGGATCGAGATCGGCGAGACGACGATCGGCCGCCAGGGGAGGAAGTAGCGGGCGCCCGAGAATGGCGCGAGGAACGCCACCCCGAGGCCGCCGTTCGTCATGGCGTCGAGCAGCCCGTGCGACGCGGTGGCCAGAAAGAAGAAGGTCCAGAGCTGCGCGAACGGGATCGCCGTCCATGTCCGCTGCACGGGCACGGCCATGATCGACGCGAGTCCCGCCGCGAAGAGGAGCGAGTGGGAGAGGCCGCGATGTCCGAGCACGTGGCCGTACGAAAGGCCGAAGTAGAACGAGATGACGTCCATATCGGGCAAGACCGAGCAGAGGGCGCCGAGCCCCCAGATGGTCAGGCGCGACGGCCCGGCGACCGCCACGCCGCCGACCGCGACGGCCGCGATGGCATGCGAGAAGACGGAGGGCATCTCCCGCTTCGAGCGGCGACTAGCCCCCGGAGCCGCCGGCGTCGCGCGCCGGCGCCGTCAGTGTCGTGCCGCCGTCCACCACGAGCGTGTGGCCCGTGATGTAGCGCGCGAAGTCCGAGAGCAGGAACCGCACGGCATGGCCGATGTCCCATCCGGTCCCTTCGATCCCGAGCGCGGAGGCCTTGCGCCGCTGGTCGCGGGACGCCGGGCTCATGCCCCGCTGATAGACCATCGGCGTGTAGACGGGACCCGGGGCGACGCAGTTGACGCGGATGCCCTCGGGTCCGTGGTCGACCGCCATCGCCCGGGTCAGCGCGATGACCGCGCCCTTGGAGACGGAGTAGGCGGTGAGACCACGCGGCCGCAGCGCGGAGATCGACGACACGTTGACGATGGCCCCACCGCCCACCCGGCGCATGGCCGGAATGGCGTGCTTGGCGGCGAGAAACATCGTGTCGACGTTGACCGTCATCAGCCGGCGCCAGCTCTCCTCGCTCTCGTCGACGACGGACCCGCGGCTGCCGATGCCGACATTGTTGTCGAGAAAGTCGAGACGGCCGAAGCGATCGAGCGCCGCTTCGACCATGGCCGCGCAGTCCGAGCCGCGTGTCACGTCGGCCTGGAAGGCGAGCGCTTCGCCGCCGCCGCCGCCCGCCTCGATCAGCTCGACCGTTCGCTTCGCCAGCGCGAGGTCGCGGTCGACCACAACGACCCGCGTGCCGGCCCGGGCGAGCAGAATCGCGGAGGCCCGGCCGTTCCCGATGCCGTCGCCGGCCGCGCCCCCGCCGGTCACGATCGCGACTTTCCCCGTGAGTCCCCAGCTGTCCGGGACATCGAAGCCGGCCTGTCCTTGTGCCATGGCGCGGATTCTATCAGACCGTCGGCTGGTTCTCGTTGACGAGCGAGCGTCGTAAATGGCGTCGTGGACTCATCGTAGCCGGACACCGAGAATCGGCACTATAGACAACACGTCCCGGCGCGGCGAACCCGACGGGCAGTACCCCACGGACGACAACGGGAAGATTGACCGGCCGCGGGCCGAAAATCTAAGTTGGATTCATGGCGATATCCATTGCAACGCGATGCGCGCGATGCCAGACGGCTCTGGTCGCGAACGACGTGGTCACCGTGGACGATCGGGCCTTCTGCCGAACTTGCTCCGACATCTTCAAGATGCAGATCCGGAACCGCTCGACCGGCACATCCCCGGGCGTCGCGTCCGTCAACTATCCGATGGCGGCGCTCGGCGCCATCCTGGGCGGTACCGTGGGCGCGCTCGCCTGGTGGGGCCTCACGGTGCTCACCAGAACCGACTTCGGCCTCGTGGCCGTCGTCATCGGGCTTCTGGTCGGCCTGAGCACGGTGTTCTTCGCCCGCGGCAAGCGGAGCGTCGGGCTGCAGGCGATGTCGCTGTTGATCGGCGTCCTCTCCTTTCTGGTCGCGGTCTATCTCGTCAACATGACGTTCCTGAACCAGCTGCTCGCCGAGCGCGGCGAGTCGGCGCGCGTGGTGTTTCCGCCGACGAGCCTCGAGACCTTCTACAAGGTCGTGGCGATCAACTTCGGCATCATGAAGGTCGCCTTCCTCGGCGTCATCGCGTACCTGGCCTGGGTCATTCCGCGCCCGGTCAAGCTTCCGAAGCCCTGAACCCAGCCTGACCGGTCCGTCCGCCGATACCGCCGTTGGCCCGGTAGCCCGCCACCGAGTACACTGCCGTGGCGGGAGGTTGTTCATGACCGAGACCCCCACGAGCGAGATCGTCTGGCGGCCCACGCGCGAATACGCCGAGGGCTCCCGTATCGCGCGCTTCATGAGATCCCTCGGTATCGGCACGCTGGCCGAGCTGCAGCGCCGGAGCGTCGCGGACCCCGATTGGTACTGGGACGCGGTCGTGCGCGATCTCGGCCTTCGATTCACGCGTCCGTACACGCGCGTGCGCGACGTCTCCCGTGGCCTCCAGTGGCCGCGCTGGTTCGAGGGCGGCCTGATGAGCTTCGCCGACAACTGTGTCGACCGCCACCTCGACGCCGGGCGGGGAGAGCAGCCGGCGATCATCTGGGAGGGCGACGACGGCCGCAGCCGGAGCCTGACGTACCGCGAGCTGGCGCGTGAGGTGAACCAGCTCGCCAACGCGCTCAAGCGTCTCGGCGTGCGAGAGGGCGACCGCGTGGGGGTGTTCCTCCCGATGTCGCCCGAGGCGGCCATCGCCACGCTTGCGGTCGTGCGAATCGGAGCCATCTACAGCCCGTGCTTCTCGGGCTACGGCCCCCAGGCCGTCGCCTCGCGGCTCCAGGATTGTGAAGCCCGGGTGCTGGTGACGGCCGACGGCTTCTATCGGCGCGGGCAGATCGTGAAGATGAAGGAGACCGCCGACGAGGCGGCGGCCGCGTCGCCCTCGGTCGAGCACGTGATCGTCTACAAGCGGCTCGGCCGGGAGATCCCGTGGAAGGCCGGGCGCGATCACTGGTGGCACGAGCTGATCGGCAAGGAGTCGGCCGAGTGCCCCGCGCTGCCGGTCGAGTTCGATCGTCCGTGCCTCATCATCTACACGTCGGGGACGACGGGCCGGCCGAAGGGCGCGGTGCTCACGCAGGGCGGGTTTCTCCTGAAGTGCGCCCACGACTTCGGCTACCTGATGGACGTGGGACCGGGCGACCGCCTGTTCTGGCTGACCGACCTGGGCTGGCTGATGGGGCCGATGCTGATCACCGCGGGGCTCTTCCACGGCGGGACCGCCGTCCTCTTCGAGGGCGTCCCGGACTATCCCAGACCCAATCGTCTCTGGGAGCTGGTCGAGCGCCACAAGATCACGGTCATGGGGCTCTCGCCGACGGCGGTGCGCGCGCTCATGCCGCACGGTGCCGAGCACGTGCACGCCCACGAGCTCGGCTCGCTGCGCGTCCTCGGCTCAACGGGCGAGCCCTGGAATCCCGAGCCCTATCGCTGGCTCTTCGAGAACGCGGGCAAGGCCCGCGTGCCCATCATCAACTACACCGGCGGCACCGAGATCTCCGGCGGCATCCTCAGCTCGTTCCCGATCGCGCCGATCAAGCCCTGCTCGTTCACCGGGCCCATTCCCGGCATGGCGGCCGACTGCTTCGGCGACGACGGCCGCCCCGTGCGCGGACAGGTGGGCGAGCTGGTCGTCACCGCGCCGTGGCCCGGTATGACGCAGGGCTTCTGGAAGGATCCGCAGCGCTACGAGGAAACGTACTGGTCGCGCTGGCCCGACGTCTGGGTGCACGGGGACTGGGCGTACGTGGACGCGGACGGCTTCTGGTTCATCCAGGGACGCTCGGACGACACGCTGAAGATCGCCGGCAAGCGCCTGGGCCCGGCGGAGGTCGAATCGGTGCTGGTCTCGCACGAGGCCGTCGCCGAAGCAGGCGTCGTGGGCGTGCCGCACGAGGTGAAGGGCGAGGCCATCGTCTGCTTCGTCGTCCTGCGGCCGAGTCATCAGCCCTCCGAGCCGCTACGGTCGCAGCTCTCCGATCTGGTCGCGCGGCAGATGGGCCGAGCGCTCAAGCCGGAGCGCGTACTGTTCACGCGCGACCTGCCGAAGACCCGGAGCGCCAAGATCATGCGGCGCGTGATCCGGGCCACCTACCTCGGCAAGGCCGCGGGCGACCTCTCCTCGCTCGAGAATCCCGGAGCCGTGCGGGCCATCACGGAGGCGTCATGATGTTCCACTACCGGTCGGTGTACCGGCGCCCTGCCTGGGCCGGCCGACGCGAGAGGTGAGAGGGCGATGCTGAACCGTGACGAGAACGAGCTCCTGACGCGGACCGGGCCGGGCACGCCGATGGGCGCGCTTCTTCGGCAGTACTGGATCCCGGTCGTCCTGTCGAGCGAGGTGGCGGCGGGCGGACGGGTCAAGCGGGTGAAGCTGCTGGGCGAGCGCCTCATCGCGTTTCGCGCGAAGAACGGCCGGCCCGGGCTCGTGGGCGAGTTCTGCCCGCACCGGCTCGCGTCCCTCTACTTCGGCCGCGTCGAGGAAGCCGGGATGCGCTGCGTCTATCACGGCTGGAAGTTCGGGATGGACGGCCGGTG
>Ga0137403_10006027_pt1 | contig 13926 bp, 14 predicted proteins | sample CZOMad2_1_16fung_FD_122057 | JGI IMG/M metagenome (GOLD analysis project Ga0137403, IMG submission 122057) | Vadose zone soil fungal communities from Angelo Coast Range Reserve, California, USA - CZOMad2_1_16fungal (Hybrid Assembly) | ecosystem: Environmental > Terrestrial > Soil > Vadose zone... | reverse complement strand
CGTTGGAGGTTTCCCTCGTGCTGCCGCTCCTACTTTCGTTACCTCTCTCGCTAATCGCAGTCGTAAAGCTCATTGTCTGGGCGTCTTCAAAGCTCCGCCACGCGAAAGGACACTGCCCCATGTGCGGCTACGACCTCACCGGCAACACCAGCGGTGTGTGCCCCGAATGCGGGACGAAGATCGCGTGAAATCATTTTCCCCCGTCGTCGCGTCGGGTAAGATCGGGGGATGACAGAACCACTCGATTACGGGAGACCCGCCAAGCGAAAGCGTCATCGCCTTTATTTGGCGTGGGTAATCGGCGGCGTGGCAGGACTCGTCGTTGGCTTCGCCATCGACATGATTAGGCAAGAAATCCTACTTCGGCACAACGCCCTGCTTGGACACAGCGAGGAAGGCATAATCTACATCTTACCGCCAGCAGCAATCCTCGGCGCTGCCGTGGCGAGTTTTTTCGTACGACGACGCCGCTAACCGCGCGCTAAGCAAACGGCAAGCACGTGTGCGCTGCACCGCCCCCATTTGAATCAAATGTTGCTCCTCGTGCGCCCCCCGCGCCGAACACTTGCGACAGGAAAACGGTATAAGGCGAATTCGTTTTCGCCTCCGTCAGATGAATGCTACCAAATGTAGGACGAAGATCGAGTGACGGCTCGTCGTCAACCGTCGCGGCGGGTAATTACAATACCGCAGAGAACTCCGACAACATTTTAGACGTGATCGCCGGAGCGCCCGGCGCAAACGGCAAGACCGGGTCGGTTTCAATTGTGTTCGGAGGCTCGAACCTCTTGCTGGTTCCCACGCGCGACGTGCTGCTCGGACAGGACAATCTGCGTATAGTCGGACAATCGGGGGCAAACAACGACCTGTCAGGAAAGACGCTGACTATAAGGCAGACGCTCACGACTGGCGATCAGGCGGTCACACCGTTTCTTCAGCAACTGACAGCCAGCATAAACGGCGCCCCTCCCGTTGTAAACGACGATACCAGCGTCCAGTTCGCGGTCGGGACGCTTACGCATGTGGCTGCGGCCAACACAACCATCGTGGGAGACACAACCGCGGCAGGCGATTTGGAGCTTGCCTCCAATCCCTCGTTAGGATTGAACGGCACCACCGCATTTATGTCGGTCCCCAACAGCGCGACTCTCATGCCCGGCCTTGTTGGAGGCTGGACAGTTGAGTTTTGGATAAAGAGAAACGGAGCCGGACTCGGGGATTTTCCAGTAGTCATCGGCTCGCGTCCGTGGAGCCCGCCAACCGACAAGGGCTGGTCGGTAGCGCTGGCCGGAAGTTCCTTCAAAGTCTCGGCGCATTTTGCTGATGGCACGACGGGGTTCGACTCAGCTGCCGCGCAGAGCACGGCGGGCGTCACAGCCGGAGCGTGGCAGCACTGGGCCGTGGTGTTCGACCGATCACAGAATCGCGTTGTGTTTTACAAGAACGGGGCGTTGGACAACACCGTTCCGGGCTTGACCTATCCAACCGGCTCAGTCGATCAAGCAGATGACATACTAATCGGAAAAGACCCGGGCCTCACAAGAGTGCTGGAAGCAACCGTGGATGACATCCGTGTCTGGAACACCGCGCGGACGGCTCAGCAGATCCTGGACAACTTTAAGAACGAGTTGCTCGGCAGTGAGACGAATCTTCAGGCTTACTGGAACTTCGATGCCGGCAATGCTAACGATCTGACCCCGAAGGCGAACCATGGAACGCTGAGCGGCGGAGCTGCCGTTGTCAATCCTGCCGATCGCCTGTTTCTGAGCGGCACTCGCATAAGCAACTTCACGTTCCCCGCCGCGACCAACGCTACGACGTCAATGATATCGTGGGTGCAGACTGCAACCGCAGGAACTACAGTGAAGATTGAGACCAGCCTCGACGGCGGCGCGACCTTCCAGACAGCCGTGAACGGCGGCGGAATCCCAAGCGTCGCTCTCGGCGATGAACTGGGGTGGGCAATCGCCACCGGTGACGTCAACAACAATCAAGGCGGAGAGCTAATCATCGGCGCGCCGTTCGCCAACGCTGTAACCGGGACCGGCACTCGCACTCAAGCGGGTGTCGTCTACATTTTGCCTTCCACGACGGTGATCAATCAGGCGCCGACGGTCACGGTCACCGCACCAAACGGCGCAGAGACTCTGCAGGTCGGCCAGACTTTCGACATCACCTGGACCGCGTCCGATCCTAATGGTGACGCCTCGATTCAAAAGTTCGATGTCCGGCTCTCAATCGATGGGGGCGCTAACTTCAACCTCACCGTGGCGCCGAACGTCGCCGGCACCGCCCGCAAGTTTACATGGACCGTGCCGGTCGGGTTCAATACTACACAGGGTCGCATTCGTGTGATCGTCACCGATACCCAGGGCGCAACCTCGCAGGATGACAGCAATGCGAATTTCACCATCACTGACACCGTGGCGGTCACCACATTGGTAAGCCCCAATGGCGGCGAGAACCTGAGGTTCGGACAGCAGTTTACAATCGTCTGGACTGTTCCGAACGAAGTTGCGGCTTCGGTTAAGGGGTTCGATCTGTCACTCTCGACCGATAGCGGGGTGACCTTCCCAATAAGGATTGCTATCGGCGGTGATCCAGCTCAACCTGCGCTCGGCCCGCTTGTGCGAAACTTCATCTGGAATCCTGTTCCTTCTATTTGCACGAGCAGGGCGAGGGTCGCGGTCATAACGACCAGCGTGTCTAATCTACGAACGTCAAAAGCGAGCAACTCCGACTTCTCGATAGGAGAGGCGGGGCCGACGATTGATACGAGCAACATGTTCATTCTCGATAACTTTAGGTTGTTCCTGCTCACGACGGCGCCGGCGGGCGGCACCGAGGTTCTTTTCTCGGAGGGTACGGTGGTCGAAATCTCGTCTGACGCCGCAGGCACGACGTTCTTCAGTTTCTCGAAGCCCGGCAAGATCAAGAAGGCAGGCGGGAAGTACCTGAGTAAAGGAATACTCAACGGCCTGGAGCTCGGAGTGTTTTTCCCGAACGGCGCAACCCGCCTCATTCGCATAACCAAACCGACGTGCGGCATCACTATACTGAGGGTGTTGCGCTCGGGCGACCAGCTGTCGATTGTCGCTGCCGCGGACGCGGACCCGGTCGTGGAGCAGCGAATCTGGCCATAGAAGTCTACGTTCAAGCAAGGGCTTGCCTTCAAGGGACAAGCCCTTGCTTATTTCCGCTGCTTATTGTTTGAACCTTGTCGTCGGATCGCCCAGGAGAGTATCCAGGTCCGCTGTACATCGTTGTCGCTCACCGCAGCCTTCGCTCTAACGGTGGCCTCGCCCAGTGTGATTGAGCCGCCATTCGCGCCGAAAGGCAGACGACTCAATTCCTGATTCTGCACATCATGCGAGTCTGCCCGCGAGCTCGCGAGCGAAGTAAGTAAGAATGATGTCCGCGCCGGCGCGCTTGATTGAGGTCAACGACTCTAAAGCAACCCGCTCCTCATCTATCCATCCAAGCCTTCCGGCGGCTTTGATCATCGCATATTCGCCAGACACCTGATACGCAGCAACCGGTAAATCGAAACGCTCTCGAACCGCTCGAATGATGTCGAGATAAGGAAGCGCCGGCTTGACCAGCAAGATGTCCGCGCCTTGCTCGCAATCAAGCTCCGCTTCGCGCATCGCCTCGCGTGAGTTCGCCGGGTCCATCTGATAGCCTAGCCGGTCGCCGAACTGCGGCGCCGACTGCGCGGCCTCGCGAAAAGGACCATAGAAGCCCGAAGCGTACTTCACCGCATAGGACATAATCGGAATGTGTTCGAAGCCTGATTCGTCCAGCTCTTCGCGAATCGCGGCGACGAACCCATCCATCATGTTCGACGGCGCGATGATGTCGGCTCCTGCTTCGGCTTGCGAGACCGCAGTGCGGGCCAGCAAATCAAGAGTCGGATCGTTGAGCACCTCGCCATCTTCGATCACTCCGCAATGACCGTGATCGGTGTATTCGCACAAACAGTTGTCGGCGATGACCAGAGTTTCCTTCGTTTCGCGCTTGAGAGCGCGAATCGCCCGCTGAGTGATTCCGTCTTCGGCGTAGGCCTGGCTTCCGGCAGCGTCCTTTTGGTCGGGCACGCCGAAGAGAATCACCGATTGCACGCCAACGCCGCGCGCAGCTTCGACTTCCTTCACCAATTCATCTATCGAAAGATTGAACACGCCGGGCATTGACCCGATCTCGCGACGAACACCCTCGCCTTCGCACACAAACAACGGATAGACGAAATCCTCTGGTGACAGTCTGGTTTCGCGGACAAGGGCGCGGATCGTTCCAGTGCGGCGAAGCCTTCGCGGCCGTTCGATCAGGTTCATCGTTTCGACTCCTATGTGCTATGACTCCGTGCTCATTTCACCATTCTCATCGAGGAAGAACGACTTGGCGCAATCCTGGGAGCAAAACTTCTGCGCATAGCGTCCGATTGCGCATCTCTCACACACCGGCTTAAAGCACGACACGCACTTCAATATCCTCAGGACGTTGGAAGTCTGCTTGCACTGGGAACAGCTGGTCATTACAGCAAAGAAGTATATCAAACAGCCGCTAATCGAGTAGAGTAATTTGCTTATGGGGAGCGGTCTGCGGACTAGCATAGCTTTAGTCTGTGTCCGGTGATTCGGCTCTATGTGGATCACCTCACACAGACTAAAGTCTATGCTACTTCTTAACGAACTTAATATTCTTGACGCGGCCGGCGTTCAACGTGAAGGCCGTAACCTGCTTGCGCGGGTCACGGATGAATTGAAGATTGAGCCCCTGAACGAAAAACGTGTCGCTGGTCGTCGGCTGCAATGGATTCTTAGGGTAATCCTTGAATTCGTTTTCGTGTCTCAAGAACAGCTTGCCGTTTTGCAGCACGATCCTGTAAGTCGCTTGCACTTCATCGCTGCGATAATCGCCGGTGTATTCCGCCAACTGCGACGCGGTTGGCGTAACCAGTTGGACTGCTTCCAGAGTCACTGGCTTGTCCGTGCCACGCTGCATCCGTAGCATCGACGTCTGACCTTGCTTCTCAAATCTGAGCGTAAACTCCAAAGGCGTTCCGATCGATCGAAACTCGCTAGCGCTTACCGCCCCAAATCGGATGGTTGTATTGGGAACATCAGCCAAGAGCTTCCCGTCCTTCCCGTAGAGCTTCCAGATGACGCCGTTGATCTGATTCCGATAAGCGCCCGCCTTGTCATTGAGAACTTGCTCAGGCAGCTCGATGAACTTCGCGTCGGAAGCGCCAGGTCGTTTGGCTTCGGCCTTGAACTGATCAGCAAGGTAGATGTCGGCTATTCGTCTAGCCAGATTGCTCGGATTCATCGTGCCGAGGTTGCACTGCATAACCACAGAGAAGCGCTGATCCGGGAACCGCATTGTCATGGCGCGATACCCAACAAACGCGCCCCCATGCTCGACGATCCGCAGTCCCCGGTAGTCGCCGATCACAAGACCGAAAGCGTAATCAATCTTCTCACCGCCGTTCAGCGTCCCGGTAGTTAGAACCTGGTTGATCAGTTCCTGCCCGCCTTTTCCAAGTTTGTTGTGATAAAAGTTCTGGTCCCACAGAAACAGGTCTTCGACGCAAGTGAACACGTTGCCGTCACCCACCATGTCGAGGGCGGTCGCAGCGATTTGAAAACCTCCGCCGCTTCGTGGAACGTAACTGGCTGCCCGATTCTTCACTATCTCATTGTGGTCATCGTAGAACTTCGTCCGGGTCATGCCGAGAAGCTTGAAGATATTCTCGTCGGCGAACTCGCGCAGCGTCTTCCCCGAAGCACGCTTGACGATTTGCGACAGCAGGAAGTATCCCGAATTGCTGTAAAGAAACTCATTGCCGGGTTTGAAATTCAACTCCTTTTGCCGCGCGAGCAGTTTGACGACTTCGCCGTCGACGTAATAGTCATCGTCGCGCATTCCGGCAACGCTCATCAGGGTGAGGTAATCCCGGATCCCGCTGGTGTGGTGAATCAGATGCCGGATAGTCACCGGGACTTTGTATTGGGGAATCTCAGGCAGGTACTTTCGAATGTCATCGTCGAGAGCGAGCTTTCCCTGCTCGGCCAGCAAGGCGATCGCCATCGCGGTGAATTGTTTCGACACCGACCCCGTGTCCATAATTGATGCAGGGGACATCGGAATGCTGTGCTCGAGGTTAGCCATTCCGTAACCGCGCTTGTAGATGATCTCACCGTCCTTGATCACCGCCAGTTCGCACCCCGGAGAATCAGGCTTGTCCCATTGAGCGAATAGCTTGTCGACCTTCTCGCGAAGCGAATCTGTCTGGCGCGGGTTCGGATGGCCGGCGTGAGTAACGGAGGCTAACGCAAAGACAATCAGAATCAGAAAAGCGAGTCTGACTCTTAGCGACGAGAGTGTCATAGTGGAACCTCGAACTGGTAGAGAATTGCTACCGGGCGCTCACCCGAAGAGCGCCCGGCACTCTGTCATCCAATACGTGTCACCATCATTGCCCAGTGGAAAAGCTAAGATCGGCGATGAAGCGCGCGATCACTCTCTCCTGATGCGCGATCACTCCGGTAAACTTAGCAAAGAGGGCGGCGGATCCCGCCTGGCCAAGCACTCGCAGGAAAGGCGATCCCTTGCCGATCTCGGCGAAGGTGTCGAAGAAGACCACCGACGTATAGCCGTAACCATCGCCGCCAAACATGCTCTGGCTGACGAAGTAGCCGATCACGTCTGCCTTCTTCATCACCGGCAGAACGTCGCTCTTCACGATGTTCTCAAAAGCCGCCGCCCGACCGGGGACAACACTGATCGAGTTCACCACCACAAGCTTAGGAGGCCCGGTCATCGTCGCCATCTTGCCCATGTAGCTCAGGTCAAGCCGGGCCAGTTCGCCAAAGGTGTGAGCGCTCACGACGCACTTGCGCGACTTGGCCTGGTAGTCTCGGTAAGCACTCTCGCCGAGAGTCTTTCTCAGCGGCGACATCGGCTCATCGTATTGGGCGAAGTTTGTGATGGGCGTTATGACTACAAACTCATACGACTCGCCGAAGACCGCAGTCTCAAAGATGCTGCGTTCCTTCGCGCCTGCTTTCTTGAGTGCAGGGTTGACGACGTTCTTTTGCAAGTCCTGCCACTCGGTAACCATATCCGGTTTGACGCGAACTACAGAAATCGATGACCACTGTTGGGCCGGCGCGTCGGCCATCGGTTTAGCCTTCTTAGCCGCGGGTTTCTTAGGCGCTGCTTTTGGCGCAGTTGTGGTCTGGGCGACGGCTAGCAACGCCGTCATCGTTATACACAGAGCTAGACTTACCACTCTCCAAGCTGTTCTTTTCATAGGGTTCCTCCAAAGTTGTTTGGTTGCCGTGTTGAGGCTCGTGAATGCACCTTGAGCCGCTTCGGCGACCAGTTTGATTGAGTTCAAGATGAGGCCGCGACAGGCGACCATCAGGACCGAGAAAGTTTCGCTCCTACCGAGCGGGCGTATCTTATTTGCTGACCATGATCAAGTCAAGCGGAATGAAACGGCGGTTTGATTGTCCGACAAACTTCAGTTTGTCGCCGACTCGCCGGTTTCGGGCATCGGGATCGCGACAACTGAAGTCTGTCGGACCTGAAGTTCGTCGGACGGGCTAATCGCTCGACGCGCCGATTTTCCATTCGCGCGCTTCACGCGGCGCGGCGCTCCCGTCGCGGTCGCCGGTAGCTTCATCGCGCAGGCGATGTTCATAAGCAGCGCGAATGTACGACACGAAGAGAGGATGAGGATCCAGCGGCTTCGATTTGAATTCGGGATGAAACTGGCAGCCAAGGAACCACGGGTGATCGGTCAGCTCGACTATCTCGATGAACTTTCCATCAGGTGATTTGCCTGAGAACACCAGTCCGTGACCGCCAAGCTCGTCTTCGTAGCGCGGGTTGAACTCGTAGCGATGACGATGGCGCTCGCTGATCGCGGACGCTCCATAGATTTTCTCGGCGAGCGAGCCGGGTTGGAGCCTGCACGGATACGCCCCGAGCCTCATAGTCCCCCCCATAGCCTCCACCCCAATCAAATCGCGCAGCTTGAAGATCACCGGGTGCGGAGTGTCGTCGTCAAATTCAGTCGAGTCCGCGCCTTCAAGCCTGCAAACGTTGCGAGCGAACTCGACCGTCGCACATTGCATGCCCAGGCATATCCCGAAATAAGGCGTCTGTTCGCGGCGAGCGTAGTTGATCGCCCGCAGCATGCCCGAGATGCCCCGTTTGCCGAACCCGCCCGGCACCAGGATCGCGTCGAAATCGCGCAATCGCTCTTCCCAATTCGGATCGTCCATCAAATCCTCGGATTCGACCCAGCGGATCTGCACGCCTACTCTATTGGCGACGCCGCCGTGAACCAGCGCTTCGTGCAAGCTTTTGTACGAGTCCTCGAGCTCGACGTACTTGCCGACGATGCCGATACTCACCGTCGCGTCGGGTTTCTTTATTGTCTCGACAAGCTCGGACCATCTTCGCAAGTCGCGTTCGGCTGCCTGCAGACTCAGCTTCCTGACGATCATGTCGTCGAGCCCTTGACGGGCGAACATCAGCGGCACTTCGTAGATGGATTCGACATCCTGTGCGGTGATTACCTCCTCTTCGCGCACGTTGCAGAACAGCGCGATCTTCTCCTTCATGTCCTTCGGCAGCGGACGATCGCAACGGCACAACAGAATGTCAGGTTGAATACCGATCTCGCGAAGCTCCTTCACCGAATGCTGTGTTGGCTTCGACTTCAGCTCACCGGAAGCGGCTATGTAAGGCACGAGGGTCAGGTGAATAAACAGAGCATTCTCGCGGCCGACTTCGTTGCCCATTTGCCGGATGCTTTCAAGGAAGGGCAGCGACTCGATGTCGCCCACCGTGCCGCCCACTTCTACGATCACGACGTCGGGGCCTTCGGCAACGGTTCGTATCGCGTCCTTGATTTCATTCGTGATGTGGGGAATTACCTGAATCGTTTTGCCGAGATAATCACCACGCCTCTCTTTGTTGATGACCGAAAGATAAATTCGTCCGGTCGTCCAGTTGTTGGACTGAGAAAGCTCCGCGTGAGTAAACCGTTCGTAGTGTCCCAGGTCGAGATCCGTCTCGGCGCCGTCGTCGGTGACAAACACCTCGCCGTGCTGGAAAGGCGACATCGTTCCCGGATCGACGTTGATGTACGGGTCGAGTTTCTGAAGCGTAACTCTCAAGCCGCGCGCTTCGAGCAGGCACCCGATGGAAGCAGCGGCCAGACCTTTGCCAAGGCTTGAAACTACTCCTCCGGTAACGAATATGAACTTGGTCATGATGGGATCTCCTCAATCAACCGTTTTACTCGTTCGTAGTCCTGCCGGGTGTCGACGCCTATCGACCGATGCTCGACTCTCACGACCCGAATCTCGAAACCGTTCTCGATCGCGCGAAGTTGTTCCAATGCTTCGAGTCGTTCAAGCGGTGAGGGCTCCATTTGAGCGAACCGCCGCAGGAATCCGGCGCGATAGGCGTACAGGCCCGAATGCTTACGATAATTTGACAGTAGTGTACTATCGGCGCGCAGCGATTCCTCGAGCGTCAGCCCCCCGGCGAGTCTAGTGTAAGGAATCGGGGAGCGCGAGAAGTAAAGAGCAAACCCGCGAGCATCGGTAACGACTTTTACGACGCCGGGATTGAACAGGTCTTCGACCGAATCGATAGGCTCCGAAGTAGTGCTTATCTGAATCTGCTGGTCTTTGATGAGCGGCTCGATCGCCGCGTCGATCGTGGTAGGGTCAATAAGCGGCTCGTCTCCCTGAACGTTGACGAAGAACTCCGAGTCAAGCTGCGCCGCGACTTCCGCTACTCGATCGGTGCCCGACGTGAGATTGGGCGAAGTTATTCGCGACTCGGCACCGTGGGCCTCAACCGCTTCAGCAATCCGTTCATCGTCAGTTGCAACAATCACTCGTGAAACCAACCGGGCACGTGACGCTCTCTCAACGACGTGCATTATCATCGGCATTCTTGCCAAGAGGAGGAGGGGTTTACCCGGCAATCTAGTCGAGGAGTACCGCGCAGGGATGATCGCGACCGCTTCTCCCTTCACGGGCTTTCACACTAGCGCAACGCTCCGAGGATTGTCAAACGACCAGGCCAAGCCGGGACTCACTTTGACAAAGCCTTTCGCGTGCTCTATGGTTGGAGAGAACCGAGTATGGCTAACTCCCTTCTCAGCTTCTCTGGGATTCTCCAGACTATCTGAAGTAGACAGCTCACCAACTTATTAGTTGTTATCGGTGCGGGGGGCGCGGCTGGGTCCGCAATGGCCGGAGCAGTTTTTGGATCGCAATCCTGGCAAGAACTACTAAAGTTTTGATACCATTGGCGGTCGCCGTAGCTGTTGCACTCGCTTTCGGACTTCTGTTGCGCTGACCGGGGGACACAAGATGATAATCTGTGAGTTCTGTTTGCAGTACACTAAGAATGGCGAATGCTCGTTCGGCCTGAGGATACCAAAGCGAATGGGTTGTCGCGAGTTTGATCCGGGAATAGGTAAGTTCTGCTCAGACCCAAACGACTTCGTGAGCCCGGGTCAGATAATTCAGATGGCCACGTTCTTTGGACTCAAAGGGACGGAACTGAAGAAGGTCAAGGCCATCGCCTCCCGAGAAGGAAATACCCGCGTGGAGGTTCCAGCTGCCCAAACCGACTCTCTTGCAGCCAACGAATCCTAAAGGTCGGCGAAACGCAGATACGCGATTCACTTCTCCACTTCGGATTCACTTCTCCACTTCGACAGTCACGAAATCCGACTTCTGAAGCACGTAGCCGAAGAAAAGCTCTCTGCTTATGTTCTGAGCTTCATCGCTGGCGGAGCTACGAGTGTTACAAAGCTCGGCAAGCTGCAATAATACAGTCTTGGCAGCGCCTCGCAGCGCAAGCTTCTTGGTGAACAGCTCGGCCGCCAGTCCGTCGGCTACGTCTTTCGCCTTGCGCGCGCCCGACATCTTTAACTGCTCGCACAGCAATTCAACTTTGGCGCGATCGTAGTTCTCATTGAAAGGTACGCCGGCCTTGGATGTTCCAAGGTGCAAGTGGCGCTCTTTGGGAAGACCCGCCTGTTTATCTACGCGTTGAAATATTTCCTCCAATTTGTCGTCGAGGATCGCTCGCCTGTATTTGGTCAACCCGCGCCCCGACCACAGAATGGCATATTCCTCGTTGGTTATGGCAGTGACGACTCCGGTGCCATAACGCACAGAAACCTCTGAATTCTTATAGGCAAGCACGTCGCCCATCTTCATTTTCATGTTCCCTCCGATACAAAACTGCGATTTGCGAACAGAATCGAAATAGTTCAACGATAAACTTCAGCAAGCCGGCTACGCACTTCGATTGCAAGCTCGAGCTCGCCCTTTTCAGCTCTAATCCTGGAGTCATCACCGAGCCGCTCTGCGCGCGCAAGCCTCGCCTCACTATTCTTAACTCTCTCTCTCGTGTGGCGCGCAATCTCGCCCTTTAGAACCTTGTCGTTCAGCCTCGCGAGGCCGGAAATATCCAACTCCGGTCCCGCCAAAGGCCCGTCTTTGTCCGCCGCCGCGACTCGATAGGCCCGCAGAACTCCCCTGACGATCATCGCCAGCGGCATCGACTCACCTGCTCTCTCGGCGCTGGCCTTTATACGCTTTGAAGATTCGCTGACGAGTGTGCAAAGCAAAAATCTATTTACTTGGTCGCCGGCGTCTCTTTCGCTTCGAGAACCATCGGCTGCTTCAGCGCGCCCTGCGACCACTTTCTCCGCGGTTTTTGCTGCACGCGATCGGTTCGATACATCCGCTTTTGAACTGCTATTACTCAAATGCATTGCCTCCTGTGAGAGCTACTCGATCTAACTAACATCCTCAAGGCTACGATCTGAGAACTCTGATGCCTAAATATGTCAGCCTGATGTTAGTCATCCTGTAAGGCCTGCTATTGGTACCCTTGGTTACCAGATCGCCGCTGATCAGTCCCTGTTTCTTCATCAACAGCAAGCATTCCAGCACGTCGGCTTCATCAGAGAGATCCTTCAGGTGCCCATTGTGCACGGGTAGAATTCCCTGACTCAGATGACTGTCTATCTCAACCAAAATGGTCTGAAGTAGCTGTTGATCGAGCGTGCTCATTTCCGTTTCCGCTGCTTAGTGATTACTCAAGGCCGAAGCGCCAGCTGATGCGGCGTCCGGTCGCGGCTCTCTCTTAAAGCCATCTCTCGTTGACCGGACGTCGGTCGCAAGTCTTACGGCTTTGAGCCCCGCGATCACATACCATCCGAAGTCAATCTGCCACCACTTACGCGCGAACCGCGCCGCGTTTGCATCGGAATGATGATTCCTGTGCCAGTTCTCGCCCCAGGCCCCGAGCTGCAATGGACCAAGCCACCAGATGTTTCGACTGGAGTCCACGCCCTCAGGCAGCCCCGGCGTCATGTGAAGCAAGCTGTTGACGAACATCTGAAAGTGAAGCGAGTATACCAACCGGATCGCGCCAATCCAGAAAAACGCCTGCCATCCCCAAACGAACCCTAAGACTACTGAAAGCACAATGATGGGGATCTGCAGCCTCCGCCATACCCTGTACTTGCGCCTGTCCATATCGGGACACCAGCGACTGACCTCCGAGCCTGACCATTGATAGACCCATCTGATATGAGCCCACCAGAAACCGCCGTGGCGGGGGCTAGAGACATCTTCCGCGGTGTCCGATTTCGAATGGTGCTGCCGGTGGTTCGCCACCCAGGACATCGGTTCACCCGATCCGTTGAAGATGGTGAAGAATATGAGAATGTTCTCAACAACCCGATTCAGCCGCAAAGACCGGTGCGAAAGTGATCGGTGATAACACACCGATGTTCCGACGCCGCCGATCGAAGCGACCGCAAGGGCTGCTACCAGCACACGCCAATTCGGCAGCGGGAATAGAATCAATCCAATCAACGCGAGCACGTGGACTGAGATTATGTAGAATAAGACGGGACCGTTCCCCTCGGAGTACTGCCACCAGGGTCGCGTCCAGGGTTGTTCATCTGTCAGTTGTGTTGATCTCACTCTCATACCTGTCTTCGATACGCTATCGATTTCCAGCTATCGTTTCACGAACCAGATTCCGATTATTGTCGCGCCTCTCGCATCGGCGATTTGATTTGCCTCTTCGACACTCTCCGCGTAGCGCCCTTCGGTCCGAAGGTGGCGCAGATAATCCGTTCCGAATCCGCAGGCGGGCCCAACCATCGTGACGCGGTCGCTTATCTCGAACGCATAAGGCTGCTCGCCAGATGCGAGGCGGCCTCTGGCATCCTCGATATCAACCAAGCTGGTCATCATACTTCTGCGGCCTTTCGCGTGGAACCAGGCTCCCGGTTACATTCAATCAATAGAAGTCAAAACCGACGGCAACGTAGCGAAGACCGAACCAAGGCAGATGGCGGCGAGAGTTCGTAGATTGTCATCGAAGTGATTGACGGGTGCTGGCACAGAGACTCCACTAAGTGGCATTTCGTGGAGTCATGCCGGCTACCACTTAGACCGGCTGGCTTTCTACACCATTGCAGATACATCTAGACTATACGCTGCGGACCCGATGGTCAAGGTGAGCCCGGATCGAGCCGCCTGCTGAATCAGGGGCTTTTTCATTTTCCTTTTTTCATTCTCCATTTCCCATTTTTCATTTGCCAGTAACTGATTCTCTTCAATGACAAATGAAAAATGGCAAAATGAAAAATGGCAAATAGATTAGCTCCGATGCCGAAACGTTACACGTCCCTTTGTCAGGTCGTAAGGCGACAACTCAACGGTCACCCTGTCACCTGCCAGGACCCTGATGTAGTGCTTGCGCATCTTACCGGACAAATGAGCCAATACCTCATGCCCTTCGCCTATTTTTACCTTGAATGTAGTATTTCCCATACACTCTACTACAGTTCCATCA
>Ga0137403_10006026_pt1 | contig 13929 bp, 4 predicted proteins | sample CZOMad2_1_16fung_FD_122057 | JGI IMG/M metagenome (GOLD analysis project Ga0137403, IMG submission 122057) | Vadose zone soil fungal communities from Angelo Coast Range Reserve, California, USA - CZOMad2_1_16fungal (Hybrid Assembly) | ecosystem: Environmental > Terrestrial > Soil > Vadose zone... | reverse complement strand
AAGGTTTCGGCTGCGCCGTGCATGTCATTGCTGCGCAACTGCAGAAGAGTCAGCAACAGATAATACTGATCGTTGTCAGGGTTGCGGCGAATGGCGTCGCGAAAGATTGCGGTCGCGCGTACGGAATCACCCAAATGTGCCTGAATGTCGCCAAGCAAAGCGAGATAGGCGTCATCCTGTTGACCGGCGGTGGAGACCCCTGCGAGCGTTTCGAGGGCCTGGGAGTAGAGACCTTTGCGGAAGTAGGCGTCGGCCAGGTCAAACTTGACATCATCGGAATCAGGATTGGCATCCAACGCGGACTGAAAATGTCGGATGGCTTCATCGTACAAGCGATAGCGAGCAAGCAGGACGCCGATGCCGGTCTGGGTGCGATAATCGTTGGCGCTGAGCTGGTCGAGCTTCGCGATACTGTTGCGAGCGTCTTCGACCCTGCCCAGCTTCAAATAGGCTTCCGCGAGTAGGTAGATATCTTGCGGCTGGTCGGGATGCTTCTGAATCTGCTCGGCGAGTTGCGTCAAGTCGAGTTGTGTGCGTTCCCACGCGCTCAGAGTGGTGCGATTGTCCAGGTAGTCGAAGAGATTCTGGTAAGGATAGGGGCCAGTGGAAGAGTTTTTTGACAATGTTTGAAAGACGTTCAGATCGCGCTGAGCCGCAACACTTTGGTGCAGGTTGCGTTCGACCATGGCAAGCTTGTAATAGCCTGAAGCCGGATCGCGGCTTGCTTTTACATAGCGACGCAAAAGGTCCGCGGCATCTTCGTACTTCTTGCTCGCGATGCGCAGGTTCGCAAGCTCGAGAAGTGCTTCGGAATAGTCAGGATTGGACTTCAGCGCATCCTGAAAAAAGCTCTCAGCTACCGCGTGATTTCCTTGCCGCTCCTCGATGTAACCCATATTGAAGAGACAGGAGGAATTGTGGCGGTCCAGCTTCAGTCCTTCCTGGAAGTATTTTCGTGCTTCGTCGAAGCGCCCGAGATGCCGGTATGAAAGTCCCATGAATGCGTACGAGCGCGCAGAAGGCTCAAGCGCAACGAGCGCCTTGAACTCCTCAATGGCTTTTTCCGTTTTGCCGGACATGAAATAACTTTCACCGAGCGCGGCGCGTAGATCGGCCCGGTTCGGAGATAGTTGCAAACCGGATTGGAGGAGTGGAATGGCGTCTTCGAAGTAGTTCTGGGTCATACTGACGCGAGCTAACAGAAAAATGACATCGGCATTTTGCGGCGCGAGCTTGTGCGCGCGCACAAGAAGCTCCAGCGCGTCAACCGGCCTTTTCTGTTCGGCATAAACCTGTGCCAATTGGTACAGCGTATCCGGCGAATCCGGCTTCAGCTTTAGTGCGCGATTCAGCGTCAATTCGGCTTTAGCATATTCGGCGACACGAAGGGATGTTTGGCCAAGATTGTAAAGAATCTCGAACGTTTCCGGCTGCAGGGCATTGGCTTTCTCCAACTCCAGCTGGGCGGCGCGATACTGCTTTTCGGAAGCGAGTAGGACGCCGAGCGTGAAATGAAGTTGCACGTTGTCTCGGTTTTGCATGGAGAGCGCGGTTGCTGATTTCAACCCATCGGGAATCCTGTCGGCTTGCAGATAAGCACGGACGAGGTTGAATTTAGTTTCGAGATTTGCCGGCCGGACGCGTTCAAAATGAAAAATTGCCTTGGCAGGTGATCCTTGTGCCAGTAGCACCAGTGCGAGGTTGTAGTGCGCGTCGCGATTAGCTGGCGCGACACGAAGGACAGCTCGGAACTCCTGCGCGGCAAGATCCAGCTTCCCTTGCGCGACATATACATTACCGATGCTGTTGCGCGTGCGAGTGGAGCCAAGATCGATCTGCAGCGCGCGCTCGAAAGCTTCAAGGGCGCCAGGATAATCCTTTTCGTTAACTGATATAACTCCGAGCAAATCGTACGCCTCTGCGTTAGCGGGATTTTGTTGCAGCTCTTCCTGGATTTTGCTTTTGGCTTCGGGGACGCGGTTTTCGCGAAGTAGCTCTTTCGCTTCGGTGAAGAGTAACGACGAGGATCGTGCAGACTGCTTTGGCACGTTCCGCTTCGCAGTGGCTTGTTGCTCGGCTTGCGCTGTAACGCAAAAGAGAATCAGCGAGAACGCAACCAACACACATAGCGGGCCGCTTGGGCGGCCGCTGTGTAATGTGGTGTCACAAGGCATTTTCCTGAACCCCGCAGATCCGCTTATCAGCGCTGAAAAGTTAATCTAGCATCTCCAGCGCTTCTTGGGCCATCTTGTGCTGTGGCTGCCGTCGCAATAGGGCTTGCAGCACCTCTCGCGCTTTATCCTTTTCTTTTAGAATGACGTATAGGCGCGCGAGATTGAGATACGCCTGATCGAAAGCCGGCGCGGCGCGGATACACGCCTTAAACTTTGTTTCGGCTTCGGGGTAGCGCTCTTCGCGGACGAAGAAGACTCCGAGATTGTTGAGCGCGTCAGCATAGTCGGGCCGCAAGCTCACGGCGCGCTCGAGATATTGCAACGCGAGTGGGAGTTGTTCCAATCGGGCGTAGAGCATGCCGAGGCTGTAATTGACTTCCGGATTTTCCGGTTCGAGTTCGAGTGCGCGCTTCAGGAGCTTTTCCGCTTCGGCGGAATTTCCTTGCCTTCGGTAGACATTTCCCAGGTTTAGCAATGCGGTCGCATAGTCAGGCCGTTGATTCAGCGATTGTTTGAAATTGCGAACGGCATCGTCGACTTGGCCTTGCTGCGCTGCAATCATTCCGAGATTGTTCCACGCTTCCGGGTAGTTGGGTCGCAACTTTATGCTTTGCTCGATATTCTGGCGCGCTTCAGCGAAAGAATTCTTGCGAAGGTACAGCGTGCCGAGGTTGTAGTACGCGTCTGGCTCATTAGGCTTGGCAGCGATGACTTGCTGGAAGGCTGTCGCCGCTTGATCAAGATAGCCGCGCTGGAATAGTGCGACTCCATAAGTGAAGTCGTTGCGGCGGAAACCATCCTTCTCATAGAGCGTTCCGGCAAAGGGTAGGGCCTTGCGGGTTCGTTCGTCCGGACTCTGGGGAAGGGATTTTAGGTCGTCCAGCACGCGTTCGGCTGTTACAACGCCTTGGTAGATCTTGATGATCATTCCGTCGGGGTCGACGAGGAAGGAGGTTGGCACCGGAAGATCGCGACGGCGATCGAATAAGTAGCGATAGAGAATATTGTAGATGCCAACGATTTGCGGTGTGGCGAGCAGAGTAGGGAAGGAGAGATTTTCTTTCGCGGCCAAGGAGCGCGCTGCTTCGTTGGACTCGTCGATGTTCATTCCCAAGATGCGAAGTCCGCGTGACGCAAAGCGGTCACGACCAAGTTGCAAGAGTCGCAATTGTTCGCCACACGCGGGGGCGGCCGCCGCCCAGAAATTCAGCAGGGTCAAACCTCCATGAAACGATGCCAGCCTGGCCGCCTGACCCTGTAGATCCGGCAGAGAGAAGTCCGGGGCGGGGAGCGGTTCGAACAGCCATGTTTCCGACGAGAACGGCAAAGGTTCAAGCTTGAGCGTTGGGACCGCCTGTGAGTAGACCTCAGAACGGGTTGCGAAAGGTTTCGCTGCGAACTCCGACGAGCCCTCTTGAATCTCGATTCGGCGATTCACTGGAATTTGCTCGAACGTTTGCGTGAGGCCGCTAGGCCACCGGATGTAGGCGTGTACGACGTCTTCAATGCCGCCGACGCCGAAAAAAATTTCCTTTGCGTGCTGCGACAAAAATCCCGAGCCGGCCTGCAGGAATTTCGTTTGGCGATGTCCCCCAGCTTCCACCGTAACGGAGGCGCCGATCCCGTCACGGTTGCTCTTCGTTCCGTGCAGACGAAAAGCCACCGAATTGCCAAGTTCCTTCACGACATTGTGCAAAATGCGAAGCTGCGGCGCGTTGCGATTCTTGAGAATGATTTCGAGCCGCCCGTCATGGTCCAGGTCTGCGAGCGCGAAAGCGCGGCTGTCGTCAGGAAAATCCAGTCCGGTGACGCCTGAGACATCCGAAAATGTGCCGTCGCGATTGTTAGCGCAAAAAACATTGCGCTCATAACCGTTCCAGGTGGCATCGGAGCGGATCAGTTCATTGATCGCGTTCCACCCGTTTTCGTACTTTGCCGAGGGAAAGAAGTGTTGCGGAGATTTGCCGACTACCTGCCGCCAGAAGAAACTTGAGACGTCCTTTAGTTCAGAGCCTGAGCTCTCTGGACCAGAAATATAGCCGTTGGCAATGTACAAGTCCGGATAGCCATCGTGATCGAAGTCCCAGGCATCGGAGGACCAGGCCCAGCGCCCCATTTCGACGCCGGCTTTTTCGCTGAGGTTTTGAAATTTTCCCTTTCCGAGATTTCGATATAGCGAATTGCCGCGCGCGTGCCGGCGATAGAGAGCGCGAATGTTCTCGGCTTCGCCCTGGTGAAAGGGTTCTTGTTCAGAGACGCGCATGCCGGCCGCCGACCACATATTGGAGATGTATACGTCCTGCTTCCCATCGCTGTCGTAATCAAACCAACTCGCGCTCATCCCCGCGCCAGGATCATCGATGCCAGCTTCCGTCGAGACCGCGGTAAAGCTACCGTCGCCATTGTTTCGGTACAGATTGCTGCGGCCGAAATCGTTGGCGACGTACAGATCGGGGTGACCGTCGGCGTTGTAATCTCCCCACGCGCACGCAAAACTGTAGCGGTCGTTCTCCACGTTAAGCCCGGCGGCCTCGGTGCGATCGCGAAATATCGCGTTACCTTCGTTACGAAGCAGAAAATTTGGCGGGCCGTTGCGTGCATCGAAGTAAGGGGCCGGGTAGTGATACTGCTCAAGGCCGACATAGTAGCTGTACAGGCAAAAATAAACGTCGAGCCGCCCATCATTGTTGTAGTCGGCGACCGCGGCGTGCGTGAAAGTGCCTTGCGGAGGGCGCGCGAATTGGAAGGCATCGCGTTTGAGGGAGAGTTGTCCGCTGCCGTCATTGAGAAAGAGCAAAGGACCGGTGCCGCAAACGACAAGAAGATCCTGCACGCCTTTGTTTTCAAAATCGGCGAAGAGCGCGCAAGCCGTGGCGTCGAGCACGCCCACACCGGCTTTTTCTGTAACGTCCTCGAATGTGCCGTCGCCGCGATTGTGGTAGAGGCGATTCGGGAGCCCTGCCGGTTGGCAGATGTACAGGTCGTCGAAGCCATCGTTGTCGATATCGCCCGCGGCCAAACCATTATTGCCGTATACGTCGATGCCGCAAGCGCCGTCTAGGACGGTGCGCCAGTGGTCGACCCCGCGCAACATCTGGTTTTTATAGGAGTCCGTTCGGCCAAGAGTTTGTTCCGTGACGTCCACAAAAATCGGCTCGCGCGCGCGGCTGATGGTTTCTGAGCCTGCGACCCATCGCACGGCGCGCCAACCAGAGACCTCAACGCGAACCCACCGCGTCGACCAATTGCCGATGCGCTCTTCCCGAGTACCATCGCTACTCGTACCGACGAGGTCGTAGCGAATCTCTGCCTCGACGGTTAGCGGCGAGCCGGAGATTTCTTTGATGCCGGTAATTTCGAACTGCGCCGTTTCCATGCTCACCACAAACGCAAGGTAGCGCTTCATCTCGTCCAGGAAGCGTTCGCGGCCTTTCGCCAAATTGGCTGGGAAGCGCCGACTTGCGACTTCGATACCCCCTCCGGAGCGCACTCTGGTTTCCTGACCTGACGCGAGCGAAGTCCCCTCAAGCGAAGTGTCTAGGAAATTTGCTAGCACCGTGAGGGAAGGGGGAGCCATTTTAAGCGTTTGGCTCCAGCCCTTTAACAGTCGTTCGATTTCAGCCACGTATCTTTCGGTGACGTACTCATCCGCTCCCGGAGCAACTAGTCGCAGGACTTCGTCGAGTGGAGATTTTGCGGGGTAATGCGGCGTCCATCGAAGATCGTGGAAAGGGAAGAAAGGGATGGCCCGAGGAGCAGCCGCGAGTCGCGACCCGAAGGAGAGGCCCTGCAACGGCGCCGGGACAAAGAGGATTGGTGCCCATCGCATTCCTTGAAGGAAGCTTCGACGCGAAAAGTATTTTTCGTTTTTGTGACGCGCCATCCGGAATTGCCACCTGCGACCGATCGCTTTTGCATGCTAGCACTCGAACAAAGGCGATCCAAACCCTAACGAGCTAAGGGAGCGGGTCCAGAAGAATCTCCCACGATCAGTTCGGCGCTAATCTGATATTCGCGCCCCTGAGGATTCGCGGATCGAGAAAGCTCGTGCAATGCGTCAGCGGCCATTTGGCCGAGCATTTCGCGATGGATATCGACGGTGGTGATGGAAGGATTGCTATATTCCGCGAGACGGGTCTTGTCAAAGCCTGTAACTGAGATATCCTCGGGCACACGGCAACCGGCTTTCAACAAGCCTTTAATGACTCCAACCGCTGTTAGATCGTTCACTGCCATGACCGCCGTGGGCCTGAGCTTGATTTGCGCAATGGCCAGACCTGCGCTCAGGCCGCCTTCGAACCGCAAATCCCCAGAAAGCACTGGCCCAGGCTCGAGTCCTAAAGCCTTCATACATTTTTCGTAGGACTGCAAGCGCACAACGTTTGACCGCAATCGTGGCCTCCCGGCGACGAAGGCGATGCGGCGGTGTCCCTGTTTGCTGAGGTACTCAACGATCTGCTGCACGCCGGAATGGTAATCGATTCTCAGATTGCTCACGTACTTGCGCACGGGGGCGAGATCGAGAAACGTTACCGCAATTCTTCGGCGCGCCAGTTCGTGAATGAGGCGCAAGCTGATCTCCGATGTCATGACGGCCACGCCGCGCACTTTGTGCTTCATCATGCGTTCGGCGGCTTCGCGTGTTCTTCGCGGGTCGTAATTTGTGTCGCTCAGAATCGCGTCGTAGCCAAGCTCTCGGGCGCGCGTCTCGAAGCTCTTAATCACTTCGGGGAAAAATGGATTCTCGATGTCCGAAACAATGATGCCCATCGTGCGACTTTCGCGCGAGGCCAAGTGGCGCGCGTGGACGTCTGGAAAATAGCCGAGTCGCTTGACCGCGGAGAGTACGAGGGAATGCGTCTGCGCCCCCACTTTGCCGGTTTTGTTCAATACATTGGAAACCGTGGCGGTGGATACGCCTGCGGCTTTTGCTACATCACGAATGGTTAGGCCCATAAAGAGCTAATTTCAAGTCGATTCTCTAAACCTTCTAAACCTTCTAAACCTAAGGTCCAGGATTGGAAAGAAGAGCGCTCGCAGTATAGATTAAGAAAAATGCTTGACAACATTCAAAGATTTGTGAGATAGACCTTTCACTAGGTTAAGCGGTTAAGTGGTTTGGTGCGTAAATCTAGGTTAAGTGATTTACATGCATTCACGGGGCTCGGGGTGCCAGATGCTCAGAACGCCGATCTCTTGGGGCGAAGCTTGTCGGCGTTTCGATCAGACTCCCTCCGCAAAATTTGATTGAGTCGAGGAGCGCCATGGCGGTCTTTGCCGCCATAGGCGCCCGCTGTCCGGATTTATCGTGGATGGGGCCGCAGGGGCCCGGGAGGAAGGCGATGAACGGAAGGGCTCTTTCTACTTTGTTAGGCCGGGTTTCCCTGTGGTTGGTGGCCAGCCTTGTCGCGTGCTTGTGCAGCGCCGCGCCGATTCGCGCGCAGGTGGACGCCGGCACAATCCTGGGAACCGTTTCAGATGCATCAGGTGGCACGGTCAATGGGGCAACGGTTACGCTCACGAATGAGGGTACCAACGCAACCTTGTCGACCACGACAGGCTCCGATGGCACTTACAAGTTCACTCCTGTGAAGATCGGCACGTACAAGCTGACGGCTACGATTCAGGGCTTCTCGACCGTCACGCAGAGAAACGTAACCGTCAACGTCGGCAAGGACGTCGTAGTAGATTTCACCCTCAAGCCCGGCTCAGTGAGCGAGACCGTCGAGGTTGCGTCCAGCCTGCCAGTCCTCGAAACGCAAGAGGCCTCCGTGGGCCAGGTCATCGATTCGCGAAACGTCGACAACCTTCCTCTAAACGGACGGAATTTCACCTTTTTAGCGCAGCTTGCTGCTGGCGTGAATACACCCCAGGCCGATACTCGCGGTAACGCTGCGAGTGGAGCTTTCGCGGCCAATGGTCTGCGCCCCGCGCAGAACAACTACTTGCTGGACGGTATCGACAACAATTCCGATACGGTTGACTTCCTAAACGGGACCAACTTTGTTGTTCTTCCTCCCGTCGATGCGGTCCAAGAATTTAAAGTTCAAACTTCCGATTTCAGCGCGGAATTTGGCCGTTCTGGAGCCGCCGTTCTCAACGCCACCATAAAGTCTGGCACCAACGAGTTCCATGGCGCAGCGTGGGAGTTCTTCCGCAACGACAAACTCGACGCCGCTGATTTTTTTGAAAATGCTGGTGGGATACCAAAGGGCGAACTTCGTCAGAATCAGTTCGGATTCACGGCAGGGGGACCCGTCATAATCCCGAAATTGTACAATGGTCGTAACAAACTTTTTTTCTTTGGTGACTACGAAGGACTCCGACGCGTTCAGGGAACAGTTCTGACCGGATCCGTCCCCACGGTCCTGGAACGGAACAGCGGGTACACTGATCTCTCGGATCTCATCACCGGTCAATCCGGAACTCAGACCGATGCCCTCGGCAGAACGATGCCCACGGGGACGATCTTGGACCCCGCAACCACTCGACAGATTTCTCCCGGTGTGTTTGTCCGCGACCCGTTCGGCACCTGCCCAGCTAGTACGGTTAACTTTACTCTGGCGGCCTGTAATCTCAACCAACTCCCAGCCGGACGCTTGGATGCGAATGCAATCAAGTTGTTGAACCTTTACCCTCTTCCGACGACGTCCTCACTTTTCTCTAACTTCGCGAATTCACCGCATTTGTTCGAGCATCGCAATTCCTTTGACGCTCGCATGGACGCCAACTTCAACGAAAAGAACCAACTTTTCTTTCGCTTTAGTTTGGTCGATGACCCGCAATTTATTCCTGGTATTTTTGGCGGCGTGGCCGATGGCGGGGGTTTTCAGCAAGGTAATCAGACAGCGCTCGCTCAGCAGAGCGCATTGGGCTACACCCATACTTTTTCTCCGACCCTGATTAACGTAATTCGAGCGGGCCTGAATTACCTCCACACGACGCGCGTTTCACCCTCAGCTAACGATCTGAGCGACATCCCCGGTCAGTTCGGGATCCAGGGTATTCCTCAGTTAAAGGAGAACGGGGGACTTCCAGCCTTCGGAATTGGTGGCCTTCAGACGTTGGGCAGCAATGCCTTCCTGCCGTCGGATGAGGTCAGCTCTACTTTTCAGGTCACCGATGACGTGACCAAAATCTACGGGAAACACACCTTCAAAATGGGGTTTGAGTGGCAACACGTTAAGTTCTCAACGCTGCAGCCACCGTGGTCCCGCGGAGAGTTCGATTTCAGCGGACTCTATACAGAGATCCCCAGCGTGGGGAAGGGTAATAATGGGCGAGCGCAATTCCTGCTTACGCCAACCGTAAATTCACTCGGCACAGGACCGAACTTCCCCGACTTTGTCGGAGGCCCTTCAGGAAATGGCGATGATGGAGGGACCCACAATGGCGTGTTCGTCTCCAACATCTCATTGACTGACAACGGAAAGGATTATTACGGCGGCTACATTCAGGACGATTGGAAGCTTACTCCTAAGCTGACGCTTAACCTGGGCTTGCGGTATGACTTCTTTGGCTTGGTAGGGGAACATCACGAGAATCAAGCCAACTTCGTTCCGCTCGGGTCTCCGACCGGAACTCCGATGTATATCATTCCGCCCGGAAAGAACGCCAACAATCTATCGCCCAGCTTCATAAGTTTGCTGGCAAACGACGGAATCGCACTGGCGATTACTAACAAATATGGCCAGGGTCTGGGGCGTTCTCAGAAGACGAATTTCGCTCCCCGCCTGGGCGTCGCTTATCAAGTTAGTCCAAAACTGGTAGCCCGCGCTGGATTTGGCCTCTTCTACAATGGGTTTGAGAACCGCGGTTTTTCGCCAAACCTTGGAGAGAACTATCCGTTCCAGTTCAACTTCCAGTTTCAACCGGCAGATCCCGGGCACGCTATCACTTACCCGACCTGCGGGCCGGGCGGAACTCCCGTGACGGCTACGCTCGAGACGGGCTTCTCTTGCACGCCGCTCGACCCATTACTGGTTAATGCCAGCGGTTTGGCGCTACGAGGCATCCAATTCAACTACATCACTCCCTATGCGATGAGCGGCAATTTGACTCTCCAATACCAATTGACCTCCTCGATGTCTGTGCAGGCCGGGTACGTAACCTCGCTCGCCCGCCATTTGGAGGTCTTTCCCGGCGCCAATAACGTCACGGGAATCCTGCCTACAACCGCAGACCCCACGAAAATCCCCGTTTCCCAAGGAGGAGTCCCGTTCCCGGATTTCGGGCAAGGTTCCAGCTTTGCAACTACAAACGGCAACAGCAACTACCATGGTCTTCAGACGAAGGTCGAAAAACAATTCGCGGGCGGGCTGAATTTTCTCGCCACGTACACTTGGTCTAAAGTTCTCAGCGACGCTCATGACTTGCTGAATGGCGGGAGCTTGGCTGGTTATCGCGCTCCTGACGTCCCCGGTTTCGGAATCCGCGGCGACTATGGCTTGGCTGCTTTTGATATTCGGAATGTCTTCCATTTCAGTGGCGGCTACGAACTTCCCTTCGGCAAAGGCAAGAGATTCTTTTCCGACGCCAGTGGTCTAACGAACAAGCTTGTGGGAGGGTGGAGCACAATTTGGACCGCTACGCTCCAAGGTGGTCAGCCTATCACTCTTAACTGCCCCTCCGGCACAGCTAAGGGAGTCGGCTGCTACGATCTCAAGGTTCAGGGACAAAGCCCTAAACTCGGACTGCATACGGACGCGAACGGCAAACTAAGTTGGTTTGGTAATCCAGCAGCGTTTGCGCAGCCGGGGCCGTGCACAGCAGCGGGCGGTGCAGCCTGCACGCTGGCCGCTTTGGGCGGTGGTCCGACGCAGGTTGTTGGACCAGGGTTTCACCGCCTGGACTTTTCCTTGTTCAAGGAAATTCCACTTAGCGAGCGATTCCGTCTCCAGTTCCGGACGGAGATTTTTAATATTTTCAATCATCCGAACTTTAACGCACCCGGATTCGGCGGCAATGGCGTCGTTGCTATCTCCGGATCGACTGATTTCACTAACAATCATTTCGGAGAGATTGGCTCAACTCGTGATGCTCCCTACGATCCGCGACAGATCCAATTCGCTCTGAAGTTGTACTACTGAGTTCAAGCAACGTTTCGCCAAGGCGTTCTGGCCCAGACTGGAACGCCTTTCTTTTGCAGTCGCAGCGCGCCGCCAGTGTTAAAATTCAAAAATCGTGCTGGCACGGCTCACACTAGTTTGTCTAGCGCTTCTACCTGCAGCGTGCTGTATGCGCGCGCAGCAGGCCGCCCCAGGAGCCACGGGGCACCTCGACCGCCAATTCCAAGCGGCTGTGGCTCAATACGAATCCGGGCGCCTGGCAGAGGCTGCAACGGCACTCGAGACACTTCTCCGCGAGACTCCCGAAAGTTTCGAGGTGCACGAATTGCTCGGGTTGGTCTACGCCGCGCAGTCTCAATATTCCAATGCCTCGCCGCACTTGGAAAAAGCAGTGCGACTGAAACCGGGTTCCGCCAGCGGGCGAATGAACCTCGCAATTAACCTCGTGCAACTCGGAAAATTGCAGTCGGCGGAGGCGGAATTCAAGGAAGCTCTTGAGTTGGAGCCGATGAGCTACGATGCCAATCACAATCTTGGCGAGCTGTATGTGCGCTCCGGAAAAATTACTGCCGCTACGCCGTATCTCGAACAAGCCCAGCGCATTGATCCTACCGCCTACGATAATGGCTATGACCTGGCCCTTGCTCTTATCGTCAGCAATCGCTTGGCGGATGCCCGCCAGCTTCTGCAGAACCTTCTGAAACAGAAAGATTCGGCCGAGCTCCATAACCTGCTCGCGGAGGTGGAAGAAAAGGAAGGCAAATTCGTCGCCGCCGCCAACGAATACGAGGTCGCCGCGCACCTCGACCCCAGCGAAGGCAATCTTTTCGATTGGGGCAGCGAGCTGCTCCTGCATCGCACGCTCGACCCGGCGATCACTGTTTTTGAGAAAGCCGCCGAACGCTATCCTAATTCGCCGCGCATTGCCATCGGCTTAGGTATCGCCTATTACTCGCGCGGCAACTACGACGATGCTGTCAAATCCCTGCTACATGCCGCCGATCTTAGCCCGGCTGACCCGCGCGTTTATCCTTTCCTTTCCCGCGCCTACGACAGTTCGCCCAGCCAGGCAGCCGAGGTCATCGCGCGCTTTCGCCGCTTCGCGGAGCAGCAGCCGAAGAACGGGCGTGCTCAGTATTACTACGCCATGAGCCTCTGGAAAGGGAAGCGCACGCAAGATTCGAGCCTCGACCTGACGCAAATCGTCACGCTGCTTAAAAAATCCATCGCGCTTGACCCATCGATGCCCGAAGCGCACTTACAATTGGGCAATCTTCATTCCGAGCAGGGCAAGTATGTGGACTCGATTCCCGAATATCAGCGTGCTTTGGAGTTGAATCCAGACTTGGCCGATGCGCACTATCGGCTCGCCCAAGCCTACGTGCGCACCGGAGACAAAGACCGCGCCCAGGAGCAGATTCAGGTCTACCAGAAACTGCGCGAGCAGCATCTCGCAGACCTCGACAAGCAGCGGGCTGAAGTCCGCCAATTCGTTTATGCTGCAAAAGACGCCCAGCCGGCGCGGCAGTAGCTCGTATCTGACTGCAAACTCTTGACTTCGCCCTCGCCGCGTCGTACTTTTACGCTCACGCGGTTTTCTAAATGACTTCCCATTTTTCAGTGAGTCCCCAAGAGCTTAGCCGGCAGCTTGCTTGGACACGTCGGGAGTTTTTGCGGACGACGGCGGCAATGGCGCTAGGCAGCAGTCTGCTTGGAAGCCCTGTGGCGCTGGCCGGCATACCAACGAAAAAAAGGAAAGTGGTCGTCATCACCTTTGGCGGCGGCGCGCGCGATCAGGAGACATTTGCGCCTGAGGGACAGGAAAACATTCCGCACCTGATGCGCGATCTGATTCCTCAATCGACATTCTTTACTCAGGTGGTGAACCGCGGAATCCTAGGGCACTACGTTGCCACGGCCAGTCTGGCCACCGGCGTCTACGAGACCATCAACAACTTTGCTTCACTTCCGCCCGAACACCCCACGGTCTTCGAATATTTTCGCAAAGACTTGAAGCGGCCTTCCACGGATGCCTGGGTCGTCGCGCCAAGCAACGGTTTCAACCGTATAGGCGAAAGCAATAGTCGCACGTACGGCCCCGGTCTGGGTGCCAGCGTGATTCTCCCAAAGCACTTGCTGACTGCGGCGATGTCCGGTCGCACGACGGATTATGAGCATCTGGTACGCGATAATTACGAGACTCCGCTGTATGCGCCCGAGCTCGGCGGCAACGAATTTCAGTTGCGACAACTGGAAATGATGCTGAAGCTTTCAGTCGACGACTTTAAGTCGCACGCGCTCACGTTGTCGAGCCCTGACGAACTGTCTGTCTACATCGCGCGCCGACTGATGCGCCAACTCGCGCCTAGCCTGCTGTGGATCACCATGCACGATATTGACATTGCCCACGCCGGAGCATACTCGCTCTACATTGAAGGAATTCGCCGCACAGACAGGCTCTGCGCCGAGATGTGGAAGGCTATTCAGAGCGAGCCGGAATACGCGGGTAACACCACGCTGTTCATCTTGCCTGATTTTGGCCGAGACTCCGATGAGGACCCTGGCGGCAACGGTTTCCAGCATCATCGCACCGGGGATGCGCTTTCGCGCACAACATGGATGATGGCGCTGGGCCCCGGGATTCGCGAAGGTGTCGTTTACGATCGCCCAATGCAATCGACGGATTT
>Ga0137403_10006024_pt1 | contig 13931 bp, 10 predicted proteins | sample CZOMad2_1_16fung_FD_122057 | JGI IMG/M metagenome (GOLD analysis project Ga0137403, IMG submission 122057) | Vadose zone soil fungal communities from Angelo Coast Range Reserve, California, USA - CZOMad2_1_16fungal (Hybrid Assembly) | ecosystem: Environmental > Terrestrial > Soil > Vadose zone... | reverse complement strand
TCCATCTGGTCGCGGCCCGGCCAGGTCGACGCCATGATGATAGGCATCTTCTTCAGGACGGGATGGCCGCGCACGGCCTTGACCAGGTCGAGTCCCGTCATGTCCGGCATGATCCAGTCGGAGATGATGAGATCGAACTTCTCCTCGTGGAGCTGCTTCAGCGCTTCCGTCGCGCTGGCGGCGAGCGCGACCTGATTGATGCCGAGTTCGCGCAAGCGGGCGGTGATGAAATCCCGCATCATCTGCTGATCATCGACAACGAGCACGTTGAGATTGGTCACCGCCGACTGCATGGAGTACTCCTTTGAAGGCTGACGTGCGACGTGCGCGAGCGCCGCCGTCTCCCCGCCATCTTCGTTTCCATCGTCTAAATTTTGGTTAAGAACGCCGTCAATTCCTTGTATCATTGTCGCAATTTCCTGTGTGTCTGAGTTTCATCGCTCATCTCTCCGACGCCTGGGCGGATCAACCCGCGCACCGTTCGAGGATCATTCCGGCGATCCGGCCGATGGGCGCCTCGACCTCGGTGGCGCCGAGCGCGTTCGCAGCCTTTGGCATGCCGTAGACGACGCAGGAGGCCTCGTTCTGGCCGATCGTCCGCGCCCCGGCCTCACGCATGGCCTTCAAGCCCTTGGCGCCGTCGGCGCCCATGCCCGTGAGGATGACGCCGATCGCATTGCGCCCGGCCTCCGCCGCAACCGAGTGAAACAGGGCGTCGACCGAGGGCCGATGGCCGCACACGGGATCGCCGTCGTCGATTTTGCACAAGTATTGGGCTCCGGAGCGAATCAGTCGCAAGTGCCGCTCGCCCGGCGCGATGTAGACGTGGCCGGGCAACGCCCGCTGACCGTCCTGGGCCTCCACGACCGCGACCTGCGCAAGGGCGTTCAGGCGCTGCGCGAAGCGCTGCGTGAAGCCGCCGGGCATGTGCTGCACGACCAGCGTCGCCGGACTGTCGGACGGCAGGGCGCAGATCACCTCGCGCAAGGCCTCGACCCCGCCCGTCGAGGCGCCGATCGCGACGATGCGCTCTGTCGTCCGGTATACCAGCGGCATCTTCGGCCGCTCCTTCGCGGCCGGCGCGGTCACCACCGCCAGGGCGCGCACGCGCGCACGCGCGGCCGCCTTGATCTTGCCGATCAGCTCGTCCCGCTTCTCCTCGAAGCCGCGGGCGACGTCGATGCGCGGCTTGGTGACGAAGTCGACGGCGCCCAGCTCGAGCGCCTGCAACGTGACGTCGGCGCCGCGCTCCGTCAGCGACGACACCATCACGACCGGCGTCGGCTTGACCCGCATGATCTTCTCGAGAAAGGTCAGCCCGTCCATGTTGGGCATCTCGACGTCGAGCGTGATGACGTCGGGATTTTTGGTGCGGATGATGTCCGCCGCGGTGGTCGGATCGGTCGCGCTGCCGACCACCTCGATGCTGCCGTCGCCGCCGAGCATGGCGCGGATGAGCTGCCGCGCGAGCGCGGAGTCGTCCACGATGACGACGCGCACCGGCCGGCCCGCCATCGCCGCGCCCTGCTCCGCCGCGCGCAGCCGCTGAGTTCTCGCGGTCATTTGGCCTTCCGGTAGGTGCTGCGACCGACCAGCTGCAGCGGGCAATTCGAGCCGAACAGGCTTTCCGAATGTCCGAGATAGAGAGTGCCGTGCGAGGCCAGCAGCCCCGACGCGCGCCGCACGACCGATTCCTGGGTCCGGCCGTCGAAGTAGATGATCACGTTGCGGCAGAAGATGGCGTCGAACGGCCCTTGCATCGGCCAGCGATCGACGAGGTTCATCCATTCGAAGACCACCAGCGGCCGCAAATGCGCAGCAATGCGGAACGCGTTCGGGCTGGCCGTGGCGCGCACGAACTTGGCGCGAAAATCGGCGGGAATGTCCTCCACCTGCTTGGCGGAGTAGATGCCGGCTTCGGCCTCGGCCAGCGCATTGGTGTCGATGTCGGTGGCGAGGATGAGCGCGTCCCAGCGGTCGAGATCGGGGAGATACTGCCGCAGGACCATCGCGATCGAATAAGCCTCCTCGCCGGAGGCGCAGCCGGCCGACCAGATGCGGATCTTGCGCCGGCCCTTCATCGCCGCCTTGCGGATGATGCGCGGCAGCATGTCCTTGGCGAAATGGTCGAAGTGATGCGACTCGCGGAAAAACTTGGTGTAGTTCGTCGTCAAGGCATTGACGAGGACGCCCATCTCGTCGCCACCCTGCGCGCCATCGAGCCGCTCTCGATAAGCGCCGAAACTCCGCAAGCCGAGATCGCGCACGCGCCGCGACAGCCGGGCATAGACCATGTTGCGCTTGTGCGGCCCGAGATTTATCCCGGCCTTCTCTTTCACCCGCTTGACGATGAAGGCGAAATCCTCGTCCTCCATCGGCAGTTCATGAGCCGTCGCGGTTGCGGCGTTGGTCGACATGGATGCTAACAAGATGTTGACTCTCCCTTACTTCGAATTTTGGTTCGATTTCTCAGAACTCGTTCAGGCGTGAGCCGGCGGCGCGCTTGGCGGGCGCAGGCCCGGTGTGGTCGTGGTCACGCGCCGGTGCTTTGTCGGCCGTCTCGCCGCCCACGCGCTGGCTCAGGCCCTCCTGCAGCAGCCGCGCATCTCCCTTCGCATCTTCCCCGCCCGTCCGCAGGTAGCGCACCGCCTGCGACAGCTGCTCCATCTGGCGGTCCACGGCGTTCACTGACGCCGTCGATTCCTCCACCAGCGCCGCGTTCTTCTGCGTCACTCCCTCCATCGCCGTCACCGACTCGTCCACCTCCTGCACCCCCGCCGACTGCTCCTGCGAGGCCGCCGCGATCTCCGACACGATGTCCGCCACCTTCTTCACCGATGTCACGATCTCGCCCAGCGAGCCCCCCGCCTTGCTCACCAGCTCCACGCCCCGCTTCACATGCCGGTTGCTGGTCGAGATCAGCCCCTTGATCTCCTTCGAGGCCTGGCTCGAACGCTGCGCCAGCGAGCGCACCTCCGCCGCCACCACCGCAAAGCCGCGCCCGGCGTCGCCCGCCCGTGCCGCCTCCACCGCCGCATTCAAGGCCAATAGATTCGTCTGGAACGCGATCTCGTCGATCACCCCCACGATCTCCGCGATCCGCTGCGAGGACTGCTCGATCTCCCCCATGGCGCTCACCGCCGTCACCGCCACCTCGCCGCCGCCTTCCGCGGCGCCGCGCGCCGCCAGCGCCAGCTGGTTGGCCTGCTGCGCGTTGTCGGCATTCTGCTTCACCGTCACCGACAGCTGCCGGATCGAGGCCGCCATCTCCTCCAGGCTCGCCACCTGCTCTTCCGTGCGCGCCGACAGGTCCTGCGCCCCCGCCGTCAGCTGCACCGTCGCCGCCTTGATGCTGGTGACACCCTCCGCGATCTCCGCTTCGACCTTCAGCTGGTCCGTGGCATCAACCCACTCCACCACCGTCCCCAGCCGGCCGCCCGACTCGTTCATGACCGGGTTGGCCGTGATATCGACCGTGCGGCCGCCGAAGCGCACCCGCTCGCGATAGGTCTCGTTCAGCTCGCCCAGGCGCCCCTTCATCGCCTCGGCATCGGCGAAGAACGACGCCACGCTGGTGCTGCCGATCTCCCCGGCCCGGAACGCCGGCAGCTTCGCCCGGATCGCGCCCGCGGCCTCCTCGAAGTAGCGCTGCGCCGCCTGGTTGGCGTAGATCACCTTCCCCTCCAGGTCCGCCATCAGCACCACGCTCGCCGTGTTCTCCAGCGCCGTCTGGATCCGCGCCGCCCGCACCCCGGTGTCGCGGATCGTCGTCAGCGAGCGCGCCATGTCCCCGATCTCGTCGCCCCGGCCCAACCCGGGAACCTTCGCATCCTCGTCCCCGCCCGCCAGCTGTCCCATCACGTTGGTCATCTGCACCAGCGGCCGTGCGATCGTACGCGCGGTGAAAGCACCGTAGAGGATCGACAGGATGACGCCGATGAGCAGCACGACAGTGGTGCTGACGAGCGCCTTCGACGCCATCTTCTGCGCGGCCGTGTCGACGTCCGTATTGATCTCGTCGGCACGCGCGCCAACCTGGCTCAGGGTCGCCCGCACGGCGGCCGCGGTCTCGCCCATGCCCTTGCTGACACCGGCGGCCCGCGTGCTCGCCGCCAGTGCGTCCGCGTGAGCCTTGAAGAATCCGGCGTCGCCGCTGGCTCCTTGCTGGACCTGTTCAAGCTGGTCGCCGATTTGCGTAGCGAGGTTTGCGATGTCGGTCTGTGGGTTGCGCGCCAATCCGGCCTGGATCGCCACCGCGGACTTCAGGGTCATGCCGAATGCCTGCTCGAGCGCGGGCAGATCCTCGCCCCGACCGGCGGCCAGGTAGGCACGGGCGACGTCCCGCAACTCCGCAACACGGGCCTGCAGGCGATAGGCGCCGCGCAGGACCGGATAGGCGTCACTCCAGGTCTCCGTCAGAAGCTTCTCGATGTCAGCAACCGACGCGGTTCCGGAATCGATGAGCGTGCGGCTTTGGCCCTGATGGCCGTTCATCAAGGCCTCGCCCAGCGTGGTCAGCTGGCCCGCGAAGTCCACGATCTTGTCGAGGCCGCGCCCGAATTCCTTGAATTTGGCTTCGGACGCCGCCGCCAGGGTCGCCTGTTGATCGAAGGCGGAGATGAGCTGGCGGCCCTGCGCGAAGAAGGTGTCGACGCTCAGCTGCGCCCCACGTATGTCGATATCGACGCCGTTGTTCTCGGCCAGGATCTGAATGGTCGAGAAGTGCTGCTTCGTCTCGGTCTCGCCCCTCGCTATCGCGCTCGCGGCACGTTGAAGGCCGGCGTTGCCTTCCTCGCTTCTCGCGGACACCAACCCGACAAGAACTGCATCGACCGCATCGGCGATGTGCGTTGCCGAACTCGCAAGAGGCTTCGCCACCGTTTCAATCTGCCCTACGGAGTTGCCGATCTGGTGGATGAAGAAGAGCCCGCCGCCGCCGGCTGCCGCGATCAGCGGTGCCATGACGAGGAATGCCAAGCCCAGCCTCCACTGCAACCGCAGTCGATTCCACCAGCCGAAGAGCGACGTTGGGGACATAGTCAAGTCTCCAAGGTGGTGACGAAAGAAACCGGCACGCTCACGGCGCCTATGCTGCGGAGGAGCAGTCGACAGCTCAGAACTCGGCCAGCCGCGAGCCGGCGGCGCGCTTGACGGGCGCGAACTCGGCATGCTCGTGGGCATGCGTCGCCGACGCCTTGGCGCCCGCTTCGCCGCCCACGCGCTGGCTCAGGCCCTCCTGCAGCAGCCGGGCATCGCCCTTCGCATCTTCCCCGCCCGTCCGCAGGTAGCGCACCGCCTGCGACAGCTGCTCCATCTGCCGGTCCACCGAGTTCACCGACGCCGTCGACTCCTCCACCAGCGCCGCGTTCTTCTGCGTCACCCCCTCCATCGCCGTCACCGACTCGTCCACCTGCTGCACCCCCGCCGACTGCTCCTGCGAGGCCGCCGCGATCTCCGACACGATGTCCGCCACCTTCTTCACCGACGTCACGATCTCGCCCAGCGAGCCCCCGGCCTTGCTCACGAGCTCCACGCCCCGCTTCACATGCCCGTTGCTGGTCGAGATCAACCCCTTGATCTCCTTGGAGGCCTGGCTCGAACGCTGCGCCAGCGAACGCACTTCCGCCGCCACCACCGCAAAGCCGCGCCCGGCGTCGCCGGCCCGCGCTGCTTCCACCGCCGCATTCAGCGCCAAGAGGTTGGTCTGGAACGCGATCTCGTCAATCAAGCCGACGATCTCTGCGATGCGCTGCGAGGACTGCTCGATCTCTCCCATGGCACTCACCGCCGTCACCGCCACCTCGCCGCCGCCCTCGGCTGCGCTGCGCGCCGCCAGCGCCAGCTGGTTGGCCTGCTGCGCGTTGTCGGCATTCTGCTTCACCGTCACCGACAGCTGCCGGATCGAGGCCGCCATCTCCTCCAGGCTCGCCACCTGCTCCTCGGTGCGCGCCGACAGGTCCTGCGAGCCGGCCGTCAGCTGCACCGTCGCCGCCTTGATGCTGGTGACGCCCTCCGCGATCTCCGCCTCGACCTTCAGCTGGTCGGTCACGTCCATCCACTCCACGACCGTCCCCAGCCGGCCGCCGGCCTCGTTCTGCACCGGATTCGCCGTCAGCTCGACCGTGCGGCCGCCGAAGCGCGCCCGCTCACGATAGGTCTGGCTCATCTCGCTCAGTCGCTCATTCGCCACCTCCGCGTCGGCAAAGAACGACGCCACGCTCACGTTCGTCAGCTCGCCGGCGTGAAACTGCGGCAGCTTGGCCCGGATCTCGCCCTCCTGCTCCCGGAAGTAACGCTGCGCCGCCTGGTTGGCATAGATCACCTTCCCCTCCAGGTCCGCCATCAGCACCACGCTCGCCGTGTTCTCCAGCGCCGTCTGAACCCGCGCCGCCCGCAGGAACGTATCGCGGGCCACATGGAATGCGCCGATCAACTCACCGATCTCTTCCTTCGACTTGAAGCCGGTCAACGCTTCGCCTGCCCTGAAGTCCCCGGCGCCAAGCTGGATCGTCGCGTCACGCAGCGCACGGATCGGCGTCGCGACCTGATTCGCGATCAGCAGGCTGATGCCGAGGCCGATCAGCAGCGCCACCGCCGCGAAGGCGAGCAGCGTCTCCGTCGACTGATTCAGCAATCCTTCCGTCGTGTCGCGCTTTTCACCGAGTTCCCCGCTTTCGTCGGCGATCTTCTTGTCGAAGGTCGAGAAAAATGCCGCGTCGGCCTCGTGCATCTTCTCCTGGGCGGCGAGGATCGCCTCCATGTCGGCATGAGCGGCAATCTGGGATACGAGGCCCACGCTTGCCTCCAGCAACTTCTTGCCGACACCGACGATCTGGTCGCGCTCCTCGAGGCTGCCGCCGGTCCCAAAGCCGGTGCTCGCCGACTTGTCCTCGATGTCGGAGAACTGCTGGAGAGCCTGCTGCAGGCTGTCCTGCTGCTCCTTGATCTCCTTGTTCATGTCATCGAGCTCGTGGGCATCCAAACCGGCGACGAGGGCGGCCGTGTCGGTCGCACCGGCGCCGCCGGCCACCGCCACGCTGCGGTGCTGCTCCAGCAGCATCTGCACGAGCTCGCTGGTCGATTCGACTACGCGGGCGCCCCGCAGATCGGCCTCGCCAAGGCTGCGCACGACGGGGAACGAATCGTCGGCGAGCGCTTCATAGTTCGTCTGCACGGTGACGTTGTTCCGCACGGTGATGCCGGCGAGAAGGATGACCAACGCGATCAGCGTGCCGAATCCCAGCACCAGCTTCTGACGGATAGTCCGGTTGGCGAACCATTGAATCATGACTGCATTTTCCTTTTATCAATCCATTATTTGACTGTGTTCTGTGACATTCCTGACGCGCCTTGCATTTCCCTGAAGGCGGTATGATTTCTGTTCCGCATTCCGAGATGCGCGTGGCCGTCGCTCAATGCACCGTGATCGGCGCGGTGATCCGTTCGACCGAAACCAACGCGATCAGCTGATCGTTGACCGTGGCGAGGCCGTTCAGGCATTCCGCCGCGTCCGAGCCGCCGATCTCCGGCACGGGACGGATCTCGTCCTCCGGCACGGTGGCGATGTCGGATACCGCATCAACGAGCATGCCGATCACGCGCTCATCGATGGCCACGATGACGACGACGTGAGCCTTCGTGGGCTCGCTCTGGCCGCGGCCGAAGCGCGCGCGCAAGTCGAGGATCGGCACGATCGTGCCGCGCAGGTTGATCACGCCCATCACGAACTCGGGTGTATTGGGCAAGGACGTCGTTGCGCTCCAGGCGCGGATCTCCCGCACCTGCCGGATATCGATGCCGTAGCTCTCCCCCCCGATGGTGAAGCACACGACCTGCAGCATGCTGCGCGCGTCCCCGCCGGTTTCGCCCATCAGGGCCGCCAGCGGATCATAGAACCCCACCAAACTCATGCGCATTGCTCCTTGCTGCTCGGTATCATGATGTTTCGCACCCTCTTGCCGTCACGCCGCCGCCGATGCCGGCGACTGTCCGGCGCCGCCGACCGCTTCGGCCAGGCCGGCGACGTCGAGGATGAGGGCAACGCGGCCGTTGCCCAGGATCGTCGCGCCGGCGATGCCGCGCAGCGCGCGATAGTTTGACTCGACGCTCTTGATCACGACCTGCTGCTGGCCGACGATTTCGTCGACGACCACGCCGATCTTGCCGCCGGCGTCGGCGTCGACCAGCATGACCAGGCCCTCCCAGGGCTCCTTGGTCGCGTCGGGCACGTCGAAAGCCCGGCCGAGATAGACCAGTGGCACATATTCCCCGCGCACATACAGCACCTCGCCGCCGCCGACGAGGCGATGCACATCGCGCGCCTGCGGCCGCAGGCTTTCGAGAATGACCGTCAGCGGCACGACATAGGTCTCGCGTCCGACGCCGATGATCATGCCGTCGAGCACGGCCAGCGTCAGCGGCAACGACAGATAGAATGTCGATCCCTTGCCGGCGACGGAGCGGATCAACACGCGGCCGCCGAGCCGCTCGACATTGCGGCGGACCACGTCCATGCCGACGCCGCGTCCGGAGATGTCGGAGACGGTCTCGGCCGTCGACAATCCCGGCAGGAAGATCAGATTGTCGAGCTGCTCCTCGGTGAGCACCGAATCGGCATCGAGCAGGCCGCGCTCGACGGCGCGAGCGCGTACGCGCGCGCGGTCGATCCCGCGGCCGTCGTCGGTGACCTGGATGACGATGCGGCCGCCCACATGCGCGGCCGACAGCCGGACGGTTCCTTGCGCCGGTTTGCCATTCGCGCCGCGCTCGGCCGGCGACTCGATGCCGTGGTCGACCGCGTTGCGGATCATGTGGAGCAGCGGATCGAACAGCTGCTCGACCACGGTCTTGTCGACCTCGGTCGTCTCGCCGCTGACGAGGAGGCGTACGTTCTTGCCGGTCTCCACCGCCAGGTCGCGGACCAGCCGCGGCATGCGCGCGAACACCGACTTGACCGGCTGGGTGCGGACGGCCATGACGCCGTCCTGCAGGTTGCGCGCGTGCTGCGACATCTCTTCGATGCTGCGCGACAGGGTCGGAAACTTGTCCGTCGGCAGCACCGACAGCTGTTCGGCCAGCATGGACTGGCTGATGACGAGTTCGCCCACGAGATTGACGAGATAGTCGAGCTTCTCGAGGTCGACACGGATCGAGTTGACCGTCGGCGCCGCCTTGGCCTGCACACCCGGCACGGTGCCGCTTGCGGGCTTGATCGGCGACGGGCCGGACGGAGCTGTCGCCGGCGTCGGCGCCGGGACGGCGTCCGACGTGCCTGCAACGGCCGCGTCCGCGGGCGGCGCCGTCAGCTCGGTGATCTCCAGGTCGCTCTTGTCCACGGCGAGATCGAACACGTCCCGGATCGCTTCCGGCCCGGCCGTCGTGCGGACATCGACGGTCCAGCGCAGATAGCATTGCTCTGCATCAAAGCTCGCAAGCGGCGGCAGCGCGCTCGCGTCGGCCACTGTCTTGACGCTGCCGAGGCGCTCCAGCGCCCGTATGAGCAGCTGCGGCTCGTTGCCCTGAAGGAACAGATCGGCCGGCGGCGACAGCAAGATCCGATAGTGCCGCAGCGGCGCGTCGGCGGTCGGCACCGTGGCTGCCGGATCGCGCTCGTTCAGCGCAGCCGATTCCTCGCCATTGGCCGCCGCCGTCTCCGCGGCGGCTCCCGCCGCCAGCGCCAGCGATTGCAGCGCGTCGGCAATCTCATTCTCATAGCCGTCCGGCATTTCGGAGCCCGCCTGCGCCGCCCGCACGAGATCGGCGATCGCATCGCCGGCACGCAGCATCAGCGATGCGAGTTCCGGATCGACGGCGAGCTTTCCCAGCCGCAGGCGATCGAGCATGCTCTCGAAGGTGTGCGCGAAGCGCACGAGCCGATCGAAGTGGAGGATGTCGGCCCCGCCCTTGATCGAGTGAATGGCCCGGAAGGCGTCGTTCAGCGTGTCGCCGTCGGCCCGCCCATTGTCGAGCGCCATGAGGGCGCTCTCGAGCTCGCCCAGGAGTTCGTCGCAATCCTGGAAATAGGTCTGTCTCAGCTGATCGAGTTCGTCCACACACCGACTCCGTGTTTTGACTCGGCTGGCGCTCCGTCAGCGCCGCCTGCGCTCAACTCATTCCACGAACGACCATTGCATCATCGCCGCATAGAGACCGATGCGGTTGAAGGCGGCGATGAAGGCATCGGAGGGCTGCCGGAACACCAAGGTCACGTTGGCGGCGGCAAAGCTCGTCGCCGCCGACACCAACGCCTGTGCGCAAGGCGTCGACATGTCCTCGACCGCGGTCGCATCGATCACGACCGGCATTTGCCGCTCGAGCGCGCCACGCAGCGCCTCCGCCAGCTCACACGCAGCCTCCATATCGGCGACCGCCGCCAGGGCGACGGCACCGTCGGCTGCGATATGATCTCCTGGAGATTCGTCGGGTTTACGAAGCTTGCGAGACTTGTGGGCAGCGGCCTTCGGCACGATCCTTAATATCCCCCTAACAATAGGTCGCGTCGCCAATGCGCAGCGGGAAAAACGAAAGCGTGGGGTAACCTAACGACGAAGAATTAAAACTTATTGAAAATGATCCTATTAACCTTCGCAAAACGTTAAAGGGGGAACGGGACCCCCTTCCTAGGGGCGTTCCGTTGATTCCAAACAGCGCGTAGTAACCATGTCCTATGAGTCGGAATTCCCAGGCACGGCCGCCGAACCCGCTCCGGCGGCAAGCTGCCGGATCGCTTCGCCTTCAAAGCGATAGTAGACTTTCTCCGCGACCCGTTTGGCGCCGAGCCGGTCGTAGAACGCCAGCGCCTCCGGGTTGTCCGTCTCGGCCGACCAATCGAAGCGGATGCAGCCGCGTTCCACGGCCAGCCTTGCCAGGAAACCCATGAGCGCCCGGCCGACGCCTTGCCCGCGCGCTTCGGCGAGCGCGAACAGGTCCTTCATGAATAGTTGCCCGCCGAGACCGGGAGCGGGAAAGAGCACGGCAAACGTCGCCAGGCCGACGGCGCGGCCGTCCTGCACCGCGATCGCGATTTCGCAGGAGCGGAAAGCGAGCACGGATTCGTCGATATGGCGCGCCATCGCCGCGGGCGAAGGCGCGGCCGCGCCCCAGTAGTGAACGTCGATGGCATGGAACAGGCACACCAGCTCGGCGCGGTCGGCCCGCGTGGCGAGCCGGACTTCAACCGCCACCCGGCACTCCCGGGTGTTGCAGGTCGCTGAGCGCGCGGCGCTGGCGTCCGTTTGCATCGAAATTGCCCGGCGCGAGCCAGGTTTCGATCGTCGCGCGGACGGCGGACCACTCGCGATCCACGATCGAATACCACGCAGTATCCCGGTTGCGGCCCTTCACGACCATGTGCTGGTGGAAGATGCCCTCGAAGCGGAAGCCGAGACGGCGGGCGGCGCGGCGCGAGGCCTCGTTGAGGGCGTTGCACTTCCACTCCAGCCGCCGGTAGGCGAGATCGTCCATGGCGTAGCGCATGAGCAGGAACAGGGCCTCGGTGGCAGCGCGCGTGCGCTGCAGCACCGGTGCCAGCCAGATATGCCCGATCTCGATGCTGCCGTTCTTCGGCACGATGTTGAGATAGCTGGCCATGCCGCAGGCGCGGCCGCCATCGCGGATCGCGAAGAAGAGCGGGTCGTGGACGGCAGCGCAATCGCGCAGCCAAGCCTGGAACGCCGACATGTCCGCCCACGGACCGTAGGCCAGGAAGCGCCACAGCTCGTCGCCGCCGGCGACGCCGTGGGAGGCCGCGTAGAGCTCGGCCGCGTGGCGCGTCGGATCGACCGGCTCCAGGCGCGCCGATGTCCCCTCGAGCGGCTGGCGCGCCGGCAGCAGCCCCGTCGGCAAGGGTAGTACCGGGTCGCCCGATAACGGCCGGTCCACCACTCTCTCAGTATCCTTCGTCATCGCTCCACCGACCCCATGGCCACCCTCACGCATCCTCGCACGCAGCCCGACGGGCCGCAACGCGATCGCGCCGCAGGCGTCAGTGGCCCGGCCTCAGCTCATCGACGATCCGCCTTGCGAGGGGCTCGAACGCGGTGCGTGTCATGCCCGGCCGCACGCGTTCGTCGTAGAGGACGCGCAGGAACAGCTGGTCCTGCCACGTAAGGTCTTGGTATTCGTCGTCGTCATTGAAGATCGACGGCTTCACCGTGAAGGAGTCGTTGGGCAGGCCGAGAGCCTGCGTGACTTCCTCGATGACGCAGGAGCGCTTGGTGGCGTCGTTGGCGAGATCCGGGATGACAGCGGTAAGCTCGTTGATGACGCCGCCGCGATCGGCCGCGAAGACGCCGAAGCAATCCAGATACGTGTTGGTCCGCGGGTTCTTGCCCGGGCTCAAATGCGATTCGGCATAGGCGTAGAACTGCTCGCGTCCCAGGATGAGGATATATGCGTTCTGATTGGCCTCTGATCGGTCGACGAGCCGAATGTCGAGACCGGTCAGCCCGTGCAGCTGCTGCAAGACCGGCTCGACCAGGGCGCGATAGCGCTCCGGCTCCTTCGCATAGATTGCGATCCGCACCGGTGCGGTCCATTTGCGCACGATATCGGAGTCTTCGCCGACGAATTCGGAGCCGAAGACGATCTCCATCAGGTTGGTGACGACCTCGGCATTGGAGAGCGGGTCATCGGCGCGGCTCGCCCGCTCCGAAGTCAACAGTGCGCCCGCGACGGCCAGACCGAGGGCGAAGCGTCCCGCCGCCCATGACAGCGTTCGGGCAAGGAGCATGGCGGCATGATTGCGGCCGCCTGCCGGCGCTGCAACGAGCCGCCGCGTCCGTCGGCATCAATCTTCCGTGATGCCTCGCTCGCCCGGTCACACGACGGCGTGGCGCCGACTGGCCGGCCGCAGGCGCTCGCGCAAGCCGGTCAGCGTCATGAAGTTGTCGTAGAGCCGGTTCGAATCGCGGTTGAAGTCGGCCATATGTCGGCGCGCTTCGCCATCGAGCCGCGGCAGCGCCCCGGCTCCGAGCGTCTGGTCGAGCGAACAGGCATAGGCGGGAATCCGGCTCCACTCGTCGACCGTGCTCTGCGTCAGCTCGGTGTGGTACTGCAGGCCATAGGCCCAGCGTCCCACGCGCATCGCCTGCACCCGGCAGAGCGGTGATTGCGCGAGGACAACCGCGCCCGGCGGCGGCGCGGCCACCTCGGCCCCATGCCATTGCAGCGCCTTGAAGGCTGGTGCCAGGCCGTCGAAGAGCGGATCGCGGCGGCCGGCCTCCGTCAACGCGACATCGAGGATGCCGACCTCGGCCTGCGCCGCCTTGCCGACGCGGCCGCCCATGGCCGCCCCCAGCAGCTGATGCCCGAGGCACACGCCCATGTACGGGAGTCCGCGCTCGACCGCGGCGCGGATTGCGCGCTTCTCGGCCGCCAGCCAGGGATGCCGGTCCTCCTCCCACACGTCCATCGGTCCGCCCATGACCCACAGCGCGTCGTAGCCGTCGAACGACGGGATCTCTTCGCCGGCGTCGAGTTCGACCGCGTCCCAAACGATGCCGTCGGCGGCCAGAAAATCGCGGAAGATGCCGGGATGCTCGATGGCGATGTGCTGAAAAACGAGAAAGCGCATGGTGGCGGTCACTCCCCTGCGATGGCAGGCACAGGTTGCCTCGATTCGTCCGGCAGAAAAAGCGCGGACACCGAGACTACGCCAGCCAGAGAGTCGGTGCACCGCTGTTGCCGTCGCTATGCGCCCGGATAGACCGTCGATGGCAGCGCCATTGAAGTGCTTCCGTGACTTTAGGAATATCATTCAATATATTGATATTATTCTCTTAACTTCAAACGCATCATGTAGGACTACAACGACGGCCGCCAACATCCCTCTTGCCTTCGCGTTAACCAGGAGTAAATTCTGAGCACAACGACATAACAAACGGGAATCTGGGAATGCTTCAGGAAGCGCTCATCCTCGAGTTCCATGGCCA
>Ga0137403_10006023_pt1 | contig 13933 bp, 13 predicted proteins | sample CZOMad2_1_16fung_FD_122057 | JGI IMG/M metagenome (GOLD analysis project Ga0137403, IMG submission 122057) | Vadose zone soil fungal communities from Angelo Coast Range Reserve, California, USA - CZOMad2_1_16fungal (Hybrid Assembly) | ecosystem: Environmental > Terrestrial > Soil > Vadose zone... | reverse complement strand
GCCCAAGGCCTCGAAGCGCTTGAAGTCAGCCTTCCTGGCCGACAGGTTTGCCGCGCAGGCCGGTGAGAAGTCGGCGCCGTAGAACTCGAGTAACACCCACTTCTTGCCGTGAAAATCCTTCAGCGCGATATCGCCGCCGGTCGTGCTCGGCAGGCTGAACTCCGGCGCGGGCTCGCCGACCTCCACTGCCCACGCTCGCCCGTCGACCGCCGAAGCTGCCGCCAAAACCGCTCCCATCACTGCTGCAACCGCCGCTCGTCTGTTCATGTTCTCTCCTTGGATGAATGCGCCGCCGTTCGGCGCGTGATGGATTGAACCCAAGCCCAGGCGGGAAGTCCCGAACAAACGGCTAAGCTTTGGCGAAGGATGCGAAACACCGCATAATTCAGCGTGTTAAGGAGATCGTCTTGAATCGAGTCGTGCCCGCCATCGACGAAACCCCAGCCGCGAGCAGGACCAGGCTGCAGGTCGGCGACTGGACGGTCGAGCCCGCGCTGAATCAGCTCTCGGCCGAGGGCAGGGCCGTGAAGCTCGAGCCCAAGGCGACGGCGGTCCTCGTCTACCTCGCGGACCGTCCGGGCGAGGTCGTGAGCCGCGAGGCGCTGCTCTCGGCCGCCTGGCCCGGGGTGGTCGTCGGCGATGATTCCCTCACCCAGGTGGTGATCAAGCTGCGCAAGGCGCTGGGCGACATTCCGGAGAACCCCACCTATATCCAGACGAACTCCAAGGGTGGCTACCGTCTGATCGCGCCGGTGGCGCGACCCGACGCGACGGCTCTACCGCCCGAGCGCACGCGGCGCCGGCGATGGGCGGCGGGAGCGGGCGCGGCGCTCGTGCTCGTGGCGGCAGCAGCCTGGTGGATGCAGGGCGAACGCGCGATCACGCCGGACCGCGCCGCGCCACCGGTCGCCGATCCGCGGCCGACCGTCGCGATCACGCCGTTCGAGGCGCTCGGCGACGAACCGCGCGAGGCGCTGCTGGCGAGAGGCATCACGGCCGATCTGGTGACCGATCTCTCCAAGGTCGTCGGGCTCCAGGTGATCGGCGCCGCGTCCCCCGGAAACGCGGCGGGCGCTCCGACCAGCCGCTATCTCGTGTCCGGATCGGTCCAGCGCATCGGCGAGCGCTTGCGCCTGCAGGTCCACTTGAGCGACGCGGACACCGGAAAGCAGCTGTGGTCCGAACGATACGATCGCGCGCTCGACGGTTTCTTCGCTATCCAGGAAGAGCTGGGCCCGAAGATTCTCCAGATGCTGCCCGCGAAAGTCAGCGAAGCCGAGCTGCGGCGCGTGGCGCACCGCTACACCCGCAATCTGAAAGCCTACGAGGACTTCCAGCGCGGGCAGCTGGCGCTCATCGTTCGGCAAAAGGCGGAGAACGAGACCGCTCGCGAGATGTTCCGCCGAGCGATCGCGCTGGACGCGGCGTTCGCCCGCGCGTACTCGGGGCTCGCGCTGACCTACACCGCCGACTATCGCAACCAGTGGACCGGAGACGGCGCCGCGGCTCTCGAGCGCGCGCTGGAGATGGCGCAGACCGCGTACCAGATCGATTCGGACATCCCCGAAACCTATTGGGTGCTCGCCTTCGTGGACATGGAGCGGCGGCGGCACGACAAGGCGCTGGAGTACCTGGAGACCGCCGTGCGCCTCTACCCGTCGTTCGCCGACGGCTATGCGCTGATGGGCGGGGTCAGGACCTACACCGGGCGTCCGGCCGAAGGCGTGCGCCTGCTGCGCATCGCGATGCGCCTGAAGCCCGACGCGGGCTATCTCTACTTCCTCAATCTCGGACGCGCTTACGTGTTCCGCGGCGACCTGGAGCAGGCGCGGCTCAACCTGGAGCAGGCGCTGCTGCGCAATCCGGTGAATCTCGAAACGCACGTCTACATGGCGGCCTTGCGCGTGACCGCCGGCGACAAGGCGGGCGCGGCCTGGGAATCCGAGGAGATCCGCGCGCTGCAGCCCGGCTTCTCCAGCCGCGCCTGGCTGGAAACCTATCCGATGACCGATGCCGCGCAAAAGACCAGGCTGGTGAAGACACTCGGCGAGCTCGGACTCTGACGCAAGCGCGCCGCGACGCCTCCCGGCTAGGGCATGAAGCCGCCGCCGTTCACGTGGATGGTCTGGCCGGTGATGTAGCGCGCGTCCGGCCCGCACAGCATGCGCACCACGGCCGCGATCTCCTCGGGCTCGCCGCGGCGGCCGATCGGCGGCAGGCCGCGCCGGTTATCCGGGCGGGCCGGCGCGCCCGGCAGCCCGCGCACGGTCTCGATGGTCCCGGGGACCACGCAATTGACGGTGATGTGGTGCGGAGCCAGGTCGAGCGCGAGGGCGCGTGTCATGCCCGCGATGCCCGATTTCGCGGCGATGACGTGAACGCGGCCGGTCGCGCCCTTGTGCGCCGTCATGCCCCCGAGATTGACGATCGCGCCGCCGCGCGTCCGGGTGAGGTGCGGCAGGCACGACTGCGTGCACAGGAACGCGCCGTCGAGCACGATCGCGATCACGCGCCGCCATTCCTCGAGCTTGATGTCCTCGAAAGGCGTCTCGCTCCTCACCGCCGCGTTGTTGACCAGGATGTCCAGGCGCCCGAACTGCTTCACCGTCGCGTCCACCATCGCGGCGACCGCCGCCGGATCGGTCACGTCCGCGATGTGGATCGCCGCGTTGCCGCCGCCCGACTTGATCATGGCGACCGTCTGCTTCGCCTCGCTGTGCGAAGTGTTCGCGTTCACCATGACCGCGGCGCCGCCCGCGGCGAGCGAGCGGCAGATGGCGCGGCCGATGTTTCGCGCGCCGCCGGTGACGAGCGCCACCTTCCCGGCCAGCTCGGTGCCGGGCGTCATTCCCGCGGCCGAATCGCTCATCACAGATTTCCCAGGACCAGCAGCAAGCCGCCGAGGATGGCGATGTTGCCGAGCAGGATGATGCGGCTGATGTTGCCTTTCGCCGGTTCCATTTGCCAGAACCGGTGAAAGATCGCGGTCGCGACGACGGTGAAGAGGATCAGGCAATAGACGCCGATCTCGGGATACCAGTCGAAGAGCAGCAGGGCGCATCCCGTGAACTGCAGCGCGATGCCGGTCCAGAACGCGGCGGCCGGCAGCGGCGTGCCGAACGCCGCCATGCGCTCGATGTGATCCCTGATGCGCGCCCGGGTGAGGTTGCAAAGGCCGTTGGCGAGGAAGCAGAGCACGATCAGGAGCCGCCCTGCCGTGTCCAGCCAAGAAGTATCTCCGTACATCGGCGGTTTCTCGCTATAATTTTTGCCGCCGTCCGCGGGCGGCCGCACGACAGCGGACAGGATACGCCATGCCCTTCGCAACGATCAACGGCATCAGGATCAACTACCTCGTCCAGGGGCCAGTCGAAAATGAGGGTCCGCACCTCCTGATGTTCGCGCCGGGCGGTTGGCGCTCGGTGATTTCGCGCTGGACCGCGGCCGGCGGCAAGGAAGCCTTCGGCCAGATGGACGGCATCGCGGCGCTGTCGAAGCACTTCACCTGCATCGCCTACGACCGCCGCGAGTGCGGACTCTCGGGCGGGCGCGTCGAGCCGCTCAACTGGGATGTTTACGTCAGCGAAGCGAAAGCCTTGCTCGACCTCGCCGGCGCGAAGGACGCGGTCGTCCTCGGCAGCTGCATGGGCGCCTCGCTCGCCCTGGCGTTCGCGGTGCGCCATCCCGCGGCGTGCAGGGGCCTGATCCTGCACTGGCCGGTCGGCGGCTATCTCTGGATGAGCAAGGGACACGGCTTTTTCCGGCGCCACATGGATTTCGCGCGCGCGAACGGGCTTGCCGCGGTGGTCGAGCGGGCTCCGCGCGGAGAGAATTTCTGGCTCGACCCCGAGATCGGGCCGTGGGGCTCGCCCGCCGCGGTCTACCCCGAGTTCGCGGCGGAGCTCGCGAAGCAGGACCTCGCCCGCTATCTGGACATCTGCGCGCGCAGCCGCGACGCGATTTTCAACGACACCATGCCCTCCGGCGCGAGCGGGGAGGAGCTGACGCGGATCCAGATTCCGGCGCTGATCATGTCCGGCGCGGACAGCCGGCACACGCGGTCCGCGGCCTGGGCGCTCGCGGAGCTGATGCCGCAGGCCGAGCTGTGGGACCTGTTCCCGCCGCAGCAGAACGGCCAGAACACGCTCGAACGGATCCTGAAGTTCAAGTCGCATCTCGGGGCGGCCGCGCAGGTCGCCTAGGCACGATGCCCAACCGGCTTCCGGCGCTCGCGCGCTTCCTGCTCGCGCTCGTCGCGATCGAGCTCGTCGTGTTCGAAGCGTTCCGCGCGGTGTTCTGGGTCGCGTTTCGCGAAACGCTCGCGGACGCTTCCTGGGGAGACCTTCTCAAGGCCGTCTACCTGGGATCCAAGTTCGACCTGCGGCTGGCATTGCTGCTGCTTCTCCCGCTCGCCCTCCTCGGCTGGATCCCCCTTTTCGATCCGGCAAAGCGGCGCGCCGCGCGAATCGGCTGGCTCACCTACCTTGCGGCGGCGCAGTGCCTGGTCCTGCTGCTCTACTTCGTGGATTTCGGACACTACGCCTGGGTGCGGGTGCGCCTGAACGCAAGCCTCGCCGATCACCTGACGCCGGTGGGCGTGGCGGCGCGGGTGGCGTGGGAGACCTACCCGGTCCTGCCGGGCATGCTCGTACTCGCGCTCCTGACGGGCGCGTACGCCTGGGTCGCGGTGCGCGCCGCGCGGCGCACCCTGGTGCCGGCTTCGATTCCCCTCTCGAAATGGGCGAAGCGCGCCGCGATCGCCGCCCTCGCCGCGCTCTACGTGGGGGGCATCTGGGGCAAGTGGTCGCGCTATCCGCTGCGCTGGAGCGAGGCCTATTTTTCCTCGAGCGAGGCGGTGGCCGCGCTCGCGCTCAATCCGGTCCTGTTTCTCACGGACACCGCGGAAAACCGCAACCTCCCCTACGACGCGGACAAGGTGCGCGAGCACCACGCGTATACGGCCGCGCTGCTCGGAATCAAGGCGCCGGATCCGGACAAGCTCGACTTCGCGCGCTACGTGGTGCCGCGGCGCCAGCCCGCGGTCAAGTACAACCTGGTGGTGATTCACCTGGAATCGTTCGCCGCGTTCAAGGCGGGAACCTTCGGCAACCGCCTCAACGCCACGCCCCGCTTCGACGCGATCGCGAAGGAAGGCCTTCTGTTCACGCATTTCTTCGTGCCCGAGGTGCCGACGCCGCGATCGGTGTTCGAGATGCTCACCGGCATTCCGGACGTGAACGGGGGCACCACCGCCTCGCGCAATCCGCTGATCGTGGGCCAGCACACGCTGGTGAACGCGCTCGAGGGCTACGAAAAATATTATTTCCTGGGCGGCAGCGCGACCTGGGGGAACATCCGCGGCCTGTTCACGCACAACATCCCGGGCCTGCACGTCTTCGAGGAGGGCGATTACGACGCGCCGCAGGTGGACGGCTGGGGCGTGTCCGACGTCGTCCTGTTCGACAAGGCGCACAAGACGCTGCGCGAGCAGAAAAAGCCCTTCTTCGCGTTCATCCAGACCTCGGGCAATCACCGGCCCTTCGGCATTCCGGACGATCACCCCGGCTTCGAGCTCGCCAGGGTCGACGAGGCGCAGCTGGCGGAAAACGGTTTCGACAGCCTCGCGGCCTACAACGGCATGCGCTATCTCGACTTCGCGCTCGGATCGTTCTTCGCGAAGGTGAAGGAAGCGCCCGCCTTCAGGAACACCGTGTTCATCATGTACGGGGACCACGGCAATCCCTCGACCCGGGAGACGCCCTGGCAGCAGCTCCTCCTGACCGGCTACCACGTGCCCTGCGTCATCTACGCGCCCGGCCTCGTCAAGGCGGGCACGCGCATCGATTTCACCGCCAGCCTGCCCGACGCTCTGCCGACCTCCCTGGGCCTGATGGGCGTTCCCTATCTCAACACCGCGCTCGGGCGCGATCTGCTCGACCTCGGTCCCGCCGGCCGGCACTTCTCGCTGATCGGGCTCAACGGCGTGCTCGACGACGAGTTCTATTTCCGCCTCGACCCCGGCGGTCCGCGCCTGTTCCGCTACCGCTCGGAGGCGGGCGCCGAGGACGTGCACCAGCGCTATCCGGAAAAAGCCGCGGAGCTGCAGCGACTGCAGGAAGCGCTCTACGAGACCTCGAAGTACCTGCTCTATCACAATCCGGCGCGCCCGCACGCGCCGGAAGGGCGACGGTGAGCGCGCGGCTCAAATGGGCGAGCCTGGCAGCGGTCGCGCTGGTGTTCGGCGGGCTGTACCTCCGCGCGTTCGATGCGCCGCCGCCCGCGCGTTTCCCCCCGCCGCGCGCGAGCGCGCAAGCGACGCCTTCCGCGCCGTCTTATCGATCTCAGCTGCTGCCCAATAGCAGCGCGCAGGTCCACAGCGCCACCGCGGTCGAGCTCGCGGACGGCAGGCTGCGCGCGTTCTGGTACGGAGGGACGCGCGAAGGCGCCTCCGACGTCGCAATCTATACCTCGGCTTACTCTCCGAAAGCAGCGACCTGGGGCCCGGAGCGCGCGGTGATGACGCGCGAGCTCGCGCAGCGGCATCTTCATCGCTACGTCCGCAAGCTGGGCAATCCCGTCGCTGGCCGCGACCGCGACGGGCGCTTGTGCCTTTTTTTCGTCAGCGTCTCCGTGGGAGGCTGGGCGGGGAGCGCGATCAACGCGATGGTGTCGGAGGACGAAGGCGAGACCTGGAGCGCTCCACGGCGTTTGATCGCCTCGCCGTTCCTGAATATCAGCACCCTGGTGAAAGGCGCGCCGCTCCTGCTTTCCGACGGGACGATCGCCCTGCCCGTGTACCACGAGTTCCTCGGGAAGTTCGGCGAGCTGCTGCGCCTGGACGCCGAAGGCCGCGTCCTCGGCAAGACCCGGCTCTCCTGGGGCGGCTCCTCCCTGCGGCCGGTGATCGTGCCGCGCTTGGAGACCGAAGCGGTCGGGTTCATGCGCTACGCGGGAGACCCGCCGTCGCGCATCCTCATGATCCGCACGAGCGACGCGGGCGCGCACTGGAGCGCTCCGGTCAAGACCGCGCTGCCCAATCCCAACGCCGCGGTGGCGAGCGTGCTGCTGGCTGCCGGTCCGCTCGTCCTCGCCTTCAACAACGCGGAAGAGAATCGCGAGGAGCTCTCGCTCGCGCTCTCGACCGATTTCGGCGACACCTGGCGCGTGGCGCGGAACCTCGAGGCGGAATCGCCGCCGCCGCGCGCCCCGGTGGCGGAATACTCGTATCCCTGGATCATGCAGGACAGCTCGGGCGAGCTGCACGTGCTCTACACCTGGGGCCGGACGCGCATCAAGCACGCCGTGTTCAACCGCGCGTGGCTCGAGGGCGGCGGACGATGACCGCGATCTTCGGACTGGGAGGCTGCGGCCTGCTTTGCGTCGCGCTGATCGCGGTCGCGCTCCGGCTCGATGCGCTCGCGATCCGCGTTCGCTGCGCGCTCGCGTTCGTCGCGGCGCTCGCCGTGTTCATCCCGTTCGGAGATCTCTCGGCGGCGGCCTGGGTGCGCGGCGTGACCGGGGACCTGAGCGTTCCCACGCTCGCGCTGGCGGCGAGCGCCTGCGTTTCGCGGATCGCGGGACGGACTTTGTTCGCGCCCCGCGAATGGCGGGCGCTCCTCGCGGCGGTCGCGGCGGCGGGGCTTTTTCTTTATCCGTTCGCGCTCGGCTTCACGCCGTTCGACCCCTACGCGCTCGGCTACGGCTCGGTCGTCTTTGTCACGGTCCTGCTGATCGCGACCCTGGGGGCATGGCGCGCCGGATTGAATCTGGTCGTGCTCGTGGTCGTCGTCGCGGCGGCCGCGTATCTCGCCGGGGCGTACGAATCGCGCAACCTGTGGGACTACCTCATCGATCCGCTGGCGGCGGGGTATGCGCTCGCCGTCCTGCCGTGGAGAGGCGCAAGGAGCTAGTTTCCCAGCGTCGCGAGCGCGCGCCGGTGGTATGAGAGGTCGAGATAGCGTTCGGCGCTCCCGCCTCCCTTGCCCTCGATCTCGGCGCGCAGGGCGAGCAGGTTGCGAAAACCTTCCATGTCGAACGCCGCGTCGGGCGTGAAGCCGCGCACCGGATCGACGAGCACGGCGTAGCTGCGCTCGGCGATATCGCGCGGGATCTTGAGCCTGTCCATCAGGAGCGCCACGCAGGCGGCGCGGTTCTCGGGCCGCCGCACCCAGCGCAGCGATTCGAGGTAGCCCGCGAGGTAGCGCTCGAGCAGCGCGCCGTTGGCAGCGACCCAGGAGCGCAGCGCAAAGGCGCCGCCCGCCTGGTAGGGCCCGAGCAGGTCCACGGTGTTTCCCAGGCTTTTCATCCCCAGCTGTTCCGCCTGGATCGAAAACGGCAGATTGAGGATCGCGGCGCTGTAGTCCTTGTTTTCCGCCATCGCCTTGAGCCGCAGCTCGCCGCGGCCGACCGGCACGACCTTGTAGTCGGCGCCCTCTTTCAAGCCGTGCTTCAGCAGGATCTTCTTCGCCTGGATGGCGTAGGCGGTATTGGGAGCGTCGACGACCAGGGTTCGGCCACGCAGATCGGCGAACGAGCCGATGCCGGCCTGGACCAGGAACTCGTTCATGCCGTTGTCGCCGCCGGTGAGGATCACGACGTCGGCTCGCGCGTCCGCCATGGCGACGGCGTTGTCCACCGCGGCGTGCACCACGTCGAACCGGCCCGCCGCGAGGCCCTCGCGCTGGACGGTGGAGTTCTCCGTGAACGACAGCTCGACTGCCACGCCGTGCTTCGCGAAGAAACCCCGGGCCAGGCCCGCGTGAAACGGCAGGGCCTTGGCGTTCGGGAAGGCGTTGACGCGGACCGCGGCCGGGTCCGCGGCGACGGCGGCGGAGCAGAGCGCCGCTGCGGCGGCCGCCGCGACGATAGCGCGCATCATTCGACGACGATGTTGCCTTCGCGGGCGATGGTCCGCCACTTCTCGTAATCGGCGCGGACATAGGCAGAGAATTCCGCGCGGCTCATGTCCATGATCTCGACGCCCATCGAGAGATAGTGCTTGCGCACGGTCTCGTCCGAGAGCGCGCGGCGCAGGGCACCGGTGAGCTTGTCGGCCACCGGGCCGGGAATGCCGGCGGGCGCGAAAATCCCGGTAAACGTGCTCGCCTCGTATCCCGGCACGCCCGACTCGTCGAGCGTCGGCACGTTCGGCAGCAGGGGCGATCGCTTCTTCGTGCTGACGGCGAGCGCCTTGAGGCGGCCGCCGCGGATGTGCTCGATCGAGGCGGTCATCTGATCCATCATGGTCTCGACCTGGCTGCCGAGCAGATCCGTGATCGCCGGGCCGCTGCCCTTGTAGGGAACGTGCAGCAGCTTCAAGTTCGCCTGGCGCATCAGCAGCTCGATCGCGAGATGGTTCGAGGAGCCGCTGCCGGCGGAGGCGATGGTGAGGCCGCCCGCTTTTGTACTCGCGAGCGCGACGAACTCCTTGTAGGTGGATACCGGGGTCCTGGGCGCCGCCGTGAGCACCATGGGCACGGACTGGATCGGCCCGATCGCGACGAAGTCCTTCACCGGATCGTAGGCGATGTTCTTGAACACCGCGGGGCCGGCGGTGATGGTCCCGCTCGAGCCGAGCAGCAGCGCGTAGCCGTCGGCGGGCGACTTGGCGACCGCGGTCGTTCCTATCCTGCCCGCCGCGCCGGCGCGGTTCTCGACGATGACCTGCTGGCCGAGCGCCTCCGAAAGCGCGGGCGCGACGGTGCGCGCCGTGATGTCGACGTTGCCGCTCGCCGGCCAGGGCACGACGATCCTGACCGGGTGCGCGGGGAAATCCTGCGCCAGCGCGGCCGAAGCGACCGAAGCGGCCGCAGCGACCGAAGCGGCGAGAATCCATCGCTTGAACATGCTTCCTCCTCGGGCGGGAATCGTAGCATGGTCCGGTCCGCTATCCGGAACGGCTGTGGCAAGGACGGAATAGGCGCGCTATCCTCGTGTTTACGCGTGACCAGGAGCCTCCGCATGCTCGAAACTCAAAGGGTCAAAGTCTTCTGGCAGCCGGGGTGTACCAGCTGCCTGAGAACCAAGGAGTTCCTCACCAAGAGCGGCGTCGACTACGAGTCGATCAATGTCCACGGCAACGCCGCCGGGATGGAGGAGCTGAGCAAGCTCGGAGCGCGCAGCGTGCCGGTGGTGGCGCGCGGAGGCAAGTTCGTTTTCGCGCAGAGCCTCGCCGATGTCATCAAGTTCCTGGACCTCAAGGTGAAGCAGCAGAAAAGGCTGAGCCCCGAGGAGCTGGTGAAGAAGCTGGAGATCGTGCTGCCGGCGGCCTGCCGCTACATCCGGCAGATTCCGCCGGACCGGTTCGAGAAGCAGTTCCGCAACCGCAACCGGCCGATCCGGGTCCTGTGCCATCACGTGTTTCGCATCGTCGAGGGGTTCCTCGAGTCGATGCAGGACGGCCGGGAGCTGACTTACGAGCGGATCATGACGGAAGCGCCGGATCTTCGGACGGGCGAGGCCATCGCGGGCTTCGGCGAAAGCGTGCTGGCGCGCTTCCAGAAGTGGTGGGCGGCTTTCCCCGACCACGGCTGCTCGCAGATGATGGACACCTACTTCGGCAAGCAACCTTTGCATCTGGTGCTCGAAAGAACCGTATGGCATCCGACGCAACACACCCGCCAGCTGATGCTGATTCTGGAATCACTCGACATCGAACCCGACCGCGGATTGACGGCGGCAGACCTCGCGGGCCTGCCGCTTCCCGACAAGGCCTGGGACGACGAAAAGGAGGCGGCATGAGCAAGATACTCGCGGCACTGACGATCGCCGGGCTCAGCTTCGGGGCTCTTGCGCAGCAGCGCAATTTCGACGCCGTCCAGATCAAGACGACCCAGGTCGCTTCCGGGATTTACATGCTCGAGGGCGAAGGCGGCAACATCGGCGTCTCGGCGGGCGAGGACGGCGTGTTCCTGATCGACGACCAGTTCGCGCCGCTCACGCCCAAGATCGTCGCCGCGGTCAAGGCGATTTCCGACAAGCCGATCCGCTTCCTGATGAACACCCACTGGCACGGCGACCACGTCGGGGGCAACGAGAACCTCGGCAAGGCGGGCGTGGTGATCATCGCGCACGACAACGTGTACAAGCGGATGTCGGTCGGCGGCGCGATCACGGCGCTCAAGCAGAACTACGCGCCCGCGCCCAGGGCGGCCCTGCCCGTCGTCACCTTCAACCAGACGGCGACCTTCCGTCTCAACGGCGACGACGTCACCTCGACGCATCTGCCGCCCGCGCACACCGACGGCGATGCCTTCGTGCGCTTCGCCAAGGCGAACGTGGTTCACACCGGCGACGTGTTCGCCGCCTACCGCTATCCCTTCATGGACGTCGAGAGCGGCGGCTCGGTCAAGGGCGTTCTGCGCGCGATCGACGCGATGCTGCCCATGATGGACGACAACACCAGGGTCATCCCGGGGCACGGCGGACTGTCCTCCAAGAAGGACGTGCTCGCCTACCGCAGGATGGTCTCGACGGCGATCGCGAAAGTCGAGCCGATGGTGAAGTCGGGCAAGACGCTGCAGCAGGTGATCGACGCGAAGCCGCTGCGCGAGTTCGACGAGGAATGGGGCAAGTTCAGGAAGCCCGAGGCCTTCGTCGAGATCGTCTACAACGGGCTCAAGCCGGCCAAGAAATAGGCGCGGTCAGGCCGCGCCGGCGGCGTCTCCGCCTTCCTCGAGCTCGGAGAACCGCACCGGGAGCACTTCGCGCGTCGCGAGCTTGCCGTCCGCGGATTTCTCGAGGACCATCAGCTGCTGCTTGTCGGGGATTCCGGTCGGGACCACCATCCTGCCGCCCGGCTTGAGCTGCGCGATGAGGGGCGCGGGGATCAGGTCGGGCGCGGCCGTGACGATGATCTTGTCGTAGGGAGCGTGCTCGCTCCAGCCGTAGTAGCCGTTCCCCACGCCGATCTCGATGTTGCGGTAGCCCAGGCGCTCGAGGCGCCTGCGCGTATGGAGAGCAAGCTCCTCGATGATGTCGATGCTGTAGACCTGCTTCACCAGCTCCGAGAGAATCGCGGCCTGGTAACCGACGCCCGCTCCGACCTCGAGCACGGTGTCCCCGGCCTGCGGCTCGAGCAGATCGGTCATGAGCGCGATGATGAACGGCTGGGAGACGGTCTTGCCGTAGCCGACGGGCAGGGGCGTATTGATATACGAATAGGCCTGGAGCTCGATCGGGACGAATTCGTGACGCGGAATCCTGCCCATCGCGTCGATGACCCGCGAGTCGAGCGCCGACTTGCCGATCTGCGGGGTGAGAAACACCACGTCCGCCACGACCTCGGCGATCATCTGCTGGCGCATCAGCTGGTGCTGCTGAGTCTCCACCGGTCCACGCGCTCCTTTCGGCGATGCGGGAGCCCGCCGGATGCGGCTCCGTTGCGGTTGGACCGGTGAATCCGGTCGAGGTTGCCGGCAACCGCTAGTGCAGGGAGGGTTTTTTGAGAAGCTCCTGGCGATCGATAGAGGGCACGCGAACGCGGGACACCGAACCCTCGCGCACCAGGGTCATGGGGACCTCGGCGCCGGCGGCGCCCAGGCTCCAGATTTTTCGGAACAGATCGGCGAGTCCGCCGACTCGGGCTCCGGCGACTTCGATCACGATGTCGCCGGCCTGCAATCCGGCCCGCTCCGCCGGACCGCCCCCGGCGAGGCCAGAAATCACCACGTGCCCCTTCACTTCCGTCGCGTACAGGCCGAGCCACGGGCGCGCCGCCCGCTTCGCGCGGCCGAGCTTCAGCAGATCCTCGAGAATCGGCTCGAGCAGGTCGATCGGGACCATCATGTTGCCCTGCACGGTGCGCCCGCCCAATTCCTCCTGGACCATGAGGGAGCCGAGCCCGACCAGGCGCCCTGCCGTGCTGATCAGCGCCGCCCCGCTCCAGTGCGGATGCGCCGGCGCCGTGAACAGCGCCTCGTCGAGCACGTACTCCCAATATCCGGCGAACTCCCGCTTGGCGATGAGCTTGGCCCTGAGGGCGTGCCTGCGGCCGCCGTGGCCCGCGACGACGACCTCGTCGCCCACGCGGCACGAGGCGGCGGTGCCGCGCGCAAGGGCCGGCGCGCCCAGCTTGCCCAGAGGCTGCACCAGCCCGAATCCGCTCGGCTGGTCGTAGGCGAGAGGATGGGCGGCGACCGCCTTGCCGGCGTTGCTGTTCAGCCAGATGGTGGTCGCCTCGGTGATCAGATAGCCGATGGTGAGAACGAGGCCGTCTTCGCGGATGACGACGCCGTTGCCGATGCGCTCGGTCCCCAGAATGCCGGCCGTGAACGCGTCTTCCGGAACCTCGGCGCGCAGCAATACCATCGAGTCGAGCGCTCCCTCGAGGTCGAATCGCGCCTCGTCGGTCTTGGGCTGCATCTCGGGCGGAAACGCCCAGTTACTCAGGTCCGACATACGGTTTCCCTTCTCGGGATATTTATTCTATGGCAGCGCCGGGACTTGTGTCAGCCCTGGCGTGGTCTTTTCGGTACACTTGCCCGTCCGGGAGGATCATGAATATACCCATCAGCATCGCGATGGCTTCCAATCCAAGGACCTGGCCGATTTTCGACGGCAAGGTGAAACCCGACGGGATCACGCTCATCCCGAGCGAGGTGCATCCGTCGGAGCTTTTCTGGAGGCAGCTGCGCTTCGCCGACTTCGACGTATCCGAGATGTCGTTTTCCTCGCTGCTCATGGCGAGATCCCGGGGCGACGATCGCTGGGTGGGGCTGCCGATATTCACGACGCGAAAGTTCTTCCACGCCGAAATCCTGGTGAGAAGGGATTCGGGGATCGAGCGCCCGGCAGACTTGAAGGGAAAACGCGTGGGCGTTCCCGAGTACCAGCAGACCGCGGCGCTGTGGACGCGCGGCGTGCTCGAGCACGAGTTCGGCGTCGCGCCCCGGGACATGGAGTTCTGGATGGAGCGCACCCCCTCGCACAGTCA
>Ga0137403_10006022_pt1 | contig 13933 bp, 9 predicted proteins | sample CZOMad2_1_16fung_FD_122057 | JGI IMG/M metagenome (GOLD analysis project Ga0137403, IMG submission 122057) | Vadose zone soil fungal communities from Angelo Coast Range Reserve, California, USA - CZOMad2_1_16fungal (Hybrid Assembly) | ecosystem: Environmental > Terrestrial > Soil > Vadose zone... | reverse complement strand
CTCGGTGATACCCAGCTCGCTCAGTAAGGAGGCGGCCTCGCGGAGCAAGAGCGGCATGCCCATCGCGCGGAACAGGCGCGTCGCGATCAGGAGATGGTCTTCGGCGCGGTCACGGTCGCCGGCGCGGAGGTACAGCCGACCGATTCCCAGCTCGCCGCGCGCGACAAGGGGACGCATCTCCAGCTCTTCCGCCAGCGCGATCGCCGCCAGGTAATAATCCTCGGCATTGTCGAGGTCGAAGGCGCCGCGCGCGGCAGCCTCCCCGAGCACGTGGAGTGCGATCGCCTCATCCCCACGCTGACCTCGCTCCTTGGCGAGGGCCAGCGCCCGCTGGGCGACGGTGGAGGCCTCGTCGATGTGACCCGCGCAGAGACAGGCCTCGCCGAGCAACGCCAGCACCGCCGCCTGCTGCATCAGGAGCCGCCTCGACTCTACATCGTCTGCGGCCGCTCGCACCAGAGCGACGCCCTCCTCGATCCTTCCGGCCAGGAGATAGGCCCCGCCCAGAAAGCGGGTGGCCTGCGGGCGCAGCAGCGTCAGGTTCGCCTCGCGGGCGACGCTGCAGGCGCGCTCGAGCACGGGGGCCGCGGCATCGAGGTCTCCCTTGACGAGGCAGACGTATCCGAGCCCGATGCAGGCGGCGGTGAGGCTGTAGGGGTTCTCGAGTCCATCGGCCAGGGCCACCGCCCGGCGGCCGGCGGCGACCCCCTCGTCGAACTCCCCGAGCTCCGCAAGACAGCGCGCGAGCCAGGCGAGGCTGATCGCCTGATGCGCGTCCCAAGAGGCGACCATGCCCAGCGCGCCCCTCCAGCTTTCAGGCTGCGGCGACTGCGTGACGGCCCGCAAGAGCTCCGAGCCGCGTCGATAGTCGCCGAGAGCGTTGCAGGCAAGCGCGAAATACTGGCCCGCGTAACTCTGGAGGGGGACGTCGTGCAGCTTATCGCCCATGCCCAGCGCTTGCTCGGCGAGGCTTCTCGCCTCCGCGAACCGCCCCGTCTGCCGGAAGTATTCGGCGGTGTGGATGGAGACCAGCCCGAGCCGGCGCGAATCCGAGATGGCATCGGCCATGGCCTCGGCTTCCCGCAGGTAGGTGAGCATCTTGTCGAACTCCCCGAGGGGGTACAGCGAACCGCGGAGCTCGAGTCGCACATCGATCCCCGCCCCCCTTGTTTCCGGAGTCTCCGGCAGGTGGCGTAGCGCCCCCAGCGCCTCTTCGAGACAGGCCAGCGCCTCGCGGTGCGCCGACCTCCGCTGGGCCTTGGCACCGGCCTGCCGGAGATACATCGAGGCCTTGTCCCACACCTGCCCGCGCCCGAAGTGATATCCGATCAGCTCGACGACGTCGTCGGTCCGTCCCTCGTAGAGCTCCTCGAGGCCGAGCCCGGCCGCTGCGTGGTACGTGCGCCGCCGGCGCTCCAGCACGGCGCCATACACCACGTCCTGGGTCAGCGCGTGCTTGAAGCTGTACATCAGCTCGGGATCCTGAGCGCTCGGGAAAACGAAGTCGAGGGCATGCAGGTCCCGCAGGTGCCCGGCCACCAGATCGGGTGCGAGGTGGAGCACGCGAGAGACCAGGGAAATTCCAAAGCGGCGCCCCACCACCGCCGCCCCCTGAAGCGTCTGCTTGAGAGGCTCCGCGATGCGATCGAGGCGAGCCGCGATGATGTCGTGGATGGTCGCAGGGACCGTCACGTCGGGTCGGCTCAGTCGCGCCTCGCCGTTTTCAACAACGACCCCACCCGTCTCCAGGAGCTGGCGGAGTATCTCCTCCACGTACAGAGGGTTCCCCTCGCTCTTCTCCGCAAGCATCTTGAAGAGCTGCTCGGAAACCTCTGCCGCGGTCAGGAAGGTCCGGACCATTCCCTGGACGTCGCTCGCCTCGAGTCCCTCGAGTGTGATCGCCTCCGCCAGCGGCGGGGCGAGCCAGGGCGCCGCGTAGCCCGGGCGCGAGGTCAGCACGAGCAGGAAGCGGTGGCCGGGCAGGCCCGACGCCAGATGTGCGAGGAATTTCTCGGAGGCTGTGTCGACCCAGTGCATGTTCTCGAGAATGAGGATGAGCGGTCCGGTCTCGCTCGCGCGGACAAACACGTCGCGTAGCGCGTTGAGGGTCCGCTCCATGAGCTGCGGCCCGGACAGGCGATCGAGGAATTCGGGAGGCGCGGCGACGCCGAGGAAGTGGGCAAGCAGGGTGACCGGCTCCTCACCCTCCATGCCCAGGAGATGAAGCTGCTCGGCGACGCGGCGCCGAAGCTCCTCTCCGGCGACCGCGTCGGCGAGCCCGAGGTAACGCCGCAGCAGCTCCACGATGGGTCGGTACGCCATCGAGCGGCCGTACGACACGCACGTCGTCTCCACCTCGAAGGTGCCCGTGGCGTCGAGCCGGCCCAGGAACTCGTAGAGCAGGCGCGACTTGCCCACGCCCGCCTCGCCCGACAGCAACACGATGGCGCCCTGTCCTCCGGCGGCTCGCTTCCAGGCGGCATTCAGAAGCTCGAGCTCTCGCTCTCGCCCGACCAGCGGGGAGAACCCCCGCTCTCTCGAGGCCTCGAGCCTCGTCTGTCTGCGCTTGCCCGTGACCCCGTAGACTCGGACGGGCTCGGTCTTGCCCTTGACCTGGAAATCGCCCAGGTCCTCGAAGGTGAAGAACCTGTCCCGCGTGTGCTGGGTGCCCCGGCTCGTGACGATCTGGCCGGGCTTGGCGATGGCGAGGAGCCTCGCCGCGAGGTTCGTCGTATCGCCCACTGCCGTGTAGTCCATGCGGAGGTCGCGGCCGATGGCGCCGACGACGACGGGGCCTGTATTGATCCCCATCCGCATGCGGAACTCGATCCCGTGGACCTGCCTGACGTCCTCGGCCAGGGGCTTCAGGCCCTCCTGGATCTCCAGCGCCGCGCTGAGCGCGCGCTGAGCGTGGTCCTCGTGGGCGATGGGCGCCCCGAAGAGCGCCATCACCCCGTCGCCCAGGAACTGGTTGATCGTGCCCTCGTGGCGGTGAACGGCGTCCAGGATCACCTCGAAGACGCGGTCCATGATCCCGTGCACGTCTTCGGGATCGAGCTTCTCGGACATCGCCGTGAAGCCCGAGACGTCCGAGAACATCACAGTGACGATCTTCCGCTCGCCCTCGATCGCCCCCTTCGAGGTGAGGATCTTCTCGGCAAGGTGCTTGGGAGTGTAGGACTGGGGAGAGGCGAACCGATCGGCTGGCTCGGCTGGCGATGCCGGCGGGGATGCCGGCGCGCCACACGAGCCGCAGAACTTCTTCCCGGCGGTGAGCTCCGCGCCGCAGGCGCGGCATGGGGTCGCGAGGGACGCCCCGCAGTCCTCGCAGAACTTGGCCCCTGCACTGTTTTCCGCCTGGCACCGCGGGCACTTCATAGCGAGCCTCCAAGAAGTCGCGGCACGAGCGATGGGAGAGCCGAGCCGAGACTAACGCCTATCCCGCGAGGAATCAAGGACTTTTCGGCCCCGACCGGCGCAAATCGCAGGCACAACCCTCACGATCGCGTCGCGGATGTTGTGCAACAGCGGGGCGGTAACGGCGATCTCCACGAGGACGATGAAGGCCGAGATGCGCGAGTCCGCGTCCTCTTCCTTGACGTGCTCAGGGACGGTAGAAGGGCTTGTCGCCCCGGATGGTCACCCGATGCCCGTGCCGCCGCTGCGGGAAGTAGTCCCACATGGCGTGGTGCTGGACGCAGCGATTGTCCCAGAAGGCGATGGAGCGCTCCTGCCAGCGGAAGCGGCAGTGGTACTCGGGCGTTTCGATGTGCCGGAAGAGAAGCTGCAGCACGGCATCACTCTCCGCCCGCGTCATCTGCACGATGCGCGTGGTGAATCCGCTGTTCACGAAGAGCGCCCTCCGGCCCGATACCGGATGCGTGCGGATGACCGGATGCTCCGCCTTGGGGAAGACCTTGTCCTCGTCCTTCACGCCGTAGCGACCGCGGTACACGTGCTCGCTCTCGTGCCAGGCGGTGCAGTCCTCGAGGAGCCGCTTCATGGTGTCGGACAGCCCATCGTAGGCCGCGTACATGCTCGCGAAAAGCGTGTCCCCGCCCACCGGCGGCAGCTCGTGCATGTAGAGGATGCTCCCCATGGGAGGCTCCGGGTCGCAAGACACGTCCGAGTGCCAGACTTCCCCGGCCACCCGCTTCGAATTCTCGTCCGCGTGAATGACGAGGATTTCCGGATGCCCCTCGACGAGGCCCGGGGCGGCCGGATGGATGTGGAGCTCTCCGAAGCGACGGCCGAAGGCCTTGTGCTGCTCCGGCGTCAGGTGCTGATCTCGGAAGAAGATGACGCCGTTGTCGATCAGACAATCGTGGATGTGCTTGAACGTTCCCTCGTCCAGCGGCTTCGAGAGATCGACGCCGCTGATCACCGCGCCGACATGGGGCGTGAGCTTCTCCGCACTGATCGGTGCCATCGTTCGCGCCTCCTTTTGGCTCGCATTCATACCCTAGCCTGGACTATGCGTGAATACTTGCCCCCCCTCACCCTACCCTCTCCCTCTCCGAGGGAGAGGGAACCCTACCGATTCCCTCGCCCCCGGAGGGGGAGAGGGCAGGGTGAGGGGGGCGTACGACCGCCGCTACGTCTTCATGAATAGTCCAGGCTAGGCCGCCGTGTAGCCGCCGTCCACCGGTAGGGCCACGCCCGTCACGAACTCCGCCTCGTCGCTGGCCAGATACAGGATCGCGGCGGCCACGTCCGCCGGCTTCCCGAATCGCCCCAGCGGATGGCGATCTTTGAGCGGCTGGTACCAGCTCGGATCGCTGAAGAACGGCGCCGTCATCGGCGTCTCGATCACGCCCGGGCACACGCAGTTGACCCGCACCTTGGGCGCCCACGTGACGGCCATGGTCCGCGTCAGGTTGACCACGCCGCCTTTCGACGCCGCGTACGCGGGCGACATGGAGCCGCCCACGAGGCCGAAGATGGAGGCGATATTGGTCACCGACCCGCCGGCGCCCGCGGCCAGTTGCGGAAGCGCGGCACGAGAGGCGAGGTAGGTGCCGCTGAGATTGACGTCGAGGACACGCTTCCACTCCTCGGGGTCCGGGGTGGCGTCCCGCCGCGCCGCGCTCACGCCGGCCGAGTTGACGAGCGTGGTGATGCGCCCGAATCGACCGAGCGCCGTCTCGACCATCCGCCCGCAGCTGCCCTCATTGGTGACGTCGACGAGCAGGGCGACCGACTCCCCGCCCGCCTTGCCGATCTGCTCGGCCGTCTCCTGCGCCCCGTCACCCCTGGCGTCGGCGCACAGGACGTGGGCGCCCTCGACGGCCATGCGCAATGCGACGGCCCGCCCGATGCCGGAGCCCGCGCCCGTGACGATGACCACCTTGTCCTTCATTCGCATGGCGCGGATTGTGGCCCGGGGGCGCGAGCCCCGTCAACCTCTTTGCCGACCGACACGAGACTCGCCGACGAGGAAATTTCAGAGAGCGCCTACCTCTAGCGGATCCGCGAGTATTGGGCCAATGTCTCCGGCAGTATGGGCAGCGAGGTGACGGCGATACCGAGGTGCTTCACGGCGTCGGCCACGGCATTGGCGATGGCGGCGGGGGCGCCGATGGTGCCGCCTTCGCCCATGCCCTTGTGGCCGCCCGGCGTGAGGGGCGAGGGCGTCTCGAGGTGGCCCAGCGTGAACGACGGCAGATCGCCCGCCGCGGGCAGCGGATAGTCCATGAGGCTTCCCGTGAGGAGCTGCCCCGCGGGGTCGTAGACGAGCTGCTCGCCGAGCGCTTCGCCGATGCCCTGGGCGACGGCGCCGTGGATCTGGCCTTCGACGATCATGGGGTTGATGACCGGGCCGCAGTCCTCCACCACCACGTAGCGGCGCACGGTCACGCGACCCGTGTCCGCGTCCACCTCCACGGAGGCCACGTGCACGGCGCCGGAAAACGTGGGCCCCGGTGGATCGAAGCGCTCGGTCACCTCGAGGCGCGCCGGGCCCGCCGCGCCCGCCACCTCGGAGAGGGTGACGCCGCGGTCAGGCATGCCTCGCACGGTGACGCGTCCGCCGTCGACCACGAGGTCGGCCGCGCTCGCTTCGAGAAGGCCGGCCGCCACGTCGAGGATCTTCGTCCGGAGCGTCACCGCCGCCGCTCCCGCCGTGCCCCGCTGGGCGATGGCGCCGCGGCTCGCGAAGGTCCCGCTGCCTCCGGGCGTTTCGTCCGTGTCGGGCTGAGAGACGATCACCTCCTCCAGCGAGACGCCCAGCTCGTCGGCCACGATTTGGGCAGCCGTGGTCGCGTGCCCTTGCCCTTGCGAGGAGAACGACAGGCGGCAGTGCACGGTGCCGTCCTCGCCGAGAGACAGACGCGCCGATTCGGGACCCGGCACCTCGGCCATGCCGCGTCGTCGGTACGTCGACGATCCCATGCCGGTGTACTCGGTATAGCAGGACACCCCGACTCCAAGGAGGCGGCCGCCCGCGCGGGCCGTGTCACGCTCACGCTTGAGCCCTTCATAGTCGGCCAGCTCCTGGGCCATGGCGAGCGCCCGGGGATAATCGCCGCTGTCGTAGACGAATCCCGACGCGGAGGTAAAGGGGTAGTCGCCCTTGGGAATCAGGTTGCGGAGCCGGATCTCGGCGGGATCGAGGCCGAGACGATGGGCGAGGAGATCGAGCGTGCGCTCCATGACGAAGGCGCCCATGGTCATGCCGACGCCGCGATAGGCGCCGAGTGGCGGCTTGTTGGTGGCGACGGCCAGCGCCTCCCACGCATACGCGGGCGTCCGGTAGGGGCCCGGCAGAATCTGGGCGGTGCCCGGCGGCTCGAGGGCCGCCGTCAGCGGGTGAATGTGATACGCCCCGTTGTCGGCGGTGATGCGCGCGCGCAGGCCCAGGAGCATGCCGTCGTGATCCGCGGCTGCGTGGATCTCCACTCGCCCCTCCCGGGCCTGCGAGGCGGCGGCGAGATTCTCGCGCCGCGTCTCTATCCACTTCACGGGGCGGCCGGCCACCCGGGCGAGCCCCGCCACGGCCACGTCTTCGGGCAACACGTGCATCTTCTGCCCGAATCCACCGCCCGTGTCCGGCACGATGACGCGCACGTGATCCTCGGGAACACCGAACGCCCGGGCCATGGCCGTGCGAAAGATATGGGGAGCCTGGGTGCCCGACCATATGGTGAGGTGATCTCCTTCCCACACCGCCATCACGCCTCGCCCTTCGAGAGGAGAGGCGGAGCAGCGGCCGTGGCGAAAGGTCTCGTGGACCACGAGATGCGCGCGCGCGAAGGCCCCATCCACGTCTCCGTGGGTATCGTGGTGATGAAAGAGCACGTTGCCCGGTACATCATCGTGGAGGAGCGGAGCATCCGGCGCCACCGCGGAGTCGATGGTCGAGATCGCCGGGAGGGGCTCGTACGCGATATCGACGAGCTCACAGGCATCGATAGCCTGGGCCGCGCTCTCCGCGCACAGGGCAGCCACGGGCTCTCCCACGAAGCGGACGCGCTCGGGGGCAAGGGGGGCCCACACCGTGGGCCAGAAACGCTCGCTCTCGAAGCGCGGCACGAACGGAAGGATCCACGACGCCACGTCCCGTCCCGAGAGCGCCGCGGCGACTCCCGGCGCGCACCGCGCGCGCTCGACGTTAACCCTCGGCACCCGGGCGTGGGCGTAGAGACTGCGCACGAAAGCGGCGTGGAGCAGTCCCGGCAGACGAAGGTCATCGAGATAGACGCCGCGCCCCGCGAGGAGACGCGGGTCCTCGACGCGCTTGACGCTCCGGCCCGTCAGACGCGGGGCGATGCTCAGGGGCCGACCTGTGGAGACTTCAGGGCTTGGAGACGCGAGGCAGGACCTCGCCCGCCAGCAGCTCGAGCTGCTCCATGCTCCAGTTGAGCGGATTGAGCACGATCTGCTCGCAGCCCCCGAGGGCGGCGGCCTTGGCGCGGATCTTCTCCGCCAGCTCCTCGGCCTCGCCCAGGAGATAGAACTCCTTCCAATACGGCAGGTCCATGCCCGAATACACCTTGAAGTAGGGTGCGGCCACCTCGGGCTTCTCGCCCTTCTTGAGCACGTAGACGAAATTGGAATAGACCTTGGTCATGTCCCCGGGGTTGCGGCCGAACTCGGCCATGAAGCGCTGGATCTTGCTCCAGTCGCCCGTGACCATGTCCGCGGTGGCCGAGGAGTGCGGGACCCAGGTCTTGGCGTACTTCGCGATGCGCTTGAGCACCGGATCGATATTGGTGACGGTCTGGCCATAGACCTTCTCGAAGGGCTGGCTCCCGCCCCCGATCCAGATGGGCGGATGCGGCTTCTGCGCGGGCTTCGGATCGATGGTCAGGTTCTTCACCTGGTAGTACTTGCCCGTGTAGGTCACGTTGTCGCCGGCCCACAGCGCCGTCACGAGCTCGAGCATCTCGTCCATGCGACGGCCGCGCTCTTTGTGCGGAATGCCCATGAGCCCGAACTCCTCCTCGTGCCAGCCGACGCCGACGCCGAGGATGCTGCGCCCTCCCGAGAGGAGATCGAGGGTCGCCCACTCCTTGGCGAAGTAGGCGGGATTGCGCAAGGGCAGCACGAGCACCATGGTGCCGAGCTTGATGGTGCGGGTGACGCCGGCCAGGGCCGAGAGCAGCGATATCGGCTCGAGCCAGGTACAGGCATAGGCGGGCGGGGTCAGGAGCAGGTGGTCGATGGAGACGGCGGAGTCGAAGCCCAAATCCTCCGCGCGACGGAGATAGGCGCCCATCTCGGCGAGGGTGGCCGTCTGGGGGCCGAGGGCGAAGCTCGGGATGCGGAGTCCGAATTTCATCGCAGGCCGTCCTCCTTCTTGGCTTCGGCGACGGTGAGGCCGCCCACGCGGGGATGCGGGCGTCCGCCGTCGGTGACGGCGAGGGCGACGAGGATCTCGTCCGCCCGCGGAGCGTCGCCGAGCCGGACCTCCATCGCGTCGAAATGCGTGCGCACGAAGGCGGCGTCCTTGAAGTGGAGCGGCACGTCGATGGTCGCCCCGGGCCCGCCCAGCTTCTTGGCCGATGGAATGATGGCGAGGCCGCCACCCACCGCCGCGCGGAAAGGCGCGCCGAGCGTCGGGTGGAGGATGGCCGCGGCATGCTCGTACTCGCCGTGCTCGCCCACGATGGCCGCCTTGCCATAGGAGTGCACGGGAGCGCCCAGCGCCGCCACGGCGCGCCGGCCGAGGAGATCGCCCAGCTCCTCCCCCGTCTTGACCAGCTCTTGCAGATCCTCGACGAAGCGCCCGGCGAAGGGATTCTCGATCACGGCAATGGCCGCCACCTTCTTGATGGGCTTGGCCGCCTTGCGCCCGCCGTCCTCGTAGATCTCCTCCACCACCGTCAGCATTTTCCGGATTCGCATCAGTGGCCTCCTCCCGCGGGTCCGTGTCCTTTGACGACCTCCGCGGCCCGGGCCGCGGGCGGCGTATTCCGGCTCCGGCCGATCTTGATCTGTCCGTCGATCAGCACCATCGAGATACCGAAGAGATCGCCCGCGCTGAGCGCCTCGAGGGCCGTCGTGCCCACGGAGCCGATGGGCGCGTCGACGATACACAGGTCCGCCTCACGCCCGCTCTCGATGACGCCGACGGGCAGCGTGTACACGCGCGCAGTATTGCCCGTGGCCATGCAGATCGCCACCTCGGGGCTGACGCCGCCCAGTGACGTGAGATGGGCGATGACGCGGAGGATGCCCAGGGGCACCACGCCCGTCCCTGACGGCGCGTCGTTGCCGATGATGATGCGGTGGAGCGCCTTGGCCTCTTTCGCGCGTTCGAGCGTATGCAGCGCGGTCTTGCCGTTGCCGCAGTGGACGATCTCCAGCGCCATCTGGGTGGCCACCAGCGAGTCGATCTCGCGCTCGCTCATGGAGGTCGTACCGCCGTTGATGTGGCCGACCACGTGGGGATCGGCCTCGAGGACAACGTCCGCGCTGATCGGATTCGATCCCGCGATCGAAGGCCCGCCGGTGTGGATGGTCACCGTCATGCCGTGCTTCTTGGCCCAGCGAACCATGGGTGCGGCGTCCTTGCCGGTCTTGACCGAGCCGAGGCCGATCTCTCCCACGAGCTTCACGCCGTGCTTCGCCATCTCCGCGAAGTCCTCCTCGATCATCCCGAGCTCCAGGATCGGCGCGCCCCCATGCACCTTCACCCCGGCCGGCCGCAGGTTCGCGTAGGCCTTGGACGCGACCACGGCGAGGGCCTTGAGTCCCACGATGTCCTTGGGCCGACCGGGCAGGTGGACTTCACCCGCCGAGATCATGGTGGTGAGGCCGCCGTTGAGACCTGACTCGATGAAGTCCATAGTCCGCTGTCGGGGGGTGAAGTCGCCAAAGACGGGATGGCAGTGCGAGTCGATGAGGCCGGGAATGACCGCGCTGCCCTGGGCATCGATGACCGTGTCGGCATCGGCGTCGAGCCCGCGACCGGCGGCGGCGATCTTCCCGTCGGCGATGACGATGCTGTCGGCGTCGAGCAGCGGGCGCGCGATATCGCCCGACACGATCAGCCCTATGTTCTTGATGAGCGTCTTCATGCTTTCCTTTCGTCCCCTCCCCCTTCGGGGGCGAGGGAATGTTCAAACGGTCAGGTAGGCGCGGCGCGCGGCTTCGTCTTCGAGGAGGCGGCCCATGGGCCCCTCCCAGCGGATCTGGCCCTTTTCGATGATGTAGGCGCGGTCGGCCAGTCGCGCCGCGAACCTGAGATTCTGCTCGGAGAGGAGAATGGTCAAGCCCTCTCGCTTCAAGGCGGCGATCTGTTGACCGAGCGCCTGGACGATGACCGGTGCCAGCCCCTCGGAGGGCTCGTCGAGCAAAAGGATACGCGGATTGCCCATGAGGGTGCGCGCCACCGTGAGCATCTGCTGCTCGCCGCCGGAAAGGCTGCCCCCACGACGCCCCGCCATCTGCCCGAGCTTGGGAAAATACTCGAAGACGCGCGTGACACTCCACCCGCTTCCCCCCTTGGCGCCCACGAGCAGGTTCTCCACCACCGTGAGATCGCTGAAGATACGCCGATCCTCGGGTACCCAACCGACGCCGAGCCGGCTGATTTCGTGAGTAGGCAGCCCCTGGAGGGCCTGCCCGTCGAGGCTGATCGAGCCGCCCGTCACCTGGACGAGGCCCACGATGGCCTTGAGAGTGGTGGATTTGCCCGCGCCATTGCGCCCGAGAAGTGAGACCACCTCGCCTTCACGCGCTTCAAGCGTGACGCCGTGAAGCACCCGCGACGGCCCGTAGGCGGCCTCGACGCCGTCACAACGCAGCACGGAGCCCTGTCCCGACGATCACTCCGCCTCCCCGAGATACACCTTCTGCACCTGAGCGTCGGCGCGCACCTCGTCGGGGCGCCCCTCGGCGATGACGCGCCCCTGGTGGAGCACCATGATCCGGTCGGCCACGGAGAAGACTACGTCCATGTCGTGCTCGGTGAAAAGCACGGTGAGGCTGCGTTCGCGCGCGATGCGCTGGGTCAGCGCCATGAGGGCGCCGCGCTCGGCCGGCGCCATGCCGGCCGTCGGCTCGTCGAGCAACAGCACTTCGGGACGGTTGGCGAGCGCGACCGCCAGCTCGAGTTTTTTGAGATCGCCGTAGGCGAGCACCCCCGCGGGCCTCTCCGCCTGCGCGGCGAGCCCGACCTGCTCGAGGAGGGCTCGCGCGGCGTCCCGCTCGAGCCCGTCCGCCTTGGCGAAGAGCGCGTACGTCCTCCGTCGATGCGACTGGAGGGCCACCTGGACATTCTCGACCGCGGTCAGAGTCACGAAGGTCGCCGTGATCTGGAAGGTGCGACTCACCCCGCGGCGCCAGACGGTATGCGGGGCCAGCCCAGAAAGACGCTCGCCCTTGAAGCGCACCTCGCCCCTGTCGGCTCTCAACTGTCCCGTCAGCATGTTGAAGAACGTCGTCTTCCCCGCCCCATTGGGGCCGATGAGGGCGCGGATCTCTCCCCGAGGCATGGACAGGTTCACGCCGGCCACGGCCTGGACGCCGCCGAAGGACTTGGCGAGCCCGCGCACTTCGAGCACGGACTCGCTCACGAGCGCTTCCAGTCGAGGGCGCCGGCGATACCGCGCGGGAAGGCCAACACGAGGGCGATCAGAATGGCGCCGAGCCCCACCTGCCAGTAGTCCGTGTAGCGCGTGATGACGGTGTCGAGCAGCTTGTAGACCGCGGCGCCGATCAGCGGGCCCGACGGAGCGCCCACGCCCCCCAGAAGCACCATCACCAGCGGCTGCACCGACATGGGGGGCTCGGTGTAGACGGGGAACACGCTGCCCTTGAGGAAGACGAAGACAGCGCCCGCGAGCCCGGCGAAGAAGCCGGCCACGATGAAGGCCGTCCACTGGAGAGCGCGGATGCTGATGCCCACCGCCTCGGCCCGGCGCGCGTGATCGCGCACGGCGCGCAGGGCCAGTCCGAAGGGCGAGGCCGCCACCATTCGCAGCAGCCATACGCCCGCGCCGACGAAGGCGAGCGCCCAGTAATAGTAGCGTGCCGGCGACTTGAGCCAGAAGGGCGGCCAGACGGACAGGACGCCATTGTCCCCGCCCGTCACGGGGTCCCACTGGTGCACGACGGCGTAGACGATCTGGGCGAAGGCGAGGGTCAGCATGGCGAAGTAGATGCTCGTGAGCCTGACGCTGAAATATCCGAACAGGGCCGCGCCGGTGGCGGCCACGAAAGGACCGGCAAGGAATGCCAGCGGCATCGGCCAACCCGCCAGCTTGAGGAGAAGGGCTGCCCCGTAGGCGCCGAGGCCGAAATAGGCCGCGTGGCCGAAGGAGACCATGCCGCCCAGCCCCATCAAGAGGTGCAGGCTCGCGGCGAAGAGAGCGAAGGCGAGGATTTCGACGGCCATCCATACCCAGAAGGTCGGCAGCGCGAGGGGCAGCCCGAGAAGGACCACCCCGAATGCGGCGAGCCACGCCGGATGCCACGGGGCCCCGCCCACCTCGCCCACGGATCCGCCCGCCACGCGCATCTGGATCTCGGGTCGGCCGAGGAGACCCCACGGCCGCACGATGAGCACCACCGCCATCACGACGAACATGAGCACGATGGACGCCTTGGGCAGGACGAGCACGCCGTAGGCGTTGAGCACCCCGATGAGGAGCGCGGCGAGGAGGGCGCCCCACACCGAGCCCATGCCGCCGATCACCACCACCACGAAGGCCTCCACGATGACCGTGGTGTCCATGACGGTGGTCAGGGCGAGGCGCGGCACCTGCAGCGCCCCGCCCAATCCGGCGAGGAACGAGCCGAGGACGAAGACGCCCGTGAAGAGATGCCTCTGGTCCACCCCGAGCGCCGCGACCATCTCGCGGTCCTGGGTGGCCGCGCGGATGAGGACCCCCCAGCGCGTGCGGTGAAAGAGGAGCCAAAGACCGAGCGCCACGAGCGGGCCGAAGACGATGACGGCAAGATCGTAGGAGGGAAAGAGCTGGCCCGCGATGGGCACCGAGCCCGACAGGCCGGGCGCGGCCGGCCCCGTCTTGTTGTCCGCTCCCCAGAAGTAGCGCACGGCATCCGCCACTACGAGAACGAGCGCGAAGGTCAGCAGCAGCTGATAGAGCTCGGGCGCGCGGTACACGCGGCGGAGGAGGAGAATCTCGATCAGTCCGCCAATTCCCGCGACGAGGACGGCGGCGAGGACAGCGGCGACGTAGAAGGCCCCGGGCCCGAGCGGGAGGGCGGCCGTGAGGGAGTACGTGAAATAGGCCGCGAGCATGTAGAAGGAGCCGTGGGCGAAATTGACGATGCGCGTGACGCCGAAGATGAGGGAGAGCCCCGCCGCGACGAGGAAGAGGAACATCGCGTTGGCGAGGCCGCTCAGGAGCTGCACGAGCAGGAGGGACATGCCCCTCACCCTGCCCTCTCCCCTGCGGAAACGAGGAAGGAGAACATCCCCCTCACCCTGCCCTCTCCCCAGAGGGGGGAGGGAAATGCGGAA
>Ga0137403_10006021_pt1 | contig 13933 bp, 14 predicted proteins | sample CZOMad2_1_16fung_FD_122057 | JGI IMG/M metagenome (GOLD analysis project Ga0137403, IMG submission 122057) | Vadose zone soil fungal communities from Angelo Coast Range Reserve, California, USA - CZOMad2_1_16fungal (Hybrid Assembly) | ecosystem: Environmental > Terrestrial > Soil > Vadose zone... | reverse complement strand
ATGCACCCGAACATCGTGGTGATGGACATCGCGCTGCCCGAGCTGAACGGCATCGAGGCAACGCGCCAGATCATGAAGCGCAACGAGGGCTCCAAGGTGCTCATCTTGACCATGCACTCCGACGACGTGTGCGTGCGGCAGAGCCTGAAGGCGGGCGCGCGCGGCTATCTGCTCAAGGACTCGGAGGACCTGGACCTCCTGAAGGCCGTCAAGGCGATCGGTCGAGGCGGCTCGTTCTTCAGCCCGGCGGTCTCGAAGGTGCTGCTCGAGGGCTACCTCGGCGACGCGGGCGGGCAGGAGGTCGAGGACAACCTCGCGCTGCTCACCGACCGCGAGCGCGAGGTGCTGCAGCTCATCGCCGAGGGCAAGACCAACAAGGAGATCGCGATCGTCCTCTCGGTGAGCATCAACACGGTGGAGACGCACCGCAAGCACATCATGGAGAAGCTCGACCTCCACAACACGGCGGAGATCGTGCGCTTCGCGGTGCGGAAGAAGATCGTTCACTGAGGGTCCACCGCACCGGTTGACAGCCGCTCCCGGAGCGCGGTACGCCCCGGCGTGGGTCAATCGCTCTAATCGGCCCGCGACTCGTGGCAAAGTCGGCGCTCGACAAGGCGCGAGAGGCGCCGGGGTCCACCAAGGCGCGCATCCTGGGCGCCGCCGAGGAGGTCTTCGCGGCCAAGGGCTTCCAGGGGGCGTCGACGCGGGAGATCGCCGCGCGCGCCGGCGTCAACATCTCGAGCCTGCACTACCACTGGGAGTCGAAGGAGACCCTCTACTTCACGGTCTTCCGCAACATCTACGAGCAGATCGTCGACCTGCTACGGAACACGCTCGCTCCGCTGCTCGCGCGCCAAGATGCGCGCGAGTCCGCCATCGACGCGACCATGCGGCAGCTGTTCGACTTCTTCGCCGACAACCCGAACGTGCCGAAGCTCCTCATGCGCCGCATCGTGGAGAACGAGGAGATCGAGCTGGGCATCGAGCGCGACATCCTGGCGCCGGCGTGGAGCGTCTTCTCGGCCTGGGTCGGGCGGCTCGGACGTCGCACGCTCTCCGACGACGAGTCGCGGCTGTTCATGCTCTCGATGCACTCCGTGCTGCTCGTCTACCTGCTCGACAGCCGCTCGTACCAGAGCCTCCTCGGCGGCAGCGTGCGCAGCGGGCCGCTGCGCGAGCAGGTACGGCGCCACGTGACCCAGCTCGTGCATCGCCTGCTCGCTCCGTGAGACGCGCCATGCGGGCCCTCATCACGGCGAGCTTCGACGACGCCGCCAAGGCGCGTCTCGCGCGCCACATGGACGTGGTGCACGAGGACTGGAAGGCGCGCCGGTCGATCTACTTCGACGGCGCCGAGTTCGCCCGGCGCATCCGCGAGGTCGGTGCCGACGTGCTCATCGTGGAGGCGGATCTGGTGCACGCCGAGGTGCTGGAGGCGGTGCCGCTCAAGATGATCGGCTGCTGCCGCGGCGACCCGGTCAACATCGACCTCGAGCTGGCGACGCGGAAGGGCATCCCCGTCTTCCACGCCCCGGGGCGCAACGCGGATGCGGTCGCCGACCTGACGCTCGCGTTCCTCTTGATGCTCGCCCGTCACCTGGGGCCGCTGCGCGACACCTTCCGGCAGGGCGGGGGGCCGCCGATCACGGGCGCGGGCGACTTCGTCGCCATGTACAACCGCTTCACCGGTGTCGAGCTGGGTGGGCGCACGGTCGGTCTCGTGGCCCTGGGGGCGGTCGGGCGCGAGGTCGCGGCCCGGCTGGTCGCGTTCAAGGCGCGGGTCCTGGCCTACGACCCGTACGTCACTGACCCGCCGCCCGGGGTGGAGCTGTGCGCGCTCGACGACCTGCTCCGCCGGTCCGACTTCGTGTCCCTGCACGCGCCGGTCACGCCCGAGACGCACAACCTCGTCTCGCGGGAGCGCCTCGCGCTCATGAAGCCCACCGCCTACTTCGTCAACACGGCGCGCGCCGCGCTCACCGACGAGGACGTGCTCTACGCGATGCTGCGTGACGGGCGGCTCGCCGGCGCCGCGCTCGACGTGCTGGCCGAGGAGCCGCTCCAGCCGGACAACCGCTTCCTGGCGCTCCCCAACGTGATCGTCACGCCGCACATCGGCGGCGCGACGGTCGACGTGACCCGCCACCAGAGCGAGATCGTGGTGGACGCGATCGAGCGCCACCTGCGCGGCGAGCGCCCGCGCTGGGTCGCGAACCCGGCCGTGCTCGAGCGGCGGATCTGACGCGCGTGCCCGACGTCCTGGTCACGCTCGACGCCGGCACCGGTTCGGGGCGCTCGGTCGCCTTCGATCTCGCCGGCCGGCCGCTGGCGAGCGCTCAGGAGCCGTTCCGCTACACCCTCTTCAGCGACCCGAGCCTCCCCTTCCTGCGCGGCTTCGACCTCGACCCCGCGGCGTTCTGGGGTGCGCTCGCGCGCTCGGTGCGTGCGGTGGTGGCGCGGCTCCCCGCCGGCGCGCGCATCCTGGGCGTGGCCGCCACCAGCCAGCGCGAGGGCTGCGTGTTCGTCGATCGCGCGGGCGAGGTCCTCTACGCAGGGCCGAACCTGGACGCGCGCGCGGCCGTCGAGGGTATGGAGCTGCTCGAGCGCATCCCGGCGGAGCGGCTCCATGCGCTCACCGGCCACGCCCCGCCCTACATCTTCCCGCTCGCGCGCTACCTCTGGTTCCGCAAGCACCGCGACGCGCGCCGGGTGGCGACGCTCCTCATGCTGAACGACTGGATCACCTACCTGCTCTCCGGGGAGCGCGTCGCCGAACACTCGAACGCGGGCGAGTCGATGCTCTACGACGTGTCGCGGCGGACCTGGTCCGAGGAGATCCTGGGCGCGCTCGACATCCCCGCGTACATCCTGCCGCCGCTCGCCGCCGCGGGCGCGCGCGCGGGCAGGGTGACCGCGGCGGCCGCGGCCGCGACCGGTCTCCCCGAGGGCACGCCCGTGTTCGTGGGCGGCGCCGACACCGAGTGCGCCCTGCTCGGCTCGGGCGTGCACGAGCCGGGCGAGACGGGCGCGGTCCTGGGCACGACCACGCCGGTGCAGATGGTGACGGCCGCGCCCGTGATCGACCCCGCCGGCCGGCTGTGGACCAGCTGTCACGTGGTGCCGGACCGCTGGGTGCTCGAGAGCAACGCCGGCGACACGGGGGGCGCGTACCGCTGGCTCCTGGAGCTCGTCTACGGTGCCACCGACGCGGGTGCCTACGCCGCCGCCGAGGCGGCGATCGCGGGGGCCTCGCCCGGCGAGCGCCAGATCTTCTGCCACCTGGGCCCGGTCATCTTCAACCTGGCGGACATGAGCCCGTTCAAGCCGGCCGGCATGCTCTTCCGCTTCCCGCTCCTGCACGTCGACCGGCCGATCCGCGGCGAGGTCCTGCGCGCCTACCTGGAGAGCATCGCGTTCGCCATCCGGGGCAACTGCGAGCAGATCGCGGCGGTCGCGGGCCGTCCGATCCCGCTCCTCGCGATGAGCGGCGGCATGACGCAGAGCCCGACGCTCGTCCGGCTGGTCGCCGACACGCTCGGCGTGCCGGTGTCGGTCGCCGGCGTGCCGGAGAGCGCGAGCCTCGGCTGCGCGATCCTCGCCGCGGTGGGCGCCGGCGTGTGCGCGAGCACTGCGGCGGCGGTGTCCACCATGACCAGCGCGCGCCGCGTCGCCCCCGATCCGGGGCGCGCCGCGGAATACGACGAGCGCTACCGGAAGTGGCGGGGCGTGTACGATCTGCTCCAGACCTGGACGCTGTAGGCCGTGGTCCGCGGCGTCATCTTCGACCTGGACGGCGTGATCGCCGACACCGAGCGCCTGCAGTGGCAAGCGTACCGCCGCGTGCTCGGCGAGTATGGCGTCGACGTCGGGCTCGAGGAGTACCGGCGCCACTGGATCGCGGGCGGCTTCGGCCCCGAGTACGCCTGCCGGGCGTACTCGCTGCCGATCGGCCCCGACGAGCTCCGGGCGCGGAAGGCGCCCGTCTACTCGGCCCTCCTGCGCGAGGGCGTCGCCCCCTGCCCGGGTGCGCTCGAGGCGCTTCGCCGCCTCCGCCCGACGCACCGGCTGGGGCTCGCGACCAACAGCGCGCGCGCCGAGGTGAGCTTCATCCTCGAGCGGCTGGGCGCGGCGGCCCTCCTCCACGCGACCATCGCGCGCGAGGACTACCCCTCCTCCAAGCCGGCGCCCGACGCCTACCTCGCCGCGGCGGCCGCCCTCGGGCTCGCGCCGAGGGAGTGCGCGGTGGTGGAGGACACCGAGCGCGGGCTGCGCTCCGCGCTCGCCGCCGGGACGCGCGCCGTCGCCTTGCCGAGCGACTTGACCTTCGACAACGACTTCGCCGGCGCCGCCTGCCGTCTCGCGCACCTGGACGAGCTCACCGCGGAGCTGCTCGCCTCGATTTGATATACCGGGCGGCAGCATGGGCCAGGCGATGATCGAGGTGCGGGACCTGACCAAGACCTTCGGCGCGGTCGAGGCGGTGCGCGGCATCTCGTTCCGCGTGGAGGCGGGCGAGATCGTCGGCTTCCTCGGGCCGAACGGCGCCGGCAAGACGACCACCATGCGCATCCTGGCCGGCATCTTCCCGCCCACCAGCGGCGAGGTGCGCATCGCCGGCCGCGACCCCGCGCGCGACCCACTCGCCTGCCGGCGCGCGGTGGGCTACTTCCCGGAGTACGCGCCCTTCTACCCGGACCTGCGTGTCGCCGGGTATCTCCGCTTCGTCGCGCGCATGAAGCGCCTGCCGCGGGCGGAGCGCCCGCGCGCCGTCGCGCAGGTGCTCGCCTGGTGCGGCCTCGAGGGGGTGGCGCGGCGGCGGGTGGGGACGCTCTCCAAGGGCTACCGCCAGCGCGTCGGCCTGGCGCAGGCCCTGTGCGGGAACCCGCCCATCCTGATCCTCGACGAGCCGACCATCGGTCTCGATCCCGAGCAGGTGGTGGAGATCCGCGACCTGGTGCGCGCCCTGGGTGGCAGCCGCACCATCTTCTTCTCGAGCCACATCCTCTCCGAGGTGGAGGCCCTCTGCGAGCGGGTGATCGTGGTCGCGCGCGGCCGGCTGGTCGGCGAGGGCACGGCGCGCGAGCTCTCCGAGCGCGTCGGGCGCCGCCAGCGGGTCGTACTCCGGGTCGACGGGCCGGCGGAGGCCGTGGCGGCGGCGCTGGCCGCGCTCCCGGGCGTCGAGCGGGTTGCGCGCGAGGCGGCCGCCTTCGTGCTCGAGGGGGCCGCCTCCGCCGACGTCGCACGCGCCGCGGGTGAGGCGATGGCGGCCCGGGGCTGGACGATCCGCGAGCTGCGCGAGGAGATGCCCGATCTGGAGCAGATCTTCCTTCGCCTGGTGCGCGACGGAGCCCGGCCGCAGGCATGACGGTCCTCGCCCTCGCCGCCAAGGAGCTCCAGCTCTACTTCACCTCCTTCCTCTTCTACGCGCTCGCGAGCGTGTTCCTCGTGCTCTCGGGGTACTACTTCTCCACCAACCTGAGCTTCTTCGTGGTGATGGGCGGCATGCAGCTCCAGCGCGGGCTCTGGCAGTACCAGTTCCTCGACATGCAGCAGCGGCTCCTCGTCCTGCTGCCGCTCCTCACCATGCGGCTCTTCGCCGAGGAGCGGAAGCTGGGCACGCTCGAGCTCCTGTGGACCTACCCGGTGCGGGACGTCGAGATCATCGCCGGGAAGTTCATCGCCTGCCTCGCGGTGGTCACGTTGATGCTCGCCGGGACGGCCGTGTACCCGCTCATGCTGGTGCGGCTCTACCCCGTGGCCGCGGGGCCGCTGGTGGCCGGGTACCTGGGCCTCTGGATGCTGGCGGCCGCCTTCGTCGCCTGCGGCCTCTTCGTCTCGGCCCTCACCGAGAACCAGCTGCTCGCGGGGGCCGCGACCTATGGCGTGCTGCTCTTCTTCTGGGTGGTCACCTGGAACGAGGCGGCGATGAACGAGGTGACGCGGCACCTCCTGCTGCCCTTCTCGCTCTTCGACCGCTTCTACACCTTCGCGCTCGGCGCGGTGGACACCGGCAACGTGAGCTACCTCGTCCTCTTCACGGTGGCGTTTCTCTGCTTCACGCTCTTCGCGCTCGACGCCCGCCGCTGGCGCGGGGTCCGCTGATGGCGCTCACGCGCGCGGCACGCAGCTGGTCGCAGCTGGTACTCCAGATCCTCCTCCTGCTGACCGGTCTCGGGCTCCTCCAGGTCGTCGCGGAGCGGACCAACCACCGCTTCGACCTGACGCCGGGCCGCGAGCTCTCGCTCTCGCCGGTCACGCAGAAGCTCCTCGCCGAGGTGAAGGACCCGCTGCGCATCACGGTCTTCTTCCGGCGCGGGACGAAGGAGCAGTACGCCCAGCTGCTCGAGCGCCTGCGCGTCCTCAACCGCAAGGTCGAGTTCGAGCTCTACGACCTCGACCGCTACCCCGATCGGGCGCGGACCGTCGGCGTCACGCAGTACGGGCGGGCGGCGATCGAATACGCCGGCCGACGGACGGTCGCGCCGGCCCTGCCCGAGGAGGAGCTTGCGGGCGGCATCCTGCGCGCGCTGCGCGGGAAGGCGCGCCACATCGCGTTCACCATCGGCCACGGCGAGCGGGCGCCGGGCGGTGGCCCGGAGAGCTACGGCCGCCTGGCGGGTGCCCTCGCGGCGGAGAACTACGTCGCCGAGGGCCACTCGCTGCTCGACGGACCGGTACCGCCGGAGACGGACCTGGTGGTGGTGGCCGGACCGCAGCACGACTTCCTCCTCCCGGAGCTCGACGAGCTCGCCCGCTACCTGAAGGGCGGGGGCGGGGTCCTCCTCTTCCTCGATCCTGCGCCGCTCCCGAACCTCGCACGCTTCCTCGCCAGCACGGGCATCCGGCTGGGCGACGACTTCGTCGTCGATCGCGAGAAGCGCGTGCTCGGCACCGACGGGCTGGCGGCGGTGGTCGAGCTCTTCAAGCAGGGGAATCCGGTGTCCGACCCGTCGGCCAATCCGATCCAGAGCGGCGTGGTGCTGCCGTCGGCGCGCACCGTCGACGTCGCCGCGGAGGTGCCGGGGGTGGAGGCCGAGAGCATCGCACGGACCGCGCCGACCGCGTGGGCGATGGCCGACCCGGCGCGCGCACGGCGGGGCGAGGAGCCGTCGCAGGCCCACCACGACACGCTCGGCTCGGCCTCGGTGGTGGTCATGGCCGAGATCGGGAGCCCCGGCGACGACGCCGGCAGGCGCCGCGGGCGCATGGTCGTGGTCGGCGACTCCGACTTCGCGAGCGACGCGTACCTGGACCTGCTCGGCAATCGCGACCTGGCGCTCAACGCGGCGGCGTGGGCGGCGGGCGAGGAGTCGCTCGCCGGGACGCGCACGAAAAAGGTGCCGGAGGTGATCCGGCCGCTCTCGCCGCTCGTGCTGACCGAGGGGCAGGCGCGCGCCATCTTCCTGGCCGGCGTCGTCATCGAGCCGGGGATCGTCCTCGTCCTCGGCTCCACCCTGGTCGGGCTCCGCCGCCGCCGGGGGTGAGCGGGTGCGCCGCACGCTGGTCCTCGCCGGCCTGGTCGTGCTCGGCGCCACGCTCGTCGTGCTGGTGCGCGCGCCGCTGCGCCCGCGGGGTCAATTCGCCGTGCGCGGACATCGCGTCTTCGGCCTCGGCCGCGGCGCCGTGCGCGGCATCGAGGTCGCGCTCGAGGGGCGGCGCTTCAGCGCCCGGCGCACGGCGGAGGGCTGGGAGATCGACGGGCGGCGCGCGTCGCCGGGCACGGCCGCCGCGCTCGACGATCTCCTCGAGACCGTGGTCGGGCTCCGTGCCGTGGACTCCTTCCGCAGCCGTGACAGCGCGTCGTACGGCCTCGAGCGGCCACACGCCGCGATCGAGGTGGTGACCGCGCGCGGCGTGCGCCGGCTGGTGATCGGTGACCTGAACGCCGCGGGCAGCGCGTTCTACGCGCGCCGCGCGGGCGATCCGCGCGTCCTCCAGGTCGGCTCGGGGCTGCTGAGCGAGCTCGAGCGCGTCTTCTTCAACCGCGACGGGCCGCGCTACCGGCCCGAGATCGGGTACTCCGGCTCCCCCGCGCAGCGCGCGCAGCGGCAGAGCGCGCGCACCTCCCCGAGGAGGAGCAGGGTCTCGTGCCCGTCCCCCCAGCCGAGGAAGAGACTCCGGTCGCCGAGCACCTCGACGCGCGCGAGGCGCTCCGCTTCGGGCGGCAGATTCATCTCCGGCGCCGCCGTGCAGCTCTCGCACGGGCAGGCGCGGCGGAGGTTCCGGAAGGGCAGGATGCTGTCGTGCCGGTCCCCCCACAGCACACCGAGCGCGTAGCGCCCGACCTCGCTCAGCTTCTCGATGTGGGTGGCGTCCGGCGGCCGCGGGCTCGACACGCGTCCACGCTAGAGAAGCGGCGCGCGCCCCACAAGAGCCCGCTGTGGGTCAATTGATTAGGTCGGGCGATTGACAAGACGGCGGCACGCGAGTAACGGCGGAAAGCAGGAGGTCAGGACCATGATCGATCACCTCGCCGACGCCGACGGGCACATCATCGAGCCGGGAGAGCTGTGGGCGGAGCGCCTGCCGCAGGACCTGCGTCCGCTCGCGCCGCGCTTCTACCGCGACTCGGAGGGGGTCTTTCACTCGCGCATCTACGGCATCGAGATCGACACCCTCCCCGTCATGCACGGCGGCATGAAGCCGAAGGACATGCTCGACAACATGGGGCTCTCGTGCGCGATGGGGATGCCGCTCGAGCGCGTCTTCACCGGTGCCGAGCGCGAGAAGCACACCATCCTCGATGCGCCGCGCTGGGCGATGGACGGGCGCGAGCGCCTCGCGTTCAACACCGAGCACGGCGTGTCGCGCGCCATCCTCTACCCGACCTTCATGCTGGCCGGCGGCACGCTCCTCCCGCACCTCGCGCCGGCGGTGTGCGCCGTCTACAACGACTGGATCCTCGACGACTACTGCGGCGGCTCGGGCGGCCGCCTCGTCCCGGTCGCCACCCTGCCCACGATCGACGTCGAGGCCGCGGTCGCCGAGGTGCACCGGGTCGCCGAGCGCGGCTTCCCGGCGGTCTTCATCCGCACCAACCCGGTGTTCGGGAGGAAGTACTCGGACCGTTCTTTCGACCCGCTCTGGCAGGCGATCGTCGACACGGGCGTGAAGCTCGGCCTCCATCCGCTCCCCATGTGGGACCAGGACGGGACGTCGAAGGGCTACAAGCTGCCCGACATCATGGCCGCGTCCTGCCTCGGCTTCCCCATGGACATGATGCACACGCTCTACGACATGATGGCGGGCGCGGTGTTCGATCGCTTCCCGACCATGCCCACCATGATCCTCGAGGCCGGTGTCGGCTGGCTCCCGTCGATGCTCGAGCGCTTCGAGGAGCACCGCGAGGCGTTCGGGCGCATCAAGGCGCCCGAATGGAAGACGGCGCCGATGGAGATCTTCGAGCGCCAGATGATGGTGACGGTCGAGGCGTGCGAGGAGATCGACCTGAAGATCGCGCTCGAGTTCCTGCCCGCCGACCACATCGCGCTCGCCTCCGACTGGCCGCACTACGACGGCACGCCCGACCTGCTGAACGGCTTCCGCAAGGCCAGCACCGGGCTCGACGAGGACGACGTCCGGATGGTGGCGACGGGGACGCTCGAGCGCTGGTTTCCATAGCGACCCGAGACCTTGTCTCGGGTCGGCATCGGAAAGCGAGCGTGTGGCGTTCGGTGGATCGTGCGAACGCCGTGCCGCGGCCGGCAAAAGCCGGCGCGGCAAAACGTGCCGGACCGGAGGGCCTGGGTACGCCGCGGAGGTCTTGTTTCCAGCCGCGTGCTCATGCTCCGGAAAGTCTGCCGCGCCGGCTTTTGCCGGCCGCGGCACGCCGTAGGCCCTCCTCCACCGGGCGGAACTCTCGCTCTCCGCCCCGACCCGAGACAAGGTCTCGGGTCGCTATCCCAGCATGATCATGCCGCCGTCGACCACCAGCACCTGACCCGTCATCAGGTCGGAGTCGTCGGAGGCGAGGAAGACGGCGGTGCCGGTCAGGTCCTCGGGCTCGAGCGCCTTGCGGAGTGCGCTGAACATGACCAGCGCGCTCGCGATCTCCTCCGGCACGATCTTCTTGGTCGCCTCGGTCATGGTGACGCCCGGGGCGATCGCGTTCACGTTGATGCCCCAGGGGCCGAGCGCGCCGGCCATGTACTTCGTGAGGCCGGCGACGCCGATCTTGGCGACGCTGTAGTGGAAGGGCGGCATGGGCTTCTCGGGGTCGTCGGTGTCGACCATCCCCACGTTGCCGAGGTAGGCGGCGGTGGACGACTGGTGGATGATCTTCCCCTTCCGCTGCCGCTTCATGAAGCGCTCGACGGCGCGGCTCATGAGCCAGGCGCCGGTCAGGTTCACGGAGAGCACGCGGTTGAAGTAGGCGAGCGTGTTCTCGGTGCGGTCGAGGTCGTAGTAGATGGCGGCGTTGTTGACCAGCACGTCGATGCGCCCGAAGCGCTCGATGGCGGCCTCGGCGAGCGCCCGGGTGCTGGCCTCGTCGGCGACGTCGACGCGCGCGCCCAGCGCGGCGGGGCCGAGCGCGGCGCACTCGGCGGCCACGGCGCGCGCCTGCTGGTCGCGGATGTCGGCGACCACCACGTGCGCGCCCTCGCGCGCGAAGCGCAACGCGTAGGCTCTGCCGATGCCCTGCGCAGCCCCCGTGATGATCGCGACGCGGTCGCGGAGGCGCACGGGGGCTAGGTCGCTTCCTCGCGCTCCGCCTCGCGTTCGAGCTCGTCCTCCAGCACCTCGATCGAGATCGTGTGCTGCCGCTGCAGGGCCGCGGGCATGTGCACGACCGGCCAGTCGATGGTGATCTCGCCGGCGTGATTCGCTTGCCGTGGCCGCGGCGGGAGGCCGTCCTGATAGGCGGGATCGACGGCGGGATCGAGGGGCTTCGGGGGCTGGTGCGTCGAGCAGTGGAACTCCATCACCGCAACCCTCCTCGTCTATGACGCGCACATGCTTACCCCTGCGCGGGGCCGACGACAAGGGGGAGGTCCCGACCTTGCCGGCCCGGCGGAGCCTGCGCTAGGGTCCCTCCCATGTCCGATGCCGAGCGCGGCACCTTCAAGAACGTGGTCCACGAGCGCGACGCCGCACCCCCGCGGCCGGTCGACGAGTACCTCGCCGAGCTCGACCGCCTGATCGCCGCGCACGACTACTTCAAGCAGGACAAGGTCATCCCGGCCATCGGCCGCGGCGCCGCCTCGCGCGAGGTGGTGCAGCGCCTCGCCCTCGAGTTCTACTACCTGGGCAAGTGGATGACGCCCGAGTTCGCCCTCCTGGTGGCGAACGCTCCCGACGCCTACGCCTTCACCATGGACGCCTCGCAGCACTACCACCACTGGGCGCAGAACCTGGCCGACGAGGCCGGCTACCTGCGCGACCCGAACCACGTGCAGATGAAAGTCGCTTTCTGCCACCAGCTCGGGCTGAGCGACGACGACATCCGCGCCTACCGGCCGCTTCCCGAGACGATCGCGATGACCTTCACGATGCTCTACTACATCCGCCGCTCGTACGAAGAGGGGCTGGCCGTGTTCGGCTACGCCGGCGAGCGGGTGGCGGCGGGGAGCGGCTACGCCCGGACCCTCTACGAGGGGCTCCAGCAGCACTACGGCCTGCCGGTCAAGAACTTCGAGGTGCACGCCTACGCCGAGCCCGAGCACGGTGATAAGGCAGCCGACGTCTTTCGCCTGGTCGCGACCACGCGCGCCGTCCAGGAGCGCTGCCGCGACGCGATCCGGAACTACCTCCTGGTGGCCGAGGCGCGCGTGCGCGCCATGAACCGCTGGGTGGAGTGAGCTCCCGGGGGCGTTGTTCGCGGCGGCACCCTTGACAGGCCCGTCGCCCCCTGGTCATACGTTAGGACGACCGCTCCAATCACCTGATTGAGCGGCCACGATGACGATGCCGTCGAAGGAGATGATCGGGCGCGTGCTCTCGAGCGGGAGTGCCACCGTGTCCGCCGAGCACGTGGCTGCCTTCGCGCGCGCCCTCGGTGACCCGAACCCGCTCTACGTCGACCCGGAGGCGGCCCGCCGCGGTCCGTTCGGGACGATCGTCGCCCCACCCACCTACCCGATCGCCTTCATGGCGCAGGCCCTGGCGGGCGGCGCGGACGTCTTCCTGGAGCTCGGGCTCAACTTCATGACCCTCGTCCACGGCGAGCAGGAGTTCGAGTACACGCGGCCGATCGAGGCGGGCGAGACGCTCACGCTGACGGGCCGCATCGCGGATCTCTACGAGAAGCCGGGCTCGAACGGCATGCTCGACTTCGCGGTGCTCGAGACCGAGGCGGTGGACGCCGCCGGGGAACCGGTCTTCTTCTCGCGCAACACGCTCATCTCGCGGAGGACGTGATTCCCGGCCTCGACCCCAAGACCGTCGCCGTGGGGCAGGAGCTGCCGCCTCTCGTGAAGGGTCCGATCACCCGCGAGGACCTGAAGGCGTATGCCGCCGCGTCGGGTGATCCCAACCCCATGCACACCGACGACGAGTTCGCGCGCAACGCCGGCTACCCCGGCGTCTTCGCGCACGGGATGCTCTCGATGGGGTATCTCGCCGAGTTCCTGGTGCAGGCGGGCGGCGTGGGCGCGATCCGCCGGTTCAAGACGCGCTTCGCGAAGCTCACCTGGCCGGGCGACGTCATCACCTGCCGGGGGCGCGTGACGCGCGTCGCCGACGAGGGCGGCGAGCGCCGCGTCGAGTGCGAGATCTGGAGCGAGAACCAGGCGGGGGAGCGAAAGCTGCTCGGCAGCGCGACGCTCGCCCTCCCGCGCGCCTAGATGGGCGACCCGGCCCGCCTCCGCGACCGCTACGCCATCGCCGGCATCGGTCTGTCGCGCTTCGGGAAGCTCCCCGGCACGAGCACGATGGGCTTCACGCTCGAGGCGGCCAGGCGCGCGATCGAGGACTGCGGCGTCGCGCGCGACGCGATCGACGGCGTCCTCGCCCTGATGCCGGCGGTGATGGGCGAGCAGCACGGCTGGGCCTCGCGCGTGGCGGCCTTCCTCGGCCTCTCGCCCTCCTTCTGCTCGACCATGGACATGGGCGGCGCCACCGCGATCGGCATGATGCAGACCGCGGTCATGGCGATCGAGGCCGGCTTCTGCTCGACCGTGCTCTGCGCCTTCGCTTGCCAGAACAACCCGCAGGGCGTCATCCCGACCCTCTTCGGCTCGCCCTGGGCGATCCCGTACGGCGACGTGGGCGCGATCACCTTCATGGGCCACGTGGCGCGCCGCCAGATGCACGAGCACGGCATCACGAGCCGGCAGTACGGGCACATCGCGGTCACGTGGCGGAAGCACGCGGCGACCAACCCGCTCGCGCAGAAGCGTGCGCCGATCACGCTCGACGACCACCAGCGCTCCAAGCTCATCAACGACCCGCTCCGGCTCCTCGACTGCTGTCTGGTGACCGACGGCGGCGGGGCGGTGATCGTCACGAGCGTCGAGCGGGCGCGGGACCTCCGCCAGAAGCCGGCCGTCATCGCGGGCCTGGGGCAGGTGCACTCCTCCGAGATCATCCGCCCCTGGGACGACGGCCGCGGCGGCGGGCGCGAGGCGGCCGAGGCCGCGTACCGGATGGCCGGCTGCAGCGCGCCCGACATCGACGTGGTGCAGCTCTACGACGGCTTCACGCCGCTCGTGATGCACGAGCTGGTGGCGTATGGTTTCGCTAGCTGGGACGAGGTGGGTGCGTTGGTGGAGGCAGGCGAGCTGGACGTGGGGGGACGGTTGCCCGCCAACACGGCGGGCGGGCTCCTCTCCGAGGGCCACCTCTCCGGCTTCGGCCACGTCGCCGAGGCGGTGCGCCAGATCCGCGGCACCTCGCCCTGCCAGGTGCCGGACGTCGAGCTCTCCATGGTGACCGGCTACGGCGGCGCGCCGCACGAGCCGCCGCCCACGGTCGCCTACACGGTGGCGGTGCT